>Ga0209526_10000797_pt1 | contig 20707 bp, 18 predicted proteins | sample JacPinW_OM2H0_M1_FD_188566 | JGI IMG/M metagenome (GOLD analysis project Ga0209526, IMG submission 188566) | Forest soil microbial communities from Algoma, Ontario, Canada - Jack Pine, Ontario site 1_JW_OM2H0_M1 (SPAdes) (version 2) | ecosystem: Environmental > Terrestrial > Soil > Boreal... | reverse complement strand
CGAACTGGCGGGCGGCGAGATGGGCTCGAAGAAGCCGATTCATCCCAATGACGACGTCAACATGTCGCAGTCGTCCAACGACACGTTTCCGGCGGCGATGCACATCGCGGCCGCGGGGCGAGTGAAGAATGTGCTGATTCCAGCGATTAGGAGCGTGCACGACGCGATCGCCGCCAAAGCCAAACAATTCAAGGATGTCGTCAAAATCGGTCGCACTCACCTGCAAGATGCTGTGCCTCTGACCATGGGACAGGAATTCGGCGGATGGGCCAGTTTGCTGGAACGTGACCTCAAGCGGTTAGAGCAAGTTTTGGATGGATTGTATGATCTCGCCATCGGCGGGACCGCGGTCGGAACGGGACTGAATGCGCACCCCGAATTCGCCGAGCGCGCCGCGAAAAAGATTGCGGAACTCACCCGGCTTCCCTTCCGCTCTCATCCCGACAAGTTCGCGGCCCTTTCGGCCCACGACGAAATCGTGTTCGCGCAGGGCGCACTGGAAACTCTGGCCGCCTCGCTGATGAAGATTTCGAATGACATTCGCTGGCTGGCTTCCGGTCCGCGCTGTGGCCTGGGGGAACTCTCCATCCCCGAAAACGAACCCGGGTCTTCGATCATGCCCGGCAAAGTGAACCCGACCCAGTGCGAAGCCATGACCATGGTCTGCGTGCAAGTTCATGGTGCCACCGCCGCTGTCGGATTCGCCGGTTCGCAAGGCAACTTCGAGCTCAACGTATTCAAGCCGGTGATCATCTACAACTTCCTGCATTCGGTCACTCTGATCGCCGACGCCTCCCACGGCTACGTCGAGTACATGATTAAGGGTATCGAGGTCGATCACGCCAAGGTGGACTGGTACGTCAAGAACTCACTGATGCTGGTGACGGCGCTGGCGCCGAAGGTGGGCTATGACAAGGCCGCCAAGATCGCTCACACTGCCCACGTCGAGCACATCAGCCTGCGCGAGGCCGCGCTGAAGCTCGGTTTTCTCACTGGCGAGGAGTTCGATCAGTTCATGCGGCCCGAAAGGATGACGCGGCCATAGGGACCGTGTGGGAGCGAGTCTCTGACCGCCCTCGTCGAGCGCACCTCGATGGTTCTTGCCTGCACACATCAGGGCAAGATCCCGCGCCCGGCTAAGATGGGCCGGTCTCCGGGATGACGCCACTATTCCGAACCAGTCTGCTTTAGCGGGCGCTTAACTCAGCCACCGCTTCCGTCTCTTTGCCACGCGGCGCTAGCACGGGCTTCGGCGTGGTCGTGATGGTGATGACGCTGACCAAAACCAGCAACGTCCCCAGAAGTGTGCGCGGGCCAACCGCTTCGCCGCCCACAAAATATCCCAGGCCCACGGCCACCACGGGATTCACGTAAGCGTAGGTACCCACTCTCGTGGGTGATTCATAGTGCAGCAGCCAGACGTAGGCGGTGAAGCCCACAATCGAACCCGCGAGAATGAGATAAACCAGGGCAAACCATGCGTTCCAGGAAACGGCTAGCAGCCGAAATCCCGCAAACTCGCCGGAGAGCGCAGTAAGCACGAACAGCTGCACTCCTCCAGTAAGCATCTGGGCGGCCGCGCTCATCGCCTTCGACGCCGGAAGTGTAAGCCGCCGAGTGAGGATCGTAGCCACCGACCAGGTAACCGCTGCAACCAGCAGAGCCATAGCGCCGGCGCGATTAATGGGAACCTCGCCTAAAGAAAATGAATGGTTCATTAACACTGCCACGCCACAGATACCCACGACGAGGGCCAGGGCGAGACGAATCGTCAGCCGTTGCGTGCGCAAGAAGATGATTTCCAGAAGCGTGATGAAGACCGGGATGGTCGCCAACACCACAGCCGCAATCCCGGAAGGTACACGCTGCTCGGCCCAAAACAAACAACCATAATCGACAACGAATATGAGCGTCCCCAGCAACGAGGCCCCGGCCCACTCTCGCCGGCTCGGAGCCGGGGTACCCTTGAGCCGCATCCAGCCGTAGAGTAGGAGCCCGGCCACGAAAAAGCGCAGAGCCGCTAGCAGGAACGGAGGTACTTCGTGTACCCCCACCCGGATGGCCAAAAAAGTTGATCCCCAGACCAAATAAATTATGGCGAACGCCACCAGGATCTGCGAGGAAGGTGGCCGGGCTTCAGTTTCCATCTCGAATCCTCCTACCCTGTCGCGATTTTCCGCACGGTTCTTAATAGTTCTTAATAGATGTCCACACATACCCTCCGGAACCATCCTTGTCGCATGAAAGATTCTTATCGGTGGGAGAACTTCTTGTCATTCGTTTCTTACAGCCCGCTCCTGGCGAACGACAACCCGCTCAAGCCCGCCACGTCCTCTGTATCGACACCTTTGCCCGCCACCAGCACCTGGAAACTTTCTCCCATGCCTACGGGGGTTACCAGATGTTTCAGCTGCAAGGCGACTTTAGCGCGCTCCTGTGGCAGGCGGCACTCTTCGAAGGCGTCGGCAAATTGATTCTTCTCCCCGATTCCCATCAGGAACTGTGACTGAGTAAGCAGGGGCCGCACTTGCATACCATTTTCTTCCGCCGCTGCGGCCAGGGCGGTGAAGTTCGCGTGCGCGGTGAGATCCTGTTCGCCCGGCGCTTCGTAGGGATTGGGAGAGGCGGAGTGTCGACGATATGCCATCAGCGTTCCGCGATGGCGGCCGGCAAGCTGCTGCTGACAGGTAAAACCATAATCAATCGCGATGATCACGCCGCGACGCACTGCCGCGGCGAGCTCAGACATGTAGCGGTGCGCGACCAGGGGGACTTCAATTCGTTCTCCCCAGTCGGGATGAACGCTGTGTCGGTCGAGGAACCCCAGTTCCTCCGCGGAGGGCGGAGCCCAGGTTTCTATGAAGCGGTTACCTTGGACGGAAATGCGAAGTGCTCCTTGCGGGCTGAGGATCTCCACAGGAAGTGCGTCAAAGAATTCGTTGGCGAAGATGATGACCGGAACCTCAGAGGCTAAAGCCCGTCCTGGATGCGACTTTGATGCAGCACTGCAGCGCTGCTCCACCCAAACTTCCGATCTGACCATAGACCCTGTACCCGGTGGCCCGGCGCCGCATAGCGATGCTTTGCCTGCGTCGAAGTGCCCGCTTAGAGTCACCCGCAGCCGCTGACTCAGGGCCGGCGAACTTTCGACGAGCGAATAGTGCAGAGCGTGAAAGAATTGGGGAAACTTTCGTGACCACTCCAATACATCCTGCGCGAACAGTCCCCGGCCAGGGCCGAGCTCCACTATTTCAATCTGCTCAGGTGAACCGAACACACGCCAGATTTCGTCGAACTGGCGTGCCAGAAGGCGTCCAAAGACCGGATGAACATCGCTCGAAGTGTAAAAGTCGCCGGCCCTGCCGAACGCTTCAAGGTTGCGCGAGTAAAAACCCAGTTCGGGATGGTACAGGCACAGCTCCATGTAACGCGAAAACGGGATGGGCCCGCGCTCGCGGATCTCCTGCTCGATTATCTGGCGCAAGCTCACAGGCCTTTCCGCCGCCGTTCCGCCCGGTCCTGGGGCGTACGGATGAACATTTCGACCAGGTAGTCGTGCAGGCAGTCGTAGAGCTGTCGCTGGAATGCCCACTCAAACTGCGGATGATCTAGATCCCTGGGATGAAGTTCGAAGTAGTAGGTGTGCACCGGAACCGATCGGTCCTTGAACTGGATGATCACTTCCACCGCATCGCCTTTGGCACGCGCCGAGAAATCAAGCAGCGGATGTTCGTAGAGCTTCAGTTGCGAGAGAACGCATTCGAGCCGCGGATTTGCGTCATCGGTCAAGACATGATTCTAACGGCAGTAGGGATATGTGCGTTAAGGGAAGAATTGAACCACAGGGGCCAGCCATCCTGGGGTGCTCTTTAAAAGCAGTTTTCAGGTCTTGTATCTCCGTTCTCAATCTTAGTGGTTTATTCGTGTCTCAGCGCTTCGATTGGATCCAGTTTCGCTGCTTTGATGGCGGGTAACATGCCGCTGACAATTCCCACGAAGCTCAGAATGCCCGTAGACCAGATCAGGGTTGCGGCCTCAATTTTCAGGTGAATGTCACCTTCATCGGCGCCCTCCTGAAATGCGCTCCACAGTGTCAGCGAGGGGAGAGCCCAGGAGACCAGGTAGGCGAACGCAACGCCCAGCAAGCCACCCAGCGCAGTTATGACCATGGCTTCCGTAAGGAACTGGAACAGGATGTGCCAGCGATGAGCGCCCAGAGCTTTTTCCACGCCGATTTCGCGCGTGCGTTGAGTCACAGAAACCAGCATGATGTTCATGAGTCCCACGCCACCAATACCCAAAGTCAATAATCCGATGAAGCCGAGTAGAATCTTGATGCCTGTGGTGATCACCCGCAGATCGAGCAGGTCGGCAAACACATCGAACACAAAAACTGCTCGCTCGTCCTTGGGATCGAAACCATGATGGAAGGCCATGGAGCCCCGCAACGACCTCACCACCTTGGAATTCTCACCTTCGTACTCCATGACGATCGAGTTCAAGTAATACGTATCCTTGAGATCGCTCATGCCGCTGAAGGGCACATAGATGTGCTCATTCAGATTGTCATCGCTATTGTTAATCACGTGTTTCAGTACGCCCACGATCTGATAAGAAATGCCGTCCACGCGGATGCTTTCGCCAAGCGCGTTCTGACCCGAAAAGAGCTTCTTCTTCGCGTCAGCGCCGATAAAAGCCACACGAGCGTGGGTGAAATCCTCGGCTTCGCCGAAGGGAGCTCCTTGCTCGAATTCCATACGGCGCATGCGGGGATACATGGCGTACACTCCGCTCACTCCGTAGCTCGCGGTACGCGTGCCCCAACTCACCGAGCATTGCTTGAAAACTTCTGGGGAAATCCGCTTGAGCAGCGGCACTTCGGTGCGAATGAAATCCAAATCGTTGACATTCAGGCGGATTTCGCTTCCCGCCTTAGTACCACCCGCCTGCAAGGAGGTACGTCCAGGAAACACGAAAACAAGATTCGTGCCGAAGGAGCGGAACGCCACCCACAGACCACGTTCGAAGCCCGCGCCATAGGCCAGAAGGAGCACCACCGTAGCGATGCCCCACGCCATTCCCAGCATGGTAAGGATGCTGCGGCGCTTGTTATGGCGCAGGGCACTGTAGGCCTGCGATCCAAGCTCCCGAATCACGACTATTCCTGCCTCATGGCTTCGACTGGAGCCAGTAGCGCCGCCTTGCGGGCCGGGTAAATTCCGGCCACGATGCCGGCAATAGCCAGGGCGAGAATGGCGGCCACAGCTGAGAGTGGCACGATGCGCGGCGTGTCAAATCCCTGGGGGGCAGGCAACTGGGCAAGCGCCGTTACGCAGGCGGTCGAGATCAAAAGCCCAATGCCGCCGCTAAAGATGGTGAGGAAGGCGCCCTCAACGAAAAACTGGGTCAGGATGTTCCGATATGTCGCGCCCAGAGCCTTGCGCAGACCGATCTCCCGAGTACGCTCGGCAACCGAGACCAGCATGATGTTGACGATGCCAATCGCACCGAGTGCCAAGGTTACGAATCCCACGACTCCGAGAAAATAATCCATGGCATCGAATATTTTGCCCACCCGCTGCGAGTTTTCAATAGTATCCCAATCCTGGAAGGAATCTTCCAGCTTGGGATCGAAACCGTGGCGGCGGGCTATGATCTGATGAACTTCCTCTTTGGACCGGAGGTGCTCAGCTTTGTCCAACGGCCGGTAGTTGATAAAAGAAATAGCGTTCTCGGAGTTCTCCTGTTTCAAGGGAAACAGGTTGCGCATCGTCTCAACAGGAACGAAGATGCGGGCATTGGTGCCGTTGTTGCCGTCTTTTCCCACCTTGGCCAGCACCCCGATCACATCAAAGCGCACACCATTTAGCAGCATGGTCGTACCCACGGCAGGACGGCCGGGATAGACGTTTTTCAGCAACTCCCAACCGACCACGGCTACCCGGCGGCGTTCGTTGTTGTCCTGGTCATTTAACCAGCGGCCAGTCCCGACGGGCACATTGCGGATCTGGTTATATTCGGGAGCCACGCCGAATACTTGGCCATTGGTGGATCCGTAGTCGCTGACCGCGCGGATGTCCTCACGATTGACTACGGGGGAGAGGGAGCGCAGGGTATGGGCCTGATCACGGATGGCAACGTAATCCTCGTAGCTAAAGTGATAAGTCTGGCCCGATTGCAAGCTGCCCGCCAGCGCGGGAATTCTACCGGGAAAGACAAACATGATGTCCTGGCCAAGGGTAGCTAGATTCCTCTGCTGGCCGCTGCGGAAACCTTCTCCCAAGCCCACCAGCAGGAGCAGTGACCCAACCCCCCAGGCTATGCCGAACATAGTCAGGAAGGAGCGCAGCTTGTGCGCCCACAGCGTAGCCAGAGATTGGCGAACGATCTCGAAAAGCACGTGCATAAGCTTACCGCCCTGCCCTGCGGGCCGTAGGGGAGGTCTACTGATGTCAGGCGACGCTCGTGCCAGCCCGCCCTAACCCTAATGTCTATTACGTTGCGGGATGGGAGCAGGTTCCCCCAATTTGGGGCGCATACGTTAGACCGTGCTGAAGGGCAAAAGGATAGCCGCTTCTACTGGATGTGTAGCGCCGCCGTCCCCACTGGGGCCGTGCGGGCGCTATTTCTTCAGAATTGCTAACCAGCTCGGCAGGGCGGAGTCTAATCGACCGTTCTGTTTCGTAGGCTCAGTTCAATTTTTCTTACAAAATACAACTCAGGCGGGGAGGCTAGCGCTGTGTTCAAATTGCTTCTGCGTGTTCTGTTTGTAGTAGAAGGTTTGCTGCTGTTTGGGGCACAGGGCCATGCGCAGTCATTCGTTTTGGATCTACCGCGGCCCAGCCAGCATGCTGTCGTAACGCAACGGATTGGAATCACTGATGTCACAATCAACTATCACCGCCCCGTGGTCAACAAGCGCAAAGTCTGGGGCAGCCTTGTGCCTTACGGGCAAGTCTGGCGGGCCGGAGCCAACGAAAATACCACCATTCAGTTCACAGGTCCGGTGACTATTGAGGAAAAGCCTCTGCCTCAGGGGAGCTACGGTCTGCACATGATTCCCGGAGAAAACGAATGGACCGTCATCTTCTCGAAGAACTCAACTTCCTGGGGCAGCTTCACCTACGACCAAACCGAGGACGCGCTTCGAGTAACGGTGAAGCCGCAGCCGGCGGAATTTCATGAAGCGCTCACCTATGACTTCGATGATGTAAAACCAGATTCTTCGGTTATCAGTCTCCGCTGGGAGAAGGTCGCGGTTCCCTTCAAGGTCGGAGTAAATACCCGTGCGGTCGTCGAGGAGAGCTTGCACAATCAGCTTCGTGGTTTGGCCCAGTACGCCTGGGACGGATGGGACGATGCGGCGAATTATTTGCTCCAGGAGAAGATCGCTCTGGAAGAAGCGTTGCAATATTCCGAGAAGTCGATTCAGGCCGAGGAACGCTATGACAACCTCATGACCAAGTCACGAGTCCTCGACGCGTTGAGCCGGAAACCGGAGGCCGCCTCTGCGCGGAACAAGGCACTGGCCATGGCCAATGCGATCCAGCTTCACACTTACGCGCGCCAGCTGCAAAATGACGGCAAGCAGACCGAAGCGTTCGCCATCTTCCGCGACAACGCAAAAAAGAATCCTGAACAGTGGATTGTGCACGTCGGCTTATCGCGCATGTACTCCGCACAAGGTGACTTCGCCAATGCTGCAAAGGAGATGAACACGGCCATTGCAGCTGCGCCGGATCCGCAAAAACCGCCGTTGCGAGGGTTCGCCAAGCGCCTGGAGGCAAACCAGGACATCAACAAGTAGTTCTCTGGCCTGCCTAGAAAAGGGGGCGCTTTGCGAGCGCCCCCAGGGTTTGACTGTCCACAAGGTCCTGTGGGTCCAAGCGAGGGTCGAAGCGAAAAGAACTCCCCTTGCGGATGCGTTTTGTCGAGGATTCGGCGGGAAATTATTTTCCGCCGTCACCAGCCCGCTGGGAACGCGGCGCACAGGCTAACTTCCGGCAAGGACCCATTCATCCCCGATGGACCGGACCTCTGAAGGTGGATGAGAGCTCCAGTTCCTGGTTAGCCGGGAAACTTCAGAGCGTCTGATCAGCAATTCGTCGATACAACAATCATTTCGTGCCGACCCCGCCACAGCCTGGTACCAGTACTTGAGCGAGCGCCTCCTCGATCATTACCACGTCCATGCCCATGCGCCGGCCCACCTCCACGGCAGTGGCGAGAGTGTCGTCGTCGGTCTCGAGACCTCGGATGATTTCCAATCTTTTCTCTCGGTCAACCGAGTCGGTAAAGTGCATACCCAGGCAATTGCTGGCGCGATAAGTGACGCTCGCGATCTCGCTGATGCTGAGCGCGAAAAGGTTGGAAGCCAGGATCGTGCCCGGGCGGCAAATCTTGTCGAGTAGCGTGAACATCTCGATCTTCGATTCCATTTCTTCCGGAACGGCCTCGATCACCAAGTCGGCTTCACGCGCGGCGCCCTCCACACTGCCCGCAAACTCCAGGTCGGAAAATGCGCGGTTGGCGGCGTCAGGGGAAATCCTGCCCAGCCCTCCCGCTAAGTCAAGGTGGGTGCGAAGTTCGCTCTCCGCCCGGCGCAGGGCGTTTGGCAAGAGATCTTCCAGGATCGTGCGATATCCGCCTAGAGCGGCTAAACGGGCGATGCCTCGGCCCAGCGTGCCAGCGCCAATGACGGCGATGGTCCGGACCTCCATTACTGCCCCCCCTTTTCCAGTTGTCCCAGCACGGCGTTGAGGTTGGAACTGGCGGAGCGTATGTTTTCGGCGAGGCGCTTGCGCTCGTCCGCTTCCATGAGTGGTATGGAAGCGCTGATGCGGCGGAGCGTCGTGTTGATGTCATCGACGTAGTTGATAAGACGGATTAGTTCTCCGGTAGCTGCCATAGTTGAGCCCGCTCCTGTTGCTCGTTGTCCGGGGCATGATGCCATTGCCTTCTGAGAGGTGATGGAATTCGCAAGCTGCGGACGATCTAACCATTCTCAACGGTGGAGAGCATTTAGTAAAGGCAGAGGACCAGGCTAAGCGCCCACTTTGGTAATCGTCGCTATCAATGTTATTTATTGGCCATCCGCGCCTCAGATGAATCTAATAAGCCTATGAGCGATAAGCCTTTGAAACGTTACCTTTTTGCGAGTGACTTTGATCAGACTCTTACTTTCGATGATTCCGGATATGTATTGAGCCAGCTGGTGGGCATTCCGACCGCGGAATTTGAGCGCAAGGCCCAGGGTATGGCAAAACTGAACTTGGTGCAGCAGGGTGCTGAACTGGCATACCTATTGCTGCATGATCCCGAGTTTCGCGCCAAAGTCCGCAAAGAGCATCTGTACGAAGTAGGAAAGAGCATTCGCCTGAAAGATAATATCGAGCTCCTTTATCAGATTTTAAAGAACGGGGTAGATGGCTATCACTTCGACTTTTACGTCCTTTCAGCTTCCCCGGTGGAGGTGATTCAGTCGGCCCTGGAAGGGATCGTGCCGCAGGATCACATTTACGGCACTGAATTTATCTATAACGCTTCGGGCGAGATCGTTTCGCTGGTCCGGGCGACGGCCGGCTATGGCAAGGTGGCCAAGCTCGACCAATTACAGGCCGAATTGCAGATCGGGCCGGACCACATTATCTACACCGGAGATGGCAGCTCGGACATCAACGTGATGCTGCACGTCGGAGTCCGAGATGGATTCACCATCGCGGTGTCTGAAGCCAAGCATGTTTCTCAGGTAGCCAAGAGAACGATCCTTAGCACCAACGCGCTGGCCGTCCTCGGTCCGATTCTGGAAGAGACGGTGGGCTGGGAGCGGTCGCGCATTCGCCAATTCTTCGAGTCCTACGGGATGCTGATCCAGGAGTGGGATAGCGTCCGAACCGACTGGTTGACCTTGAGGCCTGCGGTACAGGAATTGTCCCAAGCCGTAACGGTTGGCATCTGATTCCATCGTACAAACTGGTAACTGACGGCGGTCGCCGGAGCTGGTTGCGCAACTGCCTCCGGTGCGCCGACAATAGATGAATGCTTCGCGACAAGAATCTGATTCCCCTATCGCACCAGCACCAACGTGCATTGGCGTTGTGTGTGCGCCTGGATCGTGCCATCCAGGCAGGCGAGGTTGACCTGGAGGCATGGCAAGCGGAGATCCAGCAACTTTTTGAACAGGAGATCACCTTTCATTTTGCGGCTGAAGAAAAAGAGCTGTTTCCGGCGGCAGCGCGGTTTCCCGAACTGCAACCTCTTATCCGGGAGCTTCTCACCGGGCATGCGCTCCTGCGCAATTTCTTTTCACGAGCTGCAGCTCGCACCCTCCACGTTGCCGGCTTGCAGGCCTTGGTGGAAAAACTGGCATCGCACATTCGCAAAGAAGAACGCGAGCTGTTTGAGAAAATGCAGAAACTGATGAAGCCGGAAGAGCTTTGCACAGTGGGCGTAGCCTTGCAGCGATCGTTAGCGGATGCTTCCCAGGCATGCATTTTGCCCAATGCAGCCACCCGGCCTCGGCCCAGATAGTAAGCCTGGCGAATCTTCGCATGCATGTTGACAGTCCACATAGGGCCCCGCCCCGGCTGTCCAGCCGAGCCACGGCTCGGCAGTGCTGTCGACTGAGAACGCCGGAAAGACGCTGCCGACGCAATCGCGGTGTGAATCCGGAGCTAGGTTCGATTCATCTACCCACTATGCTTTCCGCAAATAGTTCTTCTCTCTCCCTGGCGGATCATTCCGAATCGGCACTTCAGCCCACTGTCAGCAGCCCGGTCGACGATTCCACCTTGCTCGATGCCTACTCACAAGCGGTGGTAACCGCTGCCGAGAAGCTCAGCCCGTCGGTGGTCAAAATTGATATTGTTCAGGCGGGAAGAAGTCGCTCCGGCGAGCCGCGAGAACGCCAGGGAGGTGGTTCGGGTTTCGTTTTCACTCCGGACGGCCTGATTCTCACCAATAGCCACGTGGTGCATGCGGCTACACGGATCCAGGTCTCCTTCGCTGATGGGCGGCGCTTCCCTGCCCACACCGTGGGTGACGATCCCCCGACTGATCTGGCGGTGGTCCGGGTTGATGTGCCGCATAACGACGTAGCCAGTCTGGTTGCCGCACCACTGGGAGATTCGCAGAGGCTTCGCGTAGGACAACTGGCCATTGCCATCGGCAACCCTTACGGCTTCCAGTACACGGTCACGGCGGGGGTGGTGAGTGCCCTGGGGCGTTCGTTGCGGTCCTACTCGGGCAGAATGATTGATGACGTGATTCAGACCGACGCCTCGCTCAACCCGGGTAATTCGGGAGGACCTCTGGTGACCTCCGATGGACACGTCATCGGAGTGAACACTGCGACCATTATGGGCGCCCAAGGACTGTGCTTCGCCATCGGGATCAATACCGCGAAGTTTGTAGCCGGGCGCCTGCTGCAGGATGGAAGAATCCGCCGCAGCTCCATTGGCGTCGAGGCCCAGACCATGCCACTTCGTCGGCGCCTGGTGCGTTTCTATAACCTGCCGCAGGAGACCGGTGTAGTGGTCATTTCCGTGACCGGCGTCAGTCCAGCGCAGAAGGCCGGGTTGCGGAAGGGCGACGTAATTGTCGCCTTGGATGGCAAGCCGGTGGCTGGCGTCGATGACCTACATCGTCTGCTGACTGACGCAAGAGTAGGCGTGAGCAGCTCGCTTACGGTGCTGCGATGGACGGAGAAGCTGGAGCTGCAGGTGATCCCCGAGGAAGCCCGTAGCTGAGCTGCTTACCAATCTAAGGGAAGCCGCTGAAGGTCACGACATGCGTATCGCTGAAGCGGGCGTGGGTGATAGCAATCTTTTTGCCGTCCCGCAACCAAGCGTACGCCACCATATTCGACGGTTCGGTGTCGAAATGCGTTAGCCGCACGCGCGGGGCGCCAGTCCGCGGCTGCATGAATAAGTGTCGAGTGTTCCCGTTGGGTCGTATTGAAGGTAGCTGATAGCCCGGCCGTCGGGTGTCCAGCCAGGACAACAGCGGGGGGAAGAAGCAGCAGAACTGCCGAGCTTCGCTCGCGGCAGAGACCCGTGCCCCACAGCGCACATCACCTACCACTTGGGACTCATTGCAACCACCGCCACCCTGTGTTAGCTTCAACAAACAGCAGAGGTTAGCGTTTGCAAGCGACGATTCCTGCCGGGCTGGATCGCAAAGAGGCGGAAGTTTATCATCGACTCGATCCGGCGCGGCTCCCACAGCACATCGCCATCATTATGGACGGCAACGGCCGGTGGGCGCGCCGTCGGCACCTGCCGCGAGTGGCTGGACACCGGGCGGGAGTTGCGTCGGTGCGTTCCACGGTAGAAACCGCTGCGCGCATTGGGACTCCTTCGCTAACCCTGTACGCTTTCTCTGAAGAGAACTGGAAAAAGCGTCCCCGGAGTGAAGTGGATTTTCTGATGAGCCTGCTGTGCCGCTATTTGAAGGCGGAAATTCCCACCCTGAACAAGAACAACATTCGACTCGAGTACATCGGACGCCAGCATGAGCTTCCGCCCTCGGTACAGGAGAAGATGGAATGGGCGCGCAATGCGACCGCAAGCAATACTGGTATGGTCTTGACCCTGGCGCTTAACTACAGTGCGCGGACGGAGCTGGTGGACGCGTTTCGATGCATCGTGGACGCGGCAGCCCGCAACGGCGGCCTCGAGCATTTGAAGATTGACGAGGACGCTGTCTCACAGAATTTGTACACCCGCCACCTGCCTGATCCTGACCTAGTGATTCGCACCAGCGGTGAGATGCGCCTAAGTAACTTCCTGTTGTGGCAACTGGCCTATGCCGAAATTTATGTCACTCCCACCCTGTGGCCTGAATTCCGCGGTGTACATCTGCTCGAAGGCATAGCCGAATATCAGAAGCGGGAGCGGCGTTATGGCGGATTGGCCGCCGACCACCCACACCTCCCTGATCACCATCAATTAAAGACGGGCCGGAGCTAGCACGGCTTGCAGGTACTGAAACGAATCCTCACGGCGGTGCTCCTGATTCCGATCGTGCTGGTGCTGGTGCTGCATGCACGGGTGCGGGTGCTGGCATTGGTTGCGGCGCTGGTTGCACTGCTGGCCGTCCAGGAACTGCTCAAGCTGGCAGAGGCGTATGGGATCAGACCCTTTCACTGGCCAACCTACATTTCCGTAGGGTTATTCTTCCTCGTCCTGGCGATCAACCCAGGCAGGAACACTCCCTTGCTCTCCACGGCGATCTTTGCCGGCACCCTGGGGTTCGTGGCGGCAATCGCACCATTCGTCTTTCTGGTGGTCGGCATGAGACGGGCTGAGCTTAGCAGTGCGTTTCCCGCAGCGATGACTTCGGCGTTTGCTTTCGCCTACGTTGCCCTGCCGCTGGGATTGCTGGTGCAGATTCGCGAGCAGCTGTCGGGAGCGTTCCTGCTGCTATACCTGCTTTTGGTGGTGTGGGCGGGAGACGTTTCTGCCTATTTTGTGGGGCGTTCGCTGGGGCGCCATTTGATGTCGCCGCGCATCAGTCCCCGAAAAACGTGGGAAGGAGCGCTAGCATCGCTCATAGCGAGTCTCGTGGTCGGAGGGTTGCTTTACAACTACGCGCTCCCGATCAGCTCGGCATTGCTGAATGCGCAACTTATCGAAAAGAAGGACGGATGGTTTGCTCTGGGGAAGGCGCCGCTGTGGCCAACTCTGCTGCTCTCCGCCGCCATCAATGTGGCCGCGCAATTAGGCGATCTGGTGGAGTCGCTGCTTAAGCGGGGCGCCGGGGCAAAGGACTCGGGAACAATCCTTCCCGGTCACGGGGGCATGCTTGACCGGATTGATGCCCTGCTCGTTGCCGCCCCCGTGCTGTGGTACTATGCGGCTTGGCGCGTTATGCAGTAGGCCACCCCCCGGCAGCGCCCCACCCGAACTTTCTTGCTCATGATTACTGGCTCATGAAACGCATTGCCATCCTGGGCTCCACTGGCTCCATCGGTCGCAGCACCCTGAGCGTGGTGGAAGACTATCCCGAGCGTTTTCAGGTGGTTTCCCTGGCGGCGGGCCACAACGTGGAGGCTGTGTTCGAACAGGCGCGGCGTTGGAAGCCACGCCTGATCTCAATTTCCACTGCAGTAGATGCCGAAATTCTGCGGTCTCATCTGCAGACGGCAGGGATGGAAGGGATTGAAGTCGTGCATGGCCCTGCCGGAGCGGTGCGGGTGGCTACTCATCCTGCTGTGGACTTCGTGGTCAGCGCGATCGTGGGTGTGGCCGGGCTTGAAGCCACGTATGAAGCGGTAAAGGCGGGGAAGACGGTCGGGCTGGCCAACAAGGAATGCCTGGTCGCGGCAGGAGAATTGATCACCGGCGAAGCGCGCCGACAAGGCCGGGCGCTCTTGCCCATAGACAGCGAGCACAATGCTGTGCACCAGTGCCTGAGGGGAGGACGGAGGCAGGAAGTGGAGCGGATCTGGCTTACCGCTTCCGGCGGACCGTTTCTTTACACACCAAAGTCACAATTTTCTGCGATCACCGCATCGCAGGCGCTGAATCATCCAACCTGGAAAATGGGCCAACGAATCACCATTGACTCGGCCACTCTGATGAACAAGGGATTCGAGGTGATTGAGGCTTGCCGTTTGTTCAACTTGCCGCCCAGCCGGGTGCAGGTGATCGTGCATCCGCAATCCACAATCCACTCCATGGTAGAGTTCGTAGATGGCAGCATACTTGCTCAGTTTTCCGTAACCGATATGCGTCTGCCAATCCTCTATGCCTTGACGTATCCGGATCGAATCCCGTCTGCTATGCACTTCCGTGTCATGGACCTACGGCACCTCGAATTCCTCCCTCCAGACATGGAAAAATTCCCCTGTCTGGGTCTGGCCTACGAAGCGGCGGAGACCGGGGGAGCGAAAACGGTTGCACTCAATGCCGCCGATGAGGTGGCTGTGGCGGCGTTTTTGCAGGGTCGTATCGGATTCGACCATATCCCCGGAGTCATTGGGGCGGTTCTTGCTGCAACGAAACCGGTGAAGTTGGAATCTATTAATCAGGTGCTTGCAGCGGACTCGGAGGCGCGTGAGATAGCCCGCGAAAGAGTCGGTCAAGTTGGGGAAAGGTCGGCGGGCTTACGGCCGGTCTCCACTGGGTTGCGTGTGGAGTAAAACAAATTCTTATGTCTGGATTCTTCACTGCTGTGCTCGCCGTCGGCGTGATTTTGGGATTCATGATCCTAATTCACGAATTCGGCCACTACGCGACCGCCAAACTGCTAGGCGTGCGCGTCGAGGTCTTCTCGATCGGTTTCGGAAAGCGGCTTCTGGGCTTTCGCCGTGGTGAAACCGATTACCGCATTGCTGCCATCCCGCTGGGCGGATACGTAAAGATGAGCGGCGAAAACCCGATGGACGAGCGCAGCGGCGATCCGGGCGAATTTCTGTCGCATCCGCGGTGGCACCGTTTCATCATCGCCATTGCCGGTCCGGCGATGAACATCCTGTTTGCCGTGGGCCTGCTCACCTGTGTCTACATGGTGCGCTACGAATATCCGTCATTTTTTGATGAACCCGCTGTGGTCGGATGGGTGCTACAGGATACTCCGGCGGCGAAAGCCGGGATCCAGGTCGGCGACCGCATCGTTCGTATCGACGGCATACAAAATCCGACTTGGGAGCAAGTAATTCCTAGGGAAGCATTGAACCCCAACCAGCCCCTCGAAGTCACCATCGAGCGTGGAGGGCACACGTTCGAGAAGACGGTCGTGCCGGAAGCTTACGGCCCGAACCAAATGGGTTCCGCAGGATGGGAGCCGAGGCAGCCGAGTTTTCCTATCATGGTCCTAGAGCCAGGCATGCGGGCCGAGAAGGCAGGGATGAGACTGGGCGATGAGATCATCAGCCTGGACGCGCAGCCGGTCCCGGGCATAGAAGCCATGATCGAGAGTTTGAGGCGCAGCAAGGATAAACCGATCCAGATTACCGTCCTGCGCAATGGGCAGCCGCTCACTTTCACCGTGCGTCCGGTTTTGTCCGACATCAGGGGGGACGAACGGTACCGAGTGGGCTTCGCGAGCGCGCCGATGAAGGTATCTTCGTTGCCGCTGGCAGCTGCGTTTCGCCGCTCGGTCGAACAGAACAGGCAGGGCTCGCTCCTGATCCTGGAACTAGTGCAAAAAATGGTGCAGCGCAAAATCTCGATTCGCTCCATCGAAGGACCCATTGGCATCGGCCGGGCAGCCGGGCAGGCAGCCAGCAAGAAGGGCTGGACGCCGCTGCTGGAATTGACTGCCGGAATCAGTCTGAATCTGGGGATATTTAATCTGCTGCCCATTCCCATTATGGATGGCGGGGTGATTCTGCTGCTCTTCGTGGAAAGCCTCCTCCGCAGAGACATCAGCCTTAGGATCAAAGAACGGATCTATCAGGCCGCCTTTGTGTTCCTGGTGTTGTTCGCCGTAATGGTGATCTACAATGACGTGGCCAAGATGCTGCCCAGCGTGATGGGGAGAATGCCGTAGGCCTAGTTTCTGGGTTCTGGTTCCTTTCTAGTTTCTGGTCTTGAGAACCCAGCCTTGCGGCACTCCCTAGCCCTTGATCTTCCTCTTTTCAGTGAGCGTCACTTTCGCGGTACTTCTCCTAACATCATCATTTCGCGCTATTTGCCCACTGAATGTTGGCGGATCGGAAGCAACCAGCCTCCGCCTCGCGTGCTAAACTAGAGCTTCCGCATGGCTGTCATTCAACGCAGGAAAACCGTCACGGCCTCGATTGGCGGGGTACGGGTTGGAAGCGATCGACCAGTTGTGGTGCAGTCGATGACCAACACCGATACCGCCGATGTACCCTCTACCGTCCAGCAGATCGCGGCCCTGGCCCGCGCCGGATCTGAACTGGTCCGGGTGACGGTCAACCACGAAGAAGCTGCCGCGGCGGTCGCATCGATCGTGGAGCAACTCGATCGTCAAGGCGTGAGTGTACCCATCATTGGCGACTTCCACTACAACGGTCATATCCTGCTGAAGAAATATCCCGAATGTGCGCGAGCTCTGGGCAAGTACCGCATCAATCCCGGCAACGTAGGTATTGGACAGAAGGACGATAACAATTTCCGGACGATGATCGAGGTTGCTGTCGAAAATCAGAAGTCGGTGCGCATCGGAGTAAATTGGGGATCGCTCGACCAGGCGCTGCTTACTCGCATGATGGACGAAAATTCTCGGCGCGATGAACCGAAGGACGCGCGCGAAGTCACCATGGAAGCCATGGTCGTGAGTGCTCTGAATTCCGCCGGCGTGGCTGAGAAATACGGTCTGCGTCCCGATCAGATCATCTTGAGCGCGAAAGTGAGCGGCGTGCAGGATTTGATCGATGTGTATCGTTCGCTGGCGGCGCGATGCAATTATCCGTTACATCTCGGGCTCACCGAGGCCGGGATGGGTGCCAAAGGCATCGTCGCTTCGAGCGCCGCGCTGGGCGTGCTGCTGCAGGAAGGCATTGGCGACACGATACGGGTTTCACTTACACCCGCTCCCGGAGGCGACCGCACCGAAGAGGTTCGGGTCGCGCAACAAATTCTGCAATCGTTGGGAATCCGCAGCTTCACACCCCAGGTGACAGCCTGTCCCGGCTGCGGCCGTACCACCAGCACGTTCTTCCAGGAAATGGCAGAGCAGATTCAATCTTACCTGCGCGAGCAAATGCCGGTGTGGAAGGGACGCTACACGGGCGTAGAAGAGATGAAGGTCGCCGTAATGGGCTGCGTGGTAAATGGCCCAGGGGAGTCGAAGCATGCCAGTCTTGGCATCTCACTGCCCGGGACGTTCGAAGAACCGAAGGCGCCCGTCTACGTCGATGGAAGGCTTTTTACAACACTGAAGGGCAGCAAGATTGTCGCAGAGTTCATCCAGATCCTGGACGAATACGTGGAGTCACACTACGCCGCGAGGGAAGAAGTCGCAAGAACCTAGTTCTCGATGTACCCAAGCGTCCAGATTGTGCCTCCCTCTTCCTCCCTGTTGACAGCCTAGGCTAGCAGTGGCAGATACCGATCCGCACTGTCGTCGTCTAGGGGATCGGCAATCTTCCTCAACTGGGGATATCGTTGCAACAGGGGGTCGGGCGCCTTTACGCGTTGTCCGGTCAGCATATTTCTGAGCTGCAGTGCGTTGACCGCTGCCTTGGCTTCGAAGTGGTTATTCGCCACCACATAAGTCACTTCCGCTTTCTCGGCCATGCGCCGGATCTTGTCTTTCCATCCCGCCAGCTCAGCTTCACTGTAAAAGTAGTTGTAGCGATCGGCGCCCTTTTCCGCTTCAAACCACTGATCGTAGTTTCGTCCGTGCAGGCGTAAATAGCCGACCGGGGAAGTCACGTGCTCAGTGGGTTCGAGCGATCGGCCAATCAGCGGCTGATCGATGTTGCAAAAAGCAACGTTCTTCTGAGTAAAGTAATCGATTGTGTCGGGACTGTCCCAGCTATCGTGGCGCACTTCGATCACGCGCGGATATTCGATGAATTGGCGTATGAGCCTCTCGATGTATTCCCGGTTCAGAGATGTGTTCTTAAACGAAACAGGAAACTGGATTAGTAGGGCGCCCAACCTCCCTTCTCCGGCGAGCGCCTCCAATCCTTCGCGCGCCAAGGCCTCGTCTTCGTCGTTGGGCTTGATTGACGCGGCTGAAGTGGGCTCCATTACTGCCATAGGGTTATGGGTGAAGGAGCGGTGCAGCTTAGCCGTGAATACAAAGGTCGGATTCACCGCCTGGGCGGTGCGAACCCACAGCTTGGCCAGATGCGGTTTGATGTGTCCGTAGAAAGAAGTGTTGATTTCCACCATGTCAAAGCATCGCGCCATCACGTCCAGCGGATGCTGCTTGCGGTGCTCCATCCCCGGCGGATAGAAGATTCCCTCCCAGTCCTTGTAGGACCAGCCAGCGGTACCGAGGCGGATTTTTGGGGAAGCATCCATGACGGGGCAGTTTCCAGAATTGCCTGCTGGCAGATTAGCACAGGGGCAGCTCGGCAGGGATGGGCGTCGAAAGAACCAAACTTCTCATTTGCTTCTCTCTCGCCAGACCCTAGAATCAGACTAAACCACCTTACTCATGGGAACATTCATTTTGTTTCTGCTTCTCGCCCTGAACCTGGTACTCCTGGTGCTAGTGGCCGCCCTTCTGCGCCGAAGTTCTGGCTTTTCGCAAACGGCCGGCTTGGCGGAGCTTGTGCGAGAGTCGGTGATCCTCCGCGAATCGCTGTTGCAAAGGTTCACTGCGGCGACCGCTGATATGGCTGGGCGACTCGAAAGTACCAAGGGGGACCTGCGCCAGGGAGTGACCGATCGTCTGACTCAGGGATTCACCGAAATCCGTACGGCAGTGGAAACGCAGTTGGCTGGCGGACGTCGCGAGCAGACACAAGACCTGCGCCAGGCACGCGAAGAACTGACCAATTCTTTAGCTTTGACGACCTCCCAACTCAAGTCCGAATTCGACAATCTGAACCAGAAAACGGCACAGAGCCTCGATTCCATTCGTGACCGGGTTGATGCCAAACTGCTGGCCATCACGGACCAAGTACAGCAAAAACTGGATCAGAACATTAGGGAAGGATTTGCCCAGTTTGAAAAAGTACAGCAACACCTGAAAGCGGCAGAAGAGCAGTTGCGCGAAGTGGGAGCGCTCGGACATTCCATCACCGACCTTAACAACATGCTGAAACTCCCCCACCTGCGTGGCCACTTCGGCGAAGCCAGTTTGGAACGCTTGCTGGCGGATTTTCTGCCGGCACACATGTTCGAACTACAGTCTTCTGCGGGCGAAAGCAACGGGCGCGCCGATGCCGTCATTCAGTTTCCAGACCGCCGCCTGCCCATAGACGCCAAGTTCCCCCGCGAACAAGTATTGGCGCTGTTTGAGAGCAATGTTGAGGCGGAAATTGAAGCGGCACGTCACGAGTTTGTGCGGGTGATGAAGATCGAGGCCAAGCGCATCAAGACTTACATCCAGCCGGAACACGGCACGACGGATATCGCCCTGATGTATCTGCCCAGTGAAACGCTTTACATGGAGGCTATCCGTAACCGTGACCTTGCCGACTGGCTTAACCTGCAGCACGTGTTTCCGGTCTCTCCGAATACGCTGCTGATGACATTGCAGACCATTGCGCTGGTGCACAAGTGGTATGAAGTCGCCAGCCGCTTCGAGAAGAGCCGTCTGGAGCTAGCCAAGGCACAAAAATCGTTTGACTATTTCCAGAACCAGTTTGAAAACGTAGGCAAGAATTTAAATAAGGCCCAGGAAGCCTTCGAGACGGCGCAAAGACATCTGAAGACTTATCGTGGCCGAGTCAGCGCACTGAGCGGGCAGGAACAGTTGGAACTGGATGCAGCAACAACGAGGAATGGCGAAGACGACACCTTGCCTTTGACCGACAAAGCCAGCGCCTAGTGTTCCAGGTGGAACATTCCGCAATAGGAAAAGATATTGATGCGACGAAGGTCGCTGTCCCTCTCGCGAGGCGGAGCTTCGCTCCGCTGGCCAGCCGAGAGCGGCTGTCCCCACGGATCCTGCTACGCCCCCCGCTTTGCCTTCAGCTCCACCAGCAACTGCTCGATGCGGTCTTCTTTTTCCAGCGCTGCCAGACGCTCTTCTATGTTGTCGGCGGCGACTTCGGAATTGGCCTGGCTGACCGCTTCTGTGTGCGCAACCTTGCGCCTCATACGGTCAAATGCGC
>Ga0209526_10000796_pt1 | contig 20710 bp, 21 predicted proteins | sample JacPinW_OM2H0_M1_FD_188566 | JGI IMG/M metagenome (GOLD analysis project Ga0209526, IMG submission 188566) | Forest soil microbial communities from Algoma, Ontario, Canada - Jack Pine, Ontario site 1_JW_OM2H0_M1 (SPAdes) (version 2) | ecosystem: Environmental > Terrestrial > Soil > Boreal... | reverse complement strand
CATAACGGTAAGCGGTTTGAACTCACTCGCCAGCTGGAACGTCCGGACCAGCCCCAGCCGCGCCCGCCGGAACGCAGGCGTCCCGGTGATGTCCTGGCCCCGGTAGACGATCTTCCCCGAGGACACCGGCAGCGTCCCCGCGAGCATCGCCAGCAGCGTCGACTTCCCAGCCCCATTCGGCCCGATCAGGCCGGTCAGCGTGCCGTGCCGGACCGAGATGGACACCCCGTTAACCGCCCGCACTCCCCCGAAGTCACGGACCAGATCGGTCGCCTCCAGCACAACATCCCCGTCCCCACTCCCGGATGTCCGCGCCCGCTCCCGAACCGACACCAGCCCGACCCCGCCACCCTTCCCGTCGGCAGCCCCCCCATCGACCCCCACGCCCCCCAAAGGCGGTGGCTGGCGGGGTGCGCCGCCGCGCTCCCCATCCCCCGAAGGCACGGGCCGACGGGGTGAGCCGAGGGCGTCCCGTAGCCCCCCGTCACCGTCCACCCAACCCGCCTCGGGCCGTGCCACCCCAGCCCCTACGTCGTCATGCCAGCCCTCGGATGCCCCGTCAGCCCGCGCCGCCCCACGAGGGCCCGCGGCGGCCACCCCGCCAGCCACCGCCGGCACCTGAATCACGCGCTTGCGCTCCGGCAGGATGCCCTGTGGCCGGAGCCAGAGGAACACCACGATGAGCAGCCCGATCGCGACCCACTGCAGTGATGGGATCAGGTTCGGCGGGAGATTGTTCGACGTGGGAATGAACCGGGTCACCTCCTCGAACGCGACCGGCACCAGGATGGCCCCAAGGATCGCGCCGCGATGGTTGCCCGCCCCGCCGATGATGACCGCCGCGAAGAGCACCACGGTCTCGGCGTAGCCCCACGCCGCCGGGGACCACGTCGAGATGTAGGAGACAAGGATGCCGCCGCTCAGCCCGGCGATGGCCCCGCCGAGCACGAGCATCGCCGTGCGCAGCGACAGCAGGTTCTTGCCGAGCGAGTCAGCGACGAGGTCGTTGTCCCGCATAGCCCGCAGGGAACGGCCGTAGGGCGACTGGGTGATGCGCTGCAGGAACAGGTAGACGAGCAGGCCGAGGAGGAGCGCGCCCACCGTGAAGCCCCATTCGTAGCCCGCCGACTGCGGGTTGAACTCACCCTGCAGCGGCGCGGGGATGATGGACAGCCCGGCGTCTCCGTTCAACAGCGGCTTGTAGTTCGTCGCCAGCAGGTTCAGCAGGACCGCCGTGACCAGCAGGCCGACGGCGGCGAAGTCGCCGCGCAGCCGCCTGCCGACCAGGAAGGTGAAAGGCAGCGCGATCAGGCCGCCGACCAGGGCCGCGCCGATCCACGGAAGCGGGAAGGGCAGGTTCCACCCGCCGATGTAGGACTGGAATCCCCCGTTCGCCGTGTCGTGGGGCAGGGCCAGGACGGCCGCGGTGTAGCCGCCCGCCGCCTGGAAGATGATGAAGCCGAAGTTAGTGACACCCGCGACCCCGAACTGCTGGTTCAGGCCGAGGCAGGCCATCGCGTCGACCGCTGCGTAGATCAGCAGGTTGATGAGGTAGAACGTGTTCATCCGGCTCCTTGCCTGACACTCATTGCCGGGCGCCCAGCAGGCCAGTTGGGCGCACGCCGAGCATCACGAGCAGCGCCACGAAAGCGATCACATATTTGTAGCTGGCCGTGATGTACGCGGCGCTGACCTCGGTGGCGATGCCGATGACCGCCGCGCCGAGCATGGCGCCGTACGCCTGGCCCGGACCGCCGAGGAACACCGCCGCGAGGATGAGCACGAGGAACAGGTCCGTCGCCGTGGCATTGAAGCTGCCCGCGTCGATCGCGAAGACCACTCCCGCGAGGCCGCACAGTGCGCCGGTCAGTGCCCATGTGATGGTGATGACGCGGCCCGTCCTGATCCCGCAGTTACGGGCCAGTCCCTTGTTGGCGGCGGTCGCCCGCATCGCCTTGCCCAGCTTCGAGTGGCGCAGGAGCATGTGCACCCCCACCATGACCAGCAGGCTCAGGGCAATGACCACGATCTGCACGACGGTCAGGGTCAGGCCGCCGGCCTTCAGCGTCGACCCGCTGCTCATAGCGTACGAGACGGCGGTCCCACCGGCCAGCGCCTGCACGCTGAACTCGATGATGAGCGTCATCCCGAGGGACACGATCACCATCGTGATCGCGGACGTGCCGCGACGCTGGAACGGCGTGTACACGCCGGAGTTCAGCAGCACGGATCCGATTGAGCAGACGACGACCGCGGCCAGCAAGCCGATCCAGACCGAAAAGCCGGCCTGGTTCACTATGTACGCCACGAAGGCGCCGAAGATCATGATGGCGCCGTACGCCAGGTTCAGCACGTCGGTGACCGCGAACTGCAGGGTGAAGCCGACCGAGGCGATCGCCAGGACCGAGGCGGTCACCAGCCCGAATCCCAGTGAGGACAGGAAGAGCGTCACGTGCGGCTTACCCCCGGGTCGGCCAGGATGATCCCCCGCCCGCCCAGGCTTCCCGTACCGGTACGGGAAGCCTGGGCGGCGGCGGGGCACATGGAGCGTATGGAGCGTGTGGTCATCCGGCGAGGGCCCGCAACTGCGCCGCCGTCAGGTTGCCGACGACATTCACATTGCCGTTCGCGCTGTAGGTATCGACCTGGAAGATGCCGGTCGAGTCGTGGAAGCTGTCGAAGTTGGTCGGCCCGCCAGGTCCTTCGTACCTGATGGCCTTGCCCGCCTTGACCAGCGGAGCGCACTGGGCGAACGAGTAGCACAGCTGAGCACCTGGAACGCCGTTCCCGATCTTGATGACGTCCGGGCCGTACACGCTCGGGCTGGTGCTCTTCGACATGATCATGGCGAGCGAGGACAGGTTGACCGCGTCGTAGAGGTGCACCCCGCCGGGGGCGCTCAGATAGGTCGTGAAGTTACCGGTGACACCGGGAACCTTGCCCTGCTGGGACAGCAGAGCCTTGGAGAAGGCGTCGTACGCCGGGCCGCTGGTCTCCACGACCAGGTTGTCAGCGTGAAAATTGGCCACGAACGCCGACGCGCCGACGGCTGCGGCCGCCGACTTGAAGAACGACGGGGAGATGGCCGCGGACGTGCCGATGATCGGGATGATCTTGCCGCCGTTGAGCTGCTTGATCTCGGAGAACAGGGTGGGGTCGGCGGCACCGAGGGCCTCGGTCATGATCGCATCAGGGTGCGAGTTGACGATCGCCGCGGCCTCGGTACGGAACGTGGTCGCCTTCAGGTCGAGGGCCTGATTGGTCGTGAGGGTCATCCCGGCCTTCTTCAGCGCGCTGATCGCGGGCTGGATGAAGGTCTGGGACCCGATGTCGTTGCCGAACGCCAGGGCGATCTTCTTGTAGTGCAGCTGCTGCGCGATCGCGACCATGGCGTAGGACTCCTCCAGGTCGGGCGGCACCAGCCGGTAGAAGTACTGGAAGTGCGTGCTGTCGAACTCGGACTGCCCGGTCATGCAGAAGGCGGTCATCTTGTGCGCGTTGATGATCGGGACCACCGCCGCCGCCTCGTCCGAGGTACAGCCGATCACGAGCGCCAGGCTGGATGTGGAGGCGAACATCTGGTTGACAGCCGGCACCGCGTCCGCGGGGTCTCCCCGCGTGTCGACGCTCTTGCAGGTCAGCTGGTGCCCAAGCACACCGCCCGCGGCGTTGATGGCCGAAGTGGAGCCGTAGCAGGACGCCAGGTACGTCGGGCCAAGGGCGGCATCCACGCCGCTGAACGGGGCGACATCGGCAACGGTCAGCTTCGAGCCGGACGGGGCGCTACCCGAGCCGCTGCCTGAGCCGCTGGAACTGCTGGAGCTGCAGGCAGCCAGGCCGACCGCGAGTGCGGCGGTCGCCACCACTGCCCCGGCCCGCATGGGGCGCGCGAGCCTGGGCTTCGTGCTCACCGTGCGTCTGTTATCACCCGCGGCTGTTGCCGCGGGACCGAGGGTCGTGAACTTCATTGTCCCTCCGTGGTGCGATGGTGTAGTGAATTGACTGAACTGGTTAGGTGGAAAGAGGTCGTGGATACGGGGGGCCGCCAGTCAGAACCCGCTTTTCAGCGGGGCTCCGGGCTGCCATCTCCAGTCGCTGGGGGCGCCTTCCTCGGCGACGATCCGGTTGCGGATGGTGCCGACACCTTCCACGGTGATCTCGATGACGTCGCCCGGGTGCATCCAGACCGGTGGCGTGCGGGCAAACCCGACCCCACCCGGAGTGCCGGTAGCGATCACATCACCGGGGGCCAGCCTGGTGAACGAGGAAAAGAACTCGACTGCGCTGGGTACATCGACGAGCATCTGCGAGGTCCGCGCCGACTGCATGACCTGGCCGTTGAGCGTTGAGCTGATGGCGACGTCGCTGACGTCGACCTCGTCGGTGGTGACAACCTCGGGGCCGATGGGCATGCTGCCTTCGAAGTTCTTGCCGGCCGTCCACTGGCTCCCGGCGCGCTGCCAGTCACGGGCTGAAGCGTCATTGAGCACCACGAAGCCCGCGATGGCATCGAGTGCCTTGTCGGCGGTGATGTAACGGCCTCCCGCGCCGATGACGATGCCAAGCTCGGCTTCGTAGTCGAAGCGCTCGGTCAGGGCCGGCTTGACCAGGTCGGCATAGGGGCCGAGCACGCTGTCCGCGCCGCGGACGAACGCGTCGGGCCAGGTGGGGACGTCCCGTCCACCCTCGAGCGCGTGCTCGCTGTAGTTCAGGCCCAGGCAGAGTATGCGCGGCGGGGCCGGCGTCGCGGGCGCGAAGTCAGCGGGCTCGACCTCGCGGCCGCCGGAGTCCTGGAGCGCCCGGACGGTGTCCATCGCCGCCAGCCCCGATTCGAGGACGTACTGGAGCGAGGAGAACCGGGGATCCCCCGTTGCCTCGGCAACATCGACATAGCCGGACCGGGCCCGGACGTGCAGTCGCGGTCCGTCGGGGGTGGCAATGGTGGCGAGCCTCACGTGGCGGATCTCCTTCGTGGGTAACGGTTGCTGGCGCGGTGCGCGATGACCGCGGCAAAGGGCGCCAGAGCCCGGCGGGAGCAGCGCCCGGCCCGGGCACCTCGGCCGCCTTCTGAGGCAGTCAAGGGACCGGGCGGCGGCCCGGCCTTGGCGGCTGGATTGGTTGCACATATTCGGATTGGTTGAGCATAGGTGTGTACACATACCAGGGTCAAGTGCATCTACTGTAAAAGAAGCTCCAACTATAGTCACGGTCTGGTCTCGATTGGTACGATTGGTTGCGATACCTTGATGACACGCAGCCAGGGCGGAGAACGATGGGGAACGCAGCCGGGGACATGCCCCCGATCTCGGCCGACCGCAGGCACCGGCTGGCCGACCTCATCCTCACCGAGTCACAGCGGGCGGGGCTCGGCCCGGGCTCCCGGCTGCCCACGGAACGCCAGCTGGCGCTGGACATGGGAGCGACCCGGTCGTCCGTGCGGCACGCCCTGGCCGTGCTTCAGGCGGAGGGCCGCATCTCACGTGAGGTCGGCCGCGGCACCTTCCTGCGGGACACCGCGCCCCGCCTTGACGGCAACGGCGCCGACGGCGCCGGCCTGGCCCTGGCGGCCGCGGGCGCGAGTCCGCCGCTCCCGCCCGACGGCGCCGGCGGCTTCGCGCCCGCGGATGTGATGACCATCCGCCGCCTGCTGGAGCCGCTCGCGATGCCGCTGGTGGTGGCCTGGGCGACGGCCGCCGACTTCAAGGAGATGGACCGCTGCCTGGCCGGAGGCGACCAGGCCGCCAGCTATGACGAGTTCGAGACGTGGGACCTCGCCCTGCACCGCAGCCTGATGGCGGCCAGCCACAGCCCGCTGCTCGTCCGGCTCTACGCCGTCATCGAGACGGCGCGGCACGGGCACTTCTGGGGAGACCTGAAGCGCCGCAGCGCCTCGCGGGAACGGCGCGAGTTGTACCAGGCCGACCACGCAGAACTGGTCGCCGCCCTCAGGGTCAGGGACGCGGACCGCGCGGTGGAGGCGATGCGGACCCACCTGGGCCGGGTGAACAGCCACCTGTTCGGCGGATCCCAGTGAGCGGGTGAGCGCCCTCGGACGCCGCGCTGGACGGCGGGTGTTCCCAGTCACGGTGACCGGGAACACCCGCCGTTGTGGAATCCGCGGGAGGCGCTGGCTCAGTACCCGCCGCCTCCGGACCCGCCGCCGCCGTAGCCGCCGCCACTCGATGGCGAGCTCGCGCCACTGGACGGCGAACTCGATGGGCCGGCCGCGGACGCGGAGACGGTCGCCGCGTGCCATACGCCGCCGAACCCGCTGACATTGTTTCCGTTGGTCTGGCCGGGCGACTTGTCCCCGGCGTAGGTGTACAGCGGGTGGCCGTTGTAGGTCGCCTGGACCGAGCCGTCCGACCGGGTGATGGTGCCGAGCTGGCCCGGCAGCGTGACGCCGGACGCGGCCTGCGCGGCGCCGGTCACCGGCGGCCAGTAGGTCGTGCAGCCGCCGGTGCATTTCGAACTGGTCGGTGTGTCGATGGCGAACCAGTACAGGCTGAATCCCTTGGAGTCGGTGAGAATCGTCCCGAGGCTCGTCTTCGCGCTCTTCAGCATCGCCGTCGCGGCGGACGACGGCGGGCTGGAGGAACTCGGGCTGGACGAGGAAACCGGCGACGCTCCGCTCCCCGAGCCACCCGACGAACTGCTCCCGCACGCCGCCAGCAGGACCGCGAAGATAGCGAACGCCGCGGGCAGCCACCTTCGGTGACGCATCAGATCTCTCCGTTCGCGAGACGATGTGGTGATAAACGAGGACACGTAATGCCCGTCACTCCCGTTCACGAACTGCTCGCCCAGCCGTCGTCGGCGATTCGCAGTCACTGGGCGATGCGCTGGCAGAGCCACGCCAGGGCCAGCGGGTACCGGTAGTCGATCCCCATGTGCGTGCCATCGAACAGCTCGAAGCGGATCACCTCGTCGGCGACGCCGGCCTCGCGCAGCGCGCCGCGGAACGCCTCGGCGCCGAGGTCGAGGAACCACTCGTCCCGTGTGCCCGCGTCGATCCAGATGGCCCGCAGCGCCCGGAGTTCGCCCGCGTAACGGGGCACCATCCGGACCGGGTCCCAGTCCAGCCAGCGCTGCCATACCTCGGGCCGCAGCGCCCCGGTGCGCGGGTCGAACGGCAGGTCCACCCCGCCGTCCTCGCGCGCCGAGAAGCAGGCCGACACGCCGAGCAGCATGAGCAGGTCGTGGTCGGCCTCCTGGGTGAAGGAGGTGCGTGACCGGAAATCGTCCCACCAGCGGTAGATGTCGCCGTCGTACTGGCGCAGGTGACGCGCGGACTTGCCGAACTCGGGGATGTAGCTCAGCTCGTACAGCGAGTCCCCGGCATGCGTGGCCAGGGCACCGAAGAGGTCCGGGCGCAGCATGGGCGTGATCATGGCGCCGAACCCGCCGCTCGACTTGCCCATGATGGCCCGGTGCGCGGCGCCGGGCAGCGTCCGGTAGTTCGCGTCCACGTATCCGACCACCTCGTCACACAGGTACGAGTGGTAGCGCCCGGTGCCGGGCGAATCCACGAACTGGCTGCCGCCGTACGCGGTCCACGCGTCCACGTAGACCACGATCGCGCCCGGCGCCTCGCCGGACGCGAACACGGCGTCCGCCGTCTCCGGGAACGGCTGGCGGTACGGAGACCGGTTCCGCCACATGGCGACGTGGCCGGTGTACCCCTGGATCACGTAGACAGACGGGTAACGGCGCGAAGGATCGTCGTCGTACCCGGGTGGCAGGTAGACATACAGCGGGCGCTCGTGCGGGTCCCCGAGCGGATTCCCGCGTAGCAGCTCACTGGTGATTACTTGCTCGTCGATACGCCCCGCCAGGGGCGCCGACCATGGCAGCATGGAACCTCCTCGCCTGACATCAGGAGCAACAGCACATCCTGAACGCTAACCGCACGGCTGCTGTCCAGGCCTACCATGCTGTCCCGCCGCGTGATCTTCTCAGCCTGCGGCTTTACCGTTAATCCCATGAGCTCGGACCAGGGGGACCGCGACGCGGTCGAGCGTCACTTCGCAGAGGCCATCCTCGCACTGCGCGCGGCCACGCCGAGCCAGTCGCCGCGCACCAACGGCCCGGCCGCGGCGATCCGCGAGAACTCCGCGCTGAGCACGAGCTTGTGCCTGGACCTTTTCGATGCCCAGCTAGCCAGCCGCCACCTGGATATCGCCGCGAGGTGGCTGCAGGCGCGCGGCGCTGGCTTCTACACGATCGGCTCGTCAGGCCACGAAGGCAACGCAGCGGTCGCCGCCGCGCTCCGGCCCGATGACCCGGCGCTGCTGCACTATCGTTCAGGCGCTTTTTACCTGGTCAGGGCCGGGCAGACCACGCCGCCACGGGATGGCGTGCGGGACGTGATGCTCGGCTTGGTGGCCGCCGAGGACGAGCCGATCGCGGGCGGGCGGCACAAGGTCTTCGGGAACCTTGCGCTGCATGTGATCCCGCAGACCTCGACCATCGCCTCCCACCTGCCGCGCGCGGTTGGCCTGGCGTTCGCGATAGGCCGGGCGGCCAAGCTCCGCACGCCGGCCCGCTGGCCGCGGGACGCGATCGTGGTGGCCAGCATGGGCGACGCGTCGGTCAATCACTCCACCGCGACGGGTGCGATCAACGCGGCCTCCTTCTCGGCCTTCCAGCGGCTGCCGGTCCCGGTGCTGTTCGTGTGCGAGGACAACGGGATCGGCATCAGCGTGCGCACCCCGCCCGGCTGGATCCGGGCGGCGATGGAACTCCGGCCGTCCATCGCTTACTTCCACGCCGACGGGGCCGACCTGGCGGAGACCTACGACACGGCGCTCGCCGCCGCCGCGTGGGTGCGTGGCCACCGCGCTCCAGCCTTCCTGCACCTGTCGGTGACGCGGCTGGGCGGCCACGCGGGCTCGGACGTGGAGAGTGCCTACCGCGACCCCGGCGAGATAGCGGCCAGTCTGGCCGCAGACCCGCTCGTCGGCACCGGGCGGCTCCTGGTGCGCGCGGGGGCGCTGAGTGCCGACGAGATACTCGCCAGGTACGAGAAGTCACGGGCCAGCGTCCTGGCGCTGGCCGACGAAGTGCAGGGCGCGCCCCGGCTCGCCACAGCCATGCGCGTGATGGCCCCGCTCGCGCCGCGACGCCCTGAGATCGTCAGAGTGACGGCCCGGCTGGCCGCCCCGGATCAGACCAGGGACCGGATCTTCCGCGGACAGCTACCCGAATCAGCGGGCCCGATGACCCTGGCCCAGATCATCAACGCCACCTTGGCCGACGCCCTGGCCGCCCGGCCCGACATGCTCGTGTTCGGGCAGGATGTGGCCCGCAAGGGCGGCGTCTACGGGCTGACCCGCGGGCTGCTGGGCAAGTTCGGCGCGGGGCGGGTGTTCGACACGCTCCTTGACGAGCAGTCCATCCTCGGGCTGGCGCTGGGCACCGGCCTGGCGGGCATGCTGCCGGTGCCGGAGATTCAGTACCTCGCCTACTTGCACAACGCGGCCGACCAGATCCGCGGCGAGGCGGCCACGCTCAGCTTCTTCTCCCAGGGCCAGTACCGCAATCCGATGGTGGTGCGGGTCGCCGGGCTGGCCTACCAGAAAGGCTTCGGCGGGCATTTCCACAACGACAATGCAGTGGGCGCCCTTCGCGACATCCCCGGCCTGGTCATTGCCGTGCCGGCCAGGCCGGACGACGCCGCGGCGATGCTTCGCACCTGCCTCGCGGCGGCGCAAGAGGACGGCAGCGTCTGCGTGTTCCTCGAGCCCATCGCCCTCTATCACGAGCGGGACCTGCATGAGGAAGGGGACGGCGCGTGGCTGGCCCGGTATGCCCCGCTGGAACACTGGGCGGAGGAGCACATCCCGATCGGCGCGACCCGCAGGTATGGGGCCCGCGGCTCCGGTGACGGCAATGACCTGACCATCATCACGTTCGGCAACGGACTGCGGATGAGCTTGCGGGCGGCGGGCCGGCTGCGCAGGCAGGGAATCAGCTGCCGGGTGGTGGACCTGCGCTGGATCGCACCGCTGCCGGCCGAGGAGATCTTGCGCGAGTGCCGGGCGACGGGCCGGGTGCTGATCGCGGACGAGACCCGCCGTACCGGCGGCGTGTCCGAGGGGATCATCACCGCACTGGCCGATGGCGGATTCCGCGGCCGGGTCTCGCGGGTGACCAGCGCGGACAGCTTCATCCCGCTCGGCGACGCGGCCAGCGAGGTCCTCCTCTCCGAGCGGGCCATCGAGTCCGCGGCCCGAGCGCTGATGATCACCGCGCCCACCCCACCAAATACACAGGCCCCGTCAACCACACCAACCTCGCCAAGCCCATCAGCCAGATCAATCCGGTCAAGCCCGTCAACCCCAAACCCATCCACCAGACCAGCCCCACCGACCCCGGCCACCAGACCCACCCGGCCAAGCACCCCACCAACCCCGGCCACCAGACCAATCCCGCCAAGCACCTCAGCGGCCCCGGCCACCAGGCCCACCCCGCCAGACGCCCCACCGGCTCGGCAGCGCCCCCGGCACGCCTTACCAGAAGGACCCGAGGCCCGCCCTGACCGGCCAGTGCGCTGATTCATTGAGCTCAGTGGTGCTTCGTTAGGTATGATCTTGGTGTTCTAGGATTTATGATCTTGGTGTATTATTTTCCGCATGACGCGCATCACCGTGGACGTGAACGAGAGGTGGCTGGAGGCGGCGCAGGTGGTGCTCGGAACAGACACGAAGGTGGCGACCATCAACGAGGCGCTCCGTGCCCAGGCGCTCAAGGCCGAGGCCGCCGAGATCGTGACCGCATTCGACAGCGTCGCCATGGACTTCACCGGATCGGCGGAGGGGTTCCGCTACGACGGCGGGCGCGACCTGTCCCGGCTGGCCGAGGACGCGTCGCAGGAGGACGTCCCGGCCGGCGCCGGGCCTGGGCCTGAGCGCGTTGCCTGATGGCCGCGCCCGTCTACCTGGCCGATACATCCGTCTACGTGCTGCAGGGACGGCATCCCGCGGTGCGTGCGCGGTTCGCCTCGCTGCTCACCGAAGGACGCCTGGCGGCATGCCAGATGACGGCCCTGGAGTACCTGAACAACGCCCCGGACCCGGAGGGGTATGAGGTTCTGTGGGCCGCCCTGCGCGGGCACCGCTGGATCGACACCACGGCCGCCGCGATGGAGCGGGCTTTGCAAGTCCACCGGATGCTCGCCACCCACAGCCAGCACCGTCATTTCCGGCTGCCTGACCTGATCATCGCCGCTACGGCTGAGGCGGCCGGCGCGACCGTGCTGCACTACGACGCGGACTACGACAGGATCGCCGAAATCACCGGGCAGCCGGTCGAGTGGGTCGCCGAGCGGGGGTCGCTGGGGGGTCCTGGGTACCCGGCAGGTCAACAGCACGGCTAGCGGCCGGGGATCCGGCCCGGCTGGCCGAGGGGGCCGTGACCAGGTGCGCCCGCAGGGCCGCGGTGATCTCACCGGGCGCCGAGACGTTGGCCAGGTGGGCGGCGCCGCGGACGACCGCCAGCCGGGAATCCCTGATGCCCTGCGCGATCACCGCACCATGCCAGGGTGGCGTCGACGGGTCCTCTGCGCCGGCGATCACCAGGGTCGGCGCGGTGATCGCGGCCAGTGAGCCGCGCAGGTCCATGGCCGCGATCGCCTCGCAGCACCCGGCGTAGCCCTCCGGGTCGATGCCTTCCAGCGCGGCCGTGAACGCCGCCGGGATCGCGGGGTTACGGTCGCGGAACGCCGGCGTGAACCAGCGGCCCACGATCGGCCCGGAGATCGATGCCAGGCCCGCACGCCGCACCTGCGCCGCCCGGTCGGCCCAGCCCTGGGCGGGCGGCAGGCACGCAGAGGTACAGCACAGCCCCAGGACGTCGATCCGGTCCGGCACGTGTGCCGCCAGCCACACGCCGATCATCCCGCCGAGCGAGATCCCGCAGTAGGACGCCCGTTCGACACCGAAATCGTCGAGCAGCCGCAGCACGTCCGCGGCCAGGTCGGCGATGGCGTACGGGCCGGGGGGCGCGGGGGACCCGCCGTGCCCGCGGTGCTCATAGCGCAGCAGCCGGAAGCCGTCGCCCAGCGCGAGCAACTGCGGGTCCCAGATCTCGCGGGTGGTGCCCAGCGAGTTGCCGAGCACCAGCACGGGCCCGCGGCGCGGCCCGTCCAGCGAGGCGGCCAGCCTGACCGGGCGCCCAGCCGCGGCGGCCACCGGCGGCTCAGGCATCGCTGGCGGCCTGGCCGGCGAGCTGGGTCTCTAGCTCGCCGAGCACCCGGTAGCACCTGAGGACGTCGCCAACGCTGGAATTCGGTTCGCGCGCTTCGCGGATCGCCGCGACGAATTCGCGGTCCTGCAGTTCGATGCCGTTGGTGGAAACGTCGACCGCCGACACGTCGACCGGCTCCTCGCGCCCGGTGACCAGATCGTCGTAGCGGGCGATGTAGGTGCCGTTATCGCAGATGTAACGGAAGAAGGTGCCGAACGGCCCGTCGTTGTTGAAGCTCAGCGAGAGGGTGCAGATACGGCCGCTGGGCGTCCGTAGCTGAATGGACATGTCCATCGCGATACCCAGATCGGGGTGCAGCGGCCCCTGCACGGCATTGGCGATCTCGACGTCCTCGCCGGTCTGGTACTGGAACAGGTCGACGGTGTGCGCGGCGTGGTGCCAGAGCAGGTGATCGGTCCAGCTGCGGGGCTGGCCGAGAGCGTTCATGTTCGTGCGGCGGAAGAAATACGTCTGCACGTCCATCTGCTGGATCGACAGTTCACCCGCGGCGATGCGGCGGTGGATCCACTGATGCGACGGGTTGAACCGGCGGGTGTGCCCGACCATGCAGATCAGGCCAGTCTCCCGCTGCACGCGATCGACCTGCTGCGCGTCCGCCCAGCTGTCGGCGAGCGGAATCTCGACCTGGACGTGCTTCCCCGCACGCATCGCGGCGATCGCCTGCTGCGCATGGAGCTGGGTCGGGGTGCACAGGATGACGGCGTCAACGTCGTCGCGGGCGAGGACCTCGTCCAGGTCGGTTGAGGCGTGGCCGGCGCCGTACTTCCGCGCGACCTCCTCGGCCTGCTCCAGCCTGCGGCTGACGATGGACGTGACCGTGACGCCGTCGATGTTGACGAGCCCGTCGAGGTGCTTGATACCGAAAGCGCCAGCCCCGGCAACTGCGATCCGCATGTCTGGCTCACTTTCTGCTCGCGGAGCTTGCTCCGCGGCGGGGGGTTGAAGGGGGTCGTCCCCTTAGGGCTGGGACGAGTCCGAGGGCCGCAGCACGATGTGCCCGACCGCCGTGTTGGAACCAGGGACATGGTAGAAGCGGTAGAGCTCCTCGACCTCGGAGCCCAAAGCGCCGCGCATGATCAGCTGCATGACCAGCTCGATCCCTTCCGAGCCCGCCTCGCGCACGTACTCGAGATGCGGCACCTTCGCGAGGCCCTCCGGGTCCTTGACGAGCCGGTTGAGGAACGCGGTGTCGAACTCCTTGTTGATGAAGCCCGCACGGGGTCCCTGCAGCTGATGGCTCATGCCGCCGGTGCCCCAGACGTGGACCGTGAGGTCCTCGCCGAAGCTCTGCACGGCCCGGCGGATCGCCTGGCCCAGGCGCAGGCAGCGGTGGCCGGTCGGCGGCGGGTACTGCACCACGTTCACGGCGAGCGGGATGACCTGCACCGGCCACTCCCCGGGCTGGCCGTAGACCAGGGACAGCGGGACGGTGAGGCCGTGGTCGACGTCGAGCTTGTACATCAGGGTGAGGTCGAACTCGTCGAGGATGAGCGATTGCGCCAGGTGGGCCGCCAGGTCGCCGTGACCGCGGACGACCGGTACCGGGCGCGGGCCGTATCCTTCGTCAGCCGGCTGGAACTCGTCGGCACAGCCGAGCGCGAACGTGGGGACCAGCTCGGGCGTGAACGCGGACGCGTGGTCGTTGTAGACCAGGATCACCACATCGGGGCGGTGATCGGCGGCCCAGGCCTTCGTCCACTCGTATCCGGCGAACAAGGGCTTCCAGTAGGGCTCCTCGGTCTTGCCGAGATCGATCGCGGCGCCGATGGCCGGGATGTGACTGGTGGTCAGCCCGGCAGTGATGCGGGCCATGTCAGGTACCGTCCTTCACGGAGCGCCAGCCGTCCGGCGAGCGCCCTCCGGCCAGCATCATCTGCTGGTAGTCCTCGACGGTCATACCGGTCATCGTGCTCACCGCCTGGAGGTAGCTGAGCCCGTCGGTGGCGAAGATCTTCGCCAGGAAATAGATGTTGCCGCCGAGCCCGAGCATGGCGTTGTAGTCGCGGTCGAGCACGGCCTGCTTCTGGGCTTCGGTCATCGGCCACTCGTCGAGGTAGGCCCGTTCGCTGGCTTTGAACCGCTCACGGTTCTCGGGCTTCATCAGGCTCATGCAGAACTGGTTCAGGTGGTAGCCCTGCTTCGCGCGCTCCGCGGTGAATACCCGGGTGCCCGGGATGTCATCGAACTCTGTGTTGTCCATCGTCGTCAGCCTCCCAGTACAGGCGCAGAGGGTTGTCGACCAGCAGCCGACGCTGCAGGTCTTCGGTGGGGGCGATCCGCGGGATGATGTTGACGAGGGCCCCGTCGTCGGGCATGTGGCTCTTCATGTTCGGGTGCGGCCAGTCGGTTCCCCACAGGACGCGGTCGGGGAAGGTCTCGACGAGGCGGCGCGCGAAGGGGGCAACGTCGGCGTACTCCGGCGGGCCGGAGATCGACAGGCGTTCCGGGCAGCTCACCTTGGACCAGACGTTCTCGTGCTCGCGCATGAAGCGCGTGAACAGCGCGAACTCGCCCCCGTCGACCGGCTGCGACACATCGGGCCGGCCCATGTGGTCGACGACGACGATCGTCGGCAGGCTGGTGAACAGGCGCCAGCGTTCGGCCAGGTCCGGGGCTTCGAAGTACACGACGACGTGCCAGCCGAGCTCGGCCACGAGGTCAACCAGGCCGAGGTAGTAGTCGTCCGGCTTGGGGTCGACGAGGCGTTTCACGAAGTTGAAGCGGATGCCGCGAACACCCGCTGCGTGCAGGTCGGCGAGCTCGGTGCGGGACACGCCGGGCCGGACGGTCGCCACGCCGCGGGCCCGGTCGCCGGCGGCGAGCAATGCGTCCACCAGGGCGCTGTTGTCGGCACCGTGGCAGGTCGCCTGGACGATGATGTTGCGCTCGAAACCGAGGAAGTCGCGCAGCGCGAACAGCTGCTCCTTCCCGGCGTCGGTCGGCGTGTACTTCCGCTCTGGCGCGTAGGGGAAGACGTTGCCGGGGCCGAACACGTGGCAGTGGGTGTCGACCGCGCCCGGGGGCGGGACGTAGCCCGGCTTGCTGGGGCTCGGATGGAACGGGAGCCAGTCGGCGTCGGGCTGGAACGTGGTAGTCATCGTGGCCGTGTCCTGTCGATCTTGGCCGTCGCGAGCGGCCGCTTGAGGGATGGAGCGCAAGGCGGAGGAGGAGCCAGTAGCGGAGCTATTGGCGACGACGACAAGGCAGCGGGCCGGCCTTCAGCGGTCGCGCAGCAGGCTGGAGATCGGCAGGACATGGCCTACAGTCCTCGTGCGCTCAGGGCGTTGTCGAGACGCGGGTACACCCGCCGGGCGTTGCCCGAATAGACCCTCTCGACATCGGCCTCGGCCAGGCCGAGCGCGTCCACGTACCGCTTCGTGTCGTCGAAGTAGTGGCCGGTCTCGGGGTCGACGCCCCGGACGGCGCCCACCATCTCGGACCCGAACAGGATGTTGCCGACGTCGATGACCTCGAAAAGCAGATCGATGCCGGGCTGATGGTAGACGCAGGTGTCGAAGAACACGTTCTTCATGACGTGCTCGCTCAGCGGCGGCTTCTTCAGCATGTCGGCGAGCCCGCGGTAACGGCCCCAGTGGTACGGGACGGCACCGCCGCCGTGCGGGATCACGAGCCGCAGGTCCGGGAAGTCGGTGAACAGATCGCCTTGGATGAACTGCATGAACGCCGTGGTGTCGGCGTTGATGTAGTGCGCACCGGTCGCGTGAAAGACGGGGTTGCAGCTGCTGGACACGTGCACCATGGCGGGCACGTCGAGCTCAACCATCTTCTCGAAGATGGGGTACCAGTACCGGTCGGTGAGCGGCGGGGCGGTCCACCTCCCCCCGCTCGGGTCCGGGTTGAGGTTGCAGCCGACGAACCCGAGCTCGGTGACACAGCGTTCGAGCTCGACGACGGACGACTTCAGGTCGGCACCGGGTGACTGCGGCAGCTGGCAGACGCCGATGAACGTCGCCGGGAACAGTTCGACGACGCGCGCGATGAGGTTGTTGCACGCTCGCGCCCACTCACCGCTGACCCGCTCGTCGCCCTCGTGGTGGGCCATGGCAGACGCCCGCGGCGAGAAGATCGTCATGTCGGCGCCGCGCTCGCGGAGCAGCCGGAGTTGGTTCTGCTCCACCGACTCGCGGATCTCGTCGTCGGAGATGGCTGGGTAATCCGGTGTCGGGCGGCCCTCTCGGAACGCCGTGAGCTGGCTTTGGCGCCAGTCGTTGTGCGGCCCGGGAGCGGTCGTGTAGTGCCCGTGGCAGTCGATGATCACAGCGAAGCTCCCCGGTTCCACACCGACGATGGCACGAAGACCTCGCCGCGCATGAGCAGGCGGGCGGTACGCAGCAGCGCCGACCTGGTCACGGTGACCGTGCCGTCGGACACTCCCGGGGGGTTCCGGGGGGTCGCCCCCCCGGGCGATACCGCCACCTCTATGGTGACGGTGAAGAAACCAGTGGGGTGCTCGACCACGATCTCGGTTGAGCCCTCGGTCTTCTGCGGGATGACCGCGACCGCGTGCGCCACCGATCCAGTCAGCAGGCACGCCGTGGCGACGGACACCGCGCCCAGGACCCCGATCGCCTCGTGCACGCGGTGCGGGATGAATGTCCGGGTCGAGACGGTGCCGCCGTGCGCCGGGGGCGACAGCAGGCTCATCTTCGGCACCGTCGCGTCCGTGACATCCCCGAGATTCATCAGTGGCCCGGCGGCCAGCCGGATCGCCTCGACCCGCCGGATCAGGTCGGCGTCGCCTTCGAGCTCCGCCGGTGACTCGTGCCCGGACAGCCCGAACTCGGACGCCGCGATGCATACGACCGGCATGCCGTTGTCGATGCAGGTCACCCGGGTTCCTTCGACGACGTCCGTCACGTTCCCGGTGGGGAGCAGCGCGCCGCACGAGGATCCGGCGACGTCAGCGAACTCGATAGGGATGGGTGCGTGGGTGCCGGGCACGCCGTCGATGCGCGCGGGTCCGTCGTAGCGGACGCGCCCGCCCGGCGTCTGGACCAGCGCCGTGGCGAGGGTCTGGGTGTTGCGCATCCAGATGCGGACGGGCGTCACCGGGTCACCCGCCGCCACGAGGCCCTGCTCGATCGCGAATGGTCCGACGGCGGCAAGCATGTTGCCACAGTTCTGACTGTCGGAGACCTCCGCCCGATCTGGCCAGACCTGGAGGAACAAGTACTCGACGTCCGCGTTGTCGCGGGGCGACAAACTCACCACGGCGACCTTCGACGTCAGGGGGTGACTGCCTCCCATGCCGTCGATCTGCCGTTCGTCTGGTGATCCCATGGCGGCGAGCAGCACCGCGTCGCGCGTCGCACGGTCGCCGGGCAGGTCATCGGCCAGGAACATCAGGCCCTTGGACGTCCCGCCGCGCATGACGGCGCAGGAGATGGCGGTCTGGGTCATGGGGAGTCCGCGTAGTCGATATAGCGCAGTCCCTTGTCGGCGAGGCGGCCGCGCATGTCGTAGAGGTCGAGGCCGAGTTCGCCGGCCGCCAGCCGGGTCCGCTTGTCCGCCTCGTTGGCCTCGCGGGTCTGGGCCGCCTCGAGCACCGCCGCGGCCTGCTCGCGCGGCACGACCACGACTCCGTCGTCGTCGGCGACGATCACGTCACCGGGCCGGACATACACGCCGGCGCAGACGATGGGCGTCTGGACGTTCCCGGGCGTCTCCTTCACCGTGCCCTTGGCGGAGATCGCCTTCGACCAGACCGGGAAGCCCATCTCCGTCAACGTCACGACGTCGCGCGTGCCGACATCCAGGACGGCCCCCCTGACGCCGTGCGCCCGCAGGCTCTCCGCGAGCAACTCGCCCAGGTACCCGTCATCGCACGGGCTGGTGGGGGTGACCACGAGGATGTCGCCGGGCTGCGCCTGCTCGACGGCAATGTGGATCGACCAGTTGTCGCCCGGGGCGACCTCGCAGGTCAGCGCGTTGCCGGCGACGCGCACCGGACGGAAGATCGGGCGGATGTCCGCTCGGAGCAGCCCCGTACGGCCCTGGGCCTCGTGCACCGTCGCCACCCCTGCCTTGGCCAGGCCGTCGACGACCGCGAGATCGGTTCGAAGGGTGTTCCGTACAACTAGCGGCACGTGAATGCTCCTCTCAGGCGGATGGTCTGGATTGAGAGCGTCGCTGAGACGCGAAGCCACTCGGGCGTGTCCCGTGGGGTACCGGCTTCAGACATCGAAGAAGACCGTCTCCCGCGCGCCCTGCAGCCGGATGTCGAACCGGAACCCGCCCGGCGGGCGGCCGGTTTCGACCGTGGCGATCAGCGTGGCCCGGCGGTCGGGGTCCACGATCGCCGCCAGCACCGGGTCGGCCGCGTTCGCCTCCTGCTCGTCGGGGAAGTAGATCCGGGTCACCACCCGGTCGAGCATGCCCCTCGCGAACACGGACACATCCAGGTGCGGCGCCTCGGTGCCGCCGTCGGGACTGGGCAGCGGGCCCGGTCGCAGCGTGACGATGTGGTAGCCGCCGTCCGGCCCGGTCGTGCAGCGGCCGAAGCCGCGGAACGCCGCCTCGGCCGGCTCCGCCGCGCCGCGCGGATCGTCGGGGTGGTCGAAACGGCCGTCCGGGTCCGCCTGCCAGGTCTCGATCATGCCGTCCGGCACCGGCTCGCCAGCGCCATCCAGCAGCCGGCCAGTGATCTCGATGGCGCCCGGCGTGCCTTCGGGAACCACGAACGGGCCGTCCGGCCACGGCAGCGCGATGGCGAGGAAGGGTCCCACCGTCTGTGATGGCGTCAGCCCAGCGGTCACCGGTGGTCCTCCGCCCACTCGATCGCGGTCGCCGCCGGCCCGCGCAGCACGATGTCCCACTCGAAACCCAGGGCCCAGTCGGGCTGGGTCAGCCCGAGGTCGAACCGGGCGATCAGCCGCTCACGGGCCTTCGGGTCGGGGATCGAGTTGAAGATCGGGTCCTGGCTGAACAGCGGATCCCCGGGAAAATACATCTGGGTGACCAGGCGTTGCGGGAACGCCCGGCCGAGCATCGAGAAATGGATATGCGCCGGCCGCCAGGCGTTCGGATGGTTGTGCCACGGGTAGGCGCCCGGCTTGATGGTGACGAACCGGTACCTGCCATCGGAGTCGGTCATGCACCGGCCGGCCCCGGAGAAATTCGGGTCAAGCGGCGCGGGATGGTTGTCCACCCCGTGCGCGTAGCGGCCCGCCGCGTTGGCCTGCCAGATCTCGATCAACGTGCCAGCGACCGGCCGCCCGCCGCTGTCGAGTAGCCGGCCGGTGACGATGATCCGCTCGCCGAGCGGCTCGCCCGCGTGCTGCGTGGTCAGGTCGGCGTCGGCGGCCGTCACCCGTTCCGCGCCGAGCAGCGGCCCGGTGACCTCGGTCAGCCGGTGCGGCAGCGGCACCAGTGGCCGCCCCGGTGCCCGCAGCGCGGTCGCCCGGTACCCCGGGAAGTCCAGCGGCGGATGCAGCCCACGTGGCCGCTCGTACGACGGCAGCGTGAACCCCTGGACCGGCGGTGTCTGAGTGGTCATCAAGATGCTCCTTCGCTGCCTGCGCTGATCGCCTGGAGCCGACGCAAAGCGGTCAGTTCGGGTGGCGACGGTGGCTCGATCACTTCGAGGGAGCCGGAGACAGCCAGGTCCCAGCCGGTCTGGGCGCTGACGTCAGCGACGGAGACACCGGGATACACGCCGGTCAGGGTGAGCTCGCAGGTCGCCGGGTCCGGCTCAAGGACGCCGAGATCGGTGATGACCTTCCGCGGTCCCGCCCCGGTCAGCCCCAGACGCTCCCGCTGGCCAGGGCCGTTCCCGTAGCCAACGGACGTGACGAAGTCGACCCGCTGCACGAAGGACCGCCGGGTCTGCCACATCACCACGATCACCTCGCGGCAGGACGCGGCGATCTCAGGTGCGCCGCCCGCCCCGGGCAGCCGCACTTTCGGCCGGTCGTAGGTCTCGCCGATGACGGTCGTATTGATGTTGCCGAACTTGTCGATCTGCGCCGCACCGAGGAACCCGATGCCTATCCGGCCTGGCTGCAGCCAGTAGTTGAAGATCTCGGGCACGCTCACCACCGCGTCCGAGGTCTCGGCCAGGATGCCGTCGCCGATGGACAACGGGAGCCGGTCCGGCTTGGCCCCGATGGTGCCCGACTCGTAGATGAGGACGAGATTCGGGGCATGCGTGGCACGGGCCAGGTTGGCGGCCGCGCTGGGCAGCCCGATCCCTACGAAGCAGACCGTGCCGTCCGGCAGGGCGCGGGCCGCGCAGGCCGTCATCATCTCGTCGGCCGTGTACGCGGCGGGCTGCGCGGCTGCCGCAGGCGCCGCAGCCGCCGCCGAGCCGGTGGCGTTCATGCTGTGTCTCCCGCTCGCCTGCGGGGCCCCGCCCGCCTCCCCATTCCCCCTTCACTGCGCCGCCTTCCCTCGTCGCTCGTTCCTCGCTCCTCAGTCCAGGCGG
>Ga0209526_10000795_pt1 | contig 20738 bp, 16 predicted proteins | sample JacPinW_OM2H0_M1_FD_188566 | JGI IMG/M metagenome (GOLD analysis project Ga0209526, IMG submission 188566) | Forest soil microbial communities from Algoma, Ontario, Canada - Jack Pine, Ontario site 1_JW_OM2H0_M1 (SPAdes) (version 2) | ecosystem: Environmental > Terrestrial > Soil > Boreal... | reverse complement strand
CACGGCCTAGCAGTCCGCTCCATTTTGCTATCTGCGGTCACTTCTTGAACACGCAAAGGCACCCTCTCGAAGACATGCGCACCCTCTTCATCGGCGACATCGTAGGCTCCCCCGGCCGACGCATCGTCGAAGAACGTCTCGCCGATCTGGTGCAACACCGCCAGATCGATCTCGTCATCGCCAATGGCGAAAACTCCGCCTCCGGCTTCGGCATTACTCCACGCATTGCACAGGCGCTTTTAGGGCTGGGGATTGATGTTCTCAGCGGCGGCAATCACAGCTGGGACCGCAAGGAAATTCTCGAATTCATTCCGCACGAGCCGCGTCTTCTCCGTCCCGCCAACTTCAATGCCGCCAACCCCGGCACCGGTCTGTACATCGGTAAAGCCAAAAATGGCGAAAAATTCGCGGTCCTCAACCTCCAAGGCCGCGTGTTCATGGCCGCCAACGACGACCCGTTCAAAAAAGCAGATGAGGAGTTGGCAAAAATTCCTGCGGATGTCTCTTTCGTTCTGGTCGACATCCATGCGGAAACTACCAGCGAGAAAATCGCCCTCGGCTGGTACCTGGATGGCCGCGTCACTGCCGTCGTCGGCACCCACACCCACGTGGCCACCGCGGACGAGCACATCCTTCCAAAAGGCACCGCTTACATCACGGATGTGGGCATGACCGGTCCTCACGACGGCGTCATCGGCATGGATCGCCACGCCATCCTCAAACGCTTTCTCGACGGCCTGCCCGCGCGCTTTGAAGTGGCCAGCGGCGACATCCAGTTCAATGCCGTCCTCATCGAAACCGACGATCTCGCTCCACGCAATGAATCCGGCCGCTACGTTGCTCGCTCCATCGAACGTCTCCGCCTGCGCGCCGATTAGCGCCACCCAAAAATCTCGGGGGCGAAGCGTCATTTAGCCGGTTTTTCCCTCCGTCCTCCCTCTACTTTTTCTGCACTGGCGAATAGTGCAGCGCCACCACCTTCCACTCTCCGTTCCTCTTGAACCACACATCGGTCTCCTGATTCTCTTCCTCGGTGATCTTTCCGTCCGCGAGCTTCGTCTTCACATACAAGATGTAAGCCACCGCAGCCGTGTCTGCACTTGGCCCGACCCTTACCACCACATCGCGGAGTTCCACACCCTGCACTTTATTCCCCGCCCCTACATATGCCGTCCAATCCTTCCTGCATTTCTCTAGGTCCGTCCTGCCTTCCGGCAGCCACTGCACAAAATCGTGCGCATAATAAGAGAAATAAGCCGGCAAATCATTGCGGGCGTACGCGTCGTTCATCTTCTGTTCTAGCCCCCGAATCTCCTGTTCCGCATTTCCGGCTGCCGTGGATTTCACCTCCCACAGCATCCCGGCCAGCAACCCCATCGCCACCAATAACGCAGTTCTCAGTTTCATCTTTCCTCCGATGGCAACTTCTTATCCGACACCAGGGAACAAGTCAAACGGGGGCAACCGCATGCCCTCCTCGGTAATCTCAATGACCATGCTAAGTCGGACCCGGCTCCTGTTCGTCGCTCTGATCATTTCTGTGTTCACATTCTGTCTTGCCAGCTCACGCTGGATCGTTGCTGCTTCTCCAACGGATGGAGACCTTACTGCGCGGCGGCGCATCTTTTCTCCCATCGGCCCGGGTCTCCGCGCCGTAAAGCGCGGCACCGACGGCAAGTATTACGTGCTCGCCTCTCCCAGTGTCGGGGTCGCCATCTTCGACCCGCAGGGAAAGCAACTCAGGGCCATCGGCGCTCCGCTTTCCAACTCGCTCACCGAGGCAGGCCGTTCCGCCATCGCGTTTGGCGAAGACTGTGACTCGGACACCCAGGGGAATGTCTACGTTGCCGACCGCGGCAATAACCTCGTCCGTCTTTTTTCTCCCGACGGCAATCTCCTTCGCTCCTTTCCGGTTAATGGTCCCGTCTCCGTTGCGGCCCTTCCGGAAGGCGAAGTTGCCGTAACAACTGTCCGCGGCTCTCGCCTGGTCTCCGTTTATGGTTCGACCGGAAGGATTGCCCGCGAATTCGGCGAATTTGAGTCCCTATCCGCTCGCGAAGACCTCAATCGTTATCTCAGCCTCGGCCGGGTCCTTTCTGATCCTCAAGGGCGGCTCTATTACGGCTATACCTATCTTCCCGAGCCTCTCGTCCGCCAATTCGATCGCTTCGGCTACGCCGGTCAGGATTTCCAATTCACGGGGCTCGACGCCTTCCCTGAAGCCCAGGCAGCCCGAAAGGAAATCGAGCGCCAGGAGAAAAAGGAAAATGTTGCGCCTTCGTTTCGTTCCATTCTCACCGCTTTCGGCGTCGATCCCGTCAGCGGCGATATTTGGATGGCTCTACACAACACGCTTCTCCACTTTGATAAGGATGGCAATCGTCTCTCCGAGTATCAGATCTATACAAAAGAGGGCGCTCGCCTGGAAGCCGTCACAATTCTTGTCGAGCCGGATCGTCTTCTCATCGGCAGCGACCCGCTTGGCGTCTACGATTTCGAGCGTCCGGACCGCAAACGATGAAATTTAGTTCGCGATTTCCTCAGGCTGTTCTGCACACAATCAGGGCATTGCACTTTTTTCCGTTCTCAAAAGATTGCAATACTGCTTCATTTCGTAGAATTTTTCGGCTGGTTGCACAACTTTTGTGCTTGTGGAAAAGTTGTGCATGGAGTGTGAAGAGCGGTACTCTTCCTCGTACACTTTTCGCTTGCTACGCTACGGGCAGTGCGCGAGAATCTGTCCAGTTTTGAGCAAGTGGCGGTGGTCCAGTAGCCTGAACGGACCGCACGGAACCACAGGGGCATGAAAGTCTCGTTCCAGCGCGGACTAGAACTCCAAAGCGGTTAGCACTCAAGCAAAATTGTCTTTCCACAGCTTTTTCACACCTGTGGAAATGGCGTGGGTTTGGTTTTTCCAACACGATGACGACTGCAATTCAACTTGGCCGTGAACGCGAAGTCCAGAATCTCTGGGATAAGTTCCTGGACCTGATCAAATCCAGAGTCAGCATCAATACCTACTCAACCTGGTTCCAGCCAACCCGCCTGAACCGCGCCGAGGGTGACACCCTCTTTATCCAGATTCCCACCGCTGTTTTCCGGCAGGTGCTCAGCAGGACCTACGGCGAAATAGTCAAAGCCGTCTTCCATCAGATGGGCACGCCCAACATGAAAGTTCAGTACGTGTGCACCGAGGAAGAACCCGTTGCGGCCGTCCCCGCGATTTCCGGCGCCAAGCAGTCCAAGCTCGATTTTGAAAGCAGCGATCACCAACTGAACCTCCGCTACACCTTCGATAGCTTCGTGGTCGGCAAGTCAAACGAATTTGCGCATGCAGCCTCTCGTGCCGTTGCCGAACAGCCATCCAAGTCTTACAACCCACTTTTTCTTTATGGCGGTGTGGGCATGGGCAAAACCCATTTGATGCATGCCATCGGGCACACCATCAAGAAGCGCAATCCGGCCATGCGCCTCAGCTATGTCAGCGCCGAGAAATTCACCATTGAAGTGATCAATTCCCTCCGCTTTGACCGCATGATCAGTTTCCGCGACCGCTTCCACACCGTCGACGTTCTCCTCGTGGACGACATCCAGTTCATCGCCGGCAAAGAGCGCACCCAGGAAGAGTTTTTTCACACCTTCAATGCTCTTTACGAACAGCAGAAGCAAATCGTCATCTCTTCCGATTGCCTGCCAAAAGACATCAACTCCATCGAAGAACGCCTGCGCTCCCGTTTCGAATGGGGTCTCATCGCCGATATTCAGCCTCCCGATCTTGAAACCAAGATCGCCATTCTTCAGAAAAAGGCGGAGAACGACCGCTTCAATCTTCCCGATGAAGTAGCCGAGTACATCGCGCGCGCCATCAAGTCCAACGTTCGCGAACTGGAAGGTGCCCTCACGCGCCTGATGGCTTATGGCTCGCTGACCGGAACACCTATTTCACTGGCTACCGCGCAACAGGTGCTTCGCAACATCATCGCTTCCCAGGAAAAGCGCGTCACCATCGACCTCATCCAGAAGCGTGTCAGCGAGCATTTCAATCTGCGCGAACAGGATCTCAAGATCCGGAGCAACACCCGGGCCATCGCTTTTCCGCGCCAAGTCGCCATGTACATCGTCAAGCAGTTGACCACCGCGTCACTGCCGGAAATTGGGCGCCAGTTCGGCGGCAAACACCACACCACGGTCCTTCACTCCATCAACAAGATTGAAGAATTGCGCCGCTCGGACAAGGAACTCAACCGAACCATAACGCGCCTGATGGACGCGCTGCAGTAATACGACTCTTTAAAGGACAAAGGCCTATGTTTTCGAGCGTGGGCCTTTTCCATTTGCCCCTGAAAAACTCTGGAAAACCGCACCTACCAGGGCCAGGCAGCGCCGTCGTAGCCCAGGAATTTCCCCGTCAACTCCATCGGATTCCCGGCTAGTACTTTGCGCATGCCAGCAATGCTCTGCTCCGGTGTCAATGCCGCGTTTGCGCCGCCCATATCCGTCTGCACCCATCCTGGACTGAAGATCACCACGCTGATTCCTCGCGACTCCACTTCCTTGGCCAGGATCGACATGCTCATGTTCAATGCCGTCTTGCTTGTCCTGTACTGATAGGCGGGTCCAAATCCAATTGTGTTTCCCAACGCTTGCACTGAGCCCATCCCCGTGCTAATCGCGGCGATTTGTTTTCGCTTGCTTGCCGCGACGTTTTCGATCAGCGCCTCCGCCACCCGAATCGCTCCCAGCACGTTGGTTTCAAACGACTCGCGCCATCCAGCAAAATTGAGTTCGCCAAGTTTATTCCCGTTTCGCGTAAAAATAGCCGAGTTCAGAACGAGCAGATCTATGGGCTGGCCTCGCAGCGCTTCCGCCAACTGTTTGACGGATTCCTCGCTGGTCACATCTAGCGCCTGCAAGGACACATTTTTATTTTTTGCCAATTGCTGCAAGGCCTCGCTATTTTTTGGATTGCGCGCGGTAGCAACCACATCCCATCCATCCGCCGCATATTGTCGTCCAAATTCCAATCCCAGTCCCCGATTTGCTCCCGTAATCAAGATCCGCGACATGATTTGTTTCTCCTCGGTGCGCGAAGTCATCTCAGCCTCCGGCGCAACTTCTTTGTGGATATCTCCTCGAATGCGCTCTCTGTTTGATGTCTTCAAACCTTTTTCGTCACCCAGAAATCCTGTTAGGAAGGTGTGAACATCGCGAGGGAAATACGAGGATGCTTTGTGGACATAGTTCCGCTACCGTCCCCTGAAATCCTTCGGCTTGGTTTTTTCTGAACCTTTCCACCTGAATTCACTGAACACCTCTGCATCAACATCCAGCCAGGGCTTGACGCCGTTGCGTTTTCCACCTATCCACAGCGCTCATCACAACAACAATCTTATGCTTTATTTAAAGCGGACTATCTTTTGTGAAAGTCTTTATCGGTGTGCAAATCTCCCCTCACTCTCCGTCCACCGAGGTGCTTCTAGAAAATCCTCAGCCTCCTGCATTTCCACAGCGATTTCCTTTATCGCCCGCTTTATACTTTGCGAAAAAACGAGTACAGTACGTCTGCGGCAGAATTGGACGGGGAGATCACTATGTCCTCAACGGGAACCGCGCGCGAGGAAAGTCAATCGATGGAATTTAGCGTAACCAAGTCGGCCCTACTCACCGAACTCAACACCACACAAGGCGTTGTCGAACGCAAGACCACCATTCCCATTCTCTCGAACCTGCTTGTCGAGGCCAAAGGGTCCCGCCTTTCCATCACCGCGACCGACCTGGAGCTTAGCGTTCGCACTTCTTGCGAAGCCAAGATCAGAAAAGAAGGCGCCGGCACCATCCCTGCCAAGAAACTTCTGGAACTGGTCCGCCTTCTGCCGGAAGGGGAAATCAAGGTTAAACTCCTGGAAAATCATTGGGTCGAAATCGTCAGCGAAAAAAAGAAATACAAACTGGTCGGCATGGCCAAGGAAAACTTTCCCGCTCTACCGGTCATGCCTCACACCCTCGTCCAGATTCCCGCTGCGGCCCTTGAAAGCCTGATTGCCAAAACCAAGTTCGCAATCTCCATGGAGGAATCCCGTTACACGCTGAACGGCGGCCTGCTTATCCTCAAGCCGGACACGCTGGCCATGGTCGCCACCGACGGTCACCGGCTCGCTCTTGCCGAAACCGATCAGAAACTTGCCGGCCTGAACGGCGAAGTCCGCGTGCTGATCCCCAAGAAAGCTATGGACGAGGTGGAAAAACTCGCCAGCGCGTCGGGCTCCGACGCCCATCTCGAATTCGCCAAGGACGAAAGCCATCTCTTCTTCCAGGTCGGCCATCGCTTGTTAATTTCCCGTATTCTTACCGGCCAATTTCCTAACTACGAAGCCGTGCTCCCTCGCGAGAACAACAAAACCGTCGTCATCGAACGCTCTGAACTGAGCGATGCCGTCCGCCGCGTTTCGCAACTTGCCGATCAGCGCTCTCACGCGGTCAAGCTCGCCGTCTCCAAGGAAGGCATTGAGATCTCCGCTTCCAGCCCCGAATACGGCGAAGCCAAGGAAAATATTGAGAAGGAATATAATGGCGATCCTATCGCCATCGGCTTCAATTCCGCTTACATGCTCGATTTTCTCGCCGCCGCTGCCGATGGTCCAATCAGTATCGAACTGAAGGACGAACAATCCGCCGGCCAGATGCGCCCCCTTGCCGATGAGTCCTCCCGCTACCGCTACGTCATCATGCCCATGCGCATCTGAGGTTTAGGGCTAAGAGAGCCTCCTGTTCCTTAGGGCCCTTTATTTATTGCTTCTACTTTAATTTATCTAAGCTAATATTGAATATAAGTAACGTTGGTTGCGCCTTCCGTATTGGGAACTGCGATCCCTTCCTGCTCTTTTTTAACCGAAGCGGAAAATTATTCTTGCCGCGTGCGGCGTTTCCCTTTCGAAAATTTGCTCGACGCTCTGGTGCCTTTCCACCGTTTCTTTAGCCGGTGTCGCAATCTAGAATTCTGACCGAAACTGCCCTCAGGCATACATGTAAATATCAGAAAATAAAAGTCTTATTTATCCACAAACTCCCCGGCTTTGCTTGTGAAAAGGCCCACTTTCCGGTAAAATTAGCCGTTGTCGATTGATGGGTTTTTCCTCCAGATCGGCACGTCCGCCAGGAGCATTTGACCCCCCAAAACCCTGCGCCAGGGGTTTTGGTCAATTCGCCTGGAGAACATAAGTCTTCGCCACGTCCCGGATCGCGGGATGGGATGAAGCGGGAACCCTACGAGCTACGAATGCGGCCGGCGCTTCGTTGCCAAAGGGTGAGGCGACGCATGAGTTTTACCTACATCACGCCTTTCCTGGCTTCAAGAATTTTGCGCTGAACCGTCCACGGCGGATTTTCCGTCGTGCTCCGGTTTTGCTGGTACGCGTGCAAACGCACGCAGCTTTTCTCCGCGCCAGTCGATCGGCTCGGATTAGTTTCTCGCGGCACAGTTGCAAAGAGCGCAAGGGAGAACACATGGGCGATAAAGAAACCGTCACGGGAAAAGGTGGCCATCAGTACGACGCGAAATCCATTAAGGTCCTCGGCGGCCTGGAAGCCGTCCGCCTTCGCCCCGCCATGTATATTGGGTCCACCGGCGAACTGGGTCTCCACCATCTGGTCTGGGAAGTGGTCGACAACTCCGTGGACGAAGCCATGGCTGGGTTCGCCGACGAAGTCAACGTAACCGTTCACGCCGATAATTCCGTCACCGTCATAGACAACGGCCGCGGCATTCCCGTGGACATGCACGCCACCGAAAAGCGTCCCGCCGCCGAAGTTGTTCTCACGGTTCTTCATGCTGGCGGTAAATTCGATAGCGACACCTATAAAGTCTCCGGTGGTCTCCACGGCGTCGGCGTCTCCGTCGTCAATGCGCTTTCTGATGAACTCGAACTCGAAATTCAGCGCGACGGTGCCGTCTGGGAACAGAGCTATGAAAAAGGCAAGCCCACCACCAAGCTGAAGCAAACCGGCAAGACCCGCAAAACCGGCACTAGAGTGACGTTCCATCCGGATCCCAGCATTTTCGAAAAGGCCGTCTTCAGCTACGATACCCTCGCCACACGCCTGCGTGAGTACGCCTTCCTCAACAAAGGTCTCAAGATCACGCTCACCGACGAACGCTCGGAAAAATCCGCTGAATTTCGTTTTACCGGTGGCATTGCTGAATTCGTCAAGCACCTCAACCGCGGCAAGAGCACCCTCCACGATTCGCCTATCTTCATGGAAGGCAAGAAGGGCAACGTTGAAATCGAAATCGCTCTTCAGTACAACGACACCTACGGCGAAAACGTCTTCTCCTTCGCCAATACCATCAACACCGTCGATGGCGGCACACATCTGTCAGGTTTCCGCTCTGCGCTCACGCGCACGATCAACAACTTCGCATCCAACGCCGGAATGCTCAAAGAGCAGAAGGACGAAGTCACCATCTCCGGCGACGATGTCCGTGAAGGTCTCGTCGCCGTCGTTAGCGTTCGCCTCCCGCAGCCTCAGTTCGAAGGCCAGACCAAGGGCAAACTCAACAGTGATATCAAGGGCGATGTCGAGCAGCTCCTCAACGAAAAGCTCGGCGAATGGTTTGACAAACACTCCACCGTTGCCCGCCGCATCATCGGCAAGTGCATTGACGCCGCGCGCGCCCGCGAAGCTGCACGCAAGGCACGCGAACTCACTCGCCGCAAATCCGCGATGGATTCCAGCGGTTTACCCGGAAAGCTCGCCGATTGCCAGGAACGCGATCCTTCGCGTTGCGAACTCTTTGTCGTTGAGGGTGAATCCGCCGGTGGCTCCGCAAAAATGGGCCGCGACCGCAAATATCAGGCCATTCTTCCGCTCAAGGGCAAAATCCTAAACGTCGAAAAAGCGCGCTACGACAAGATGCTCGGCCACGAGGAAATCCGCGCCATCATCACCGCCCTCGGCACTGGCATTGGTAAGGACGATTTCGACGCCGGCAAACTCCGCTACCACAAAGTCATTCTCATGACCGACGCGGACGTCGACGGCTCCCACATCCGGACCTTGCTCCTTACCTTCTTTTTCCGCCACATGAAAGAGCTTATCGAGCGTGGCCACATCTACATCGCGCAGCCGCCCCTCTATCGCGTCAAACGCGGCAAGACCGAGCGTTATATTCGCGATGATCGAGAATTCGCCCGGGAACTGATGAAGCGCGCCACCGAAGACCATATCGTCAAGGCCAAGGAAGGTGTCAATCTCGATGGCGCTCGCCTCACCACTTTCCTCCTCAATGTTCAGGAATATGAGGCCGCTGCCGCCAAGCTCGGCCGCCGTCTCCGTGAACCCGCTCTTGTCGACATCCTGGTCGAAAGCGGTCTCGAAAAAAAATCCGACTTCGAGGAAAAGAAACCTCTTGAGAAGTTGTTGAAAGAAATCGAAAAGGCCAAACTCAAACTGGAAGGAAAAGTTACCTTCGACGAGGAACACAGTCTTTACGAAATCCAGTTTGGCCCGCCACACAATCAGAAAATCAATTGGGCCGTAGCTTCCACCGCCGAATACAAGCGCCTTCGCGGCCTCACCAAGCAGATAGAAGAGTTTAATCACCCGCCCTTCACGATTGCGCGCAACGGAACCAAGGTGTCCAAGGAAAAAGCCACCGACGTGCTCAACTACATCATGGAAGACGCGAAAAAAGATTTCACCATCACGCGATTCAAGGGCTTGGGCGAAATGAACGCCGAACAATTGTGGCAAACCACCATGAATGCGGACACCCGCACGCTCTTGCAGGTCAAGCTCGAAGATGCCGTCGCTGCCGAAGACATTTTCACCACCCTCATGGGCGAAAACGTCGAAGCCCGCCGCAAATTCATCGAGGAAAATGCCCTCGAAGTCGTCAACCTGGATATCTGAGTTCTGAAAGCTGTTGTGTGGGCTGATCTTCAGATCAGCCCTCGGGATGACCACGAGACGATGTTGTACCAGTTGGGGTGGACGACACTGCCGGGATTACGGGGCTTGCGTGTCAGTGAATTTCGCGCAGTTGCCACTGCCACGCCCGACAACGAAAAAGGCGTGGTCATCACGTTTGCGGACGACGCCGAGCGAGACGCTTTCTTGAAGCAGTTGGAAGAGTATTTTGCGCAGCGGCGTTTTACCAACGTGGCCGACGCGTTCGACACCGTCAAAGCGTACGTGCTCGAACGTGCAAATCGGTGAATTGCGATTTTGAAATACCGTTGCGTGAGAAACAGCGAGGGCTGAGGACACATGGCTGACGAACTGAACACATCGATACTTCTCCCCATCGATATCGAAGCCGAAATGCGCAAGTCGTATCTCGACTACGCGATGAGCGTCATCATCGCCCGCGCGCTTCCCGACGTGCGTGACGGCCTCAAGCCCGTCCAGCGGCGCATTCTCGTCGCCATGAACGACCTCGGCCTCGCCTCCAATCGCGGCTACCGCAAATGCGCCAAGATCTGCGGCGACACTTCCGGCAACTATCACCCGCACGGTGAAGCCGTTATCTATCCCGCTCTGGTTCGTCTCGCGCAGGACTTCAACATGCGTTACCCGTTGATCGATGGTCAGGGCAACTTCGGTTCCGTCGACGGCGATCCCCCGGCGGCCATGCGGTACACCGAAGCCCGCCTCGCAAAAATCACGGAAGATATTCTTGCCGATCTAGAAAAAGAAACCGTCGACTTCATCCCGAATTTCGATCAGACCCGTGAAGAACCGGTCGTCCTGCCATCGCGCATTCCCAATCTCCTGGTCAACGGTGCCAGCGGTATCGCCGTCGGCATGGCCACCAACATCCCGCCGCACAATCTGCGCGAAATCGTGGACGCGGCTATTCTCCTGATCGAAAAGCCCGACACTCCGCTCAAAGAAATCATGAAGATCGTCCCGGGCCCGGACTTCCCCACGGGTGCCTACATCGCCGGCCGCGAAGGCATTGAAGCCGCCTATCGCACCGGCCGCGGCAGCTTCATAATGCGCGCAAAGGCCGCCATCGAAGATAACGGCAAGGACCGCGAAAATATCGTCATCACCGAAATCCCCTATCAGGTCAACAAATCTCGTCTCATCGAGCGCATCGCCGAATTGGTTCAAAACAAAAAAATTGAAGGCATCTCCGACGTTCGCGACGAATCCTCCCGCGAAGGCATGCGCATAGTTGTCGAGCTGAAGCGCGGCGAAGAATCCCAGCTCATCCTCAACAATCTTTTCAAACAAACTCAGATGCAGGAATCCTTCGGCATGATCCTGCTCTCCATCGTCGGCGGCCAGCCCCGCGAACTCGGCCTCATTCCGCTCATCAAGCTCTTTATCGAACACCGCGTCGAAGTCGTTCGCCGCCGCACCATCTTCGAGCTTCGCAAAGCCGAAGAGCGCGAACACATTCTGGTCGGTTATCAGATCGCGCTCGATCATCTCGACAACGTCATCCGCGTTATCCGTGGCAGCGGCAGCCGCGCCGAAGCCAAGGAAAACCTGTTCAAGTATTTCAGCGAACAGGACGTCACTATCTCGGAGAACGGCAAGTCCCGCAAGCTCGAAGGGGTGAAGCTCGACGGCCGCAAATATCGCTTTGTCGGCGCCGCCGAAATTGAAGCGGCCGGCCGCGGCAATGCGCTGAATCTCAGCTATGCCCAAATCGACGCCATTCTCGAACTGCAACTTCACCGCCTAACGCAACTCTCCATCGACGAAATCCTCAAGGAACTCAAGTCCATCCGCGAACTCATCGCCGAACTCCGCGAAATTCTGGCCAGCGACAAAAAGCTCAAGGCAGTCATCACCGCGGAACTCCGGGAAGTCCACAAGGCCTACGGGGACGACCGCCGGACGCAAATCGTGGACAAGGTCGACGAAATCAAGCTAGAAGACCTCATCGCCGACACCGATCAGCTGATCACCGTCAGCCATGCCGGCTATATCAAGCGCACTCCCGCCGAAACTTACCGCCACCAGTCTCGCGGCGGGAAAGGACGTATCGGCGCAAAGACCAAGGAAGAGGACTTCGTCGAACACCTCTTCGTCGCTTCGGCGCACAGCTACATCCTGCTCTTCACTTCGAAGGGCCGGGTCTACTGGTTGAAAGTCTATGAACTTCCCGAAGCCGCCGCAGCCACGCGCGGAAAAGCTATCGCCAGCCTGGTCAAATTCCAGGAAGACGAAAAACTCACCGCTCTGGTCGCCGCCACCAATCTCGAAGAAGAAGGCCGCTTCGTTTTCATGGCCACCAAGAATGGCACGGTGAAAAAGTCCGCGATCACGGAATTCTCCAACCCGCGTTCCACCGGCATTATCGCCATCAATCTCGACGGCAAGGATGAACTCATCGGCGCCAAGCTCACCGATAGCAAGAAGATGATCTTCCTCGCCAGCCACGAAGGCCAAGCCATTCTCTTTCGCGAAACGGAAGTCCGCCCGATGGGCCGCAACGCTGGCGGCGTGAATGGCATGGATCTCGACAAGGACGATTATGTCGTCAGCATGGACGCGGTCCAGCCCGACTTCGAAATCATCGCTAAGGAACGCAACAAGAGCACCCAGAACCTCGAAGAACTGGAGAACGAGGACATCAAGGATTCCCTCACCACGCTTATGCTGACTGTCGCCGAAAAGGGCTACGGTAAGCGCACCGCCCTCGCCGAATATCGCATCACCTCGCGCGGCGGAAAGGGCGTTGTCAACATGAAGACCACCGACCGCAACGGCTACGTGGTCGCCACGCTTCAGGTCACGGAAGAGTCCGACGTCATGATCATCACCGAACACGGCAAGGTCATCCGAGTCCACGCCAACGAAATCCGCGAAGCTGGCCGCTCCACGCAAGGCGTCCGTCTGCTCCGCCTCGATGACGACGACTCGGTAGCCGCCGCCGCCGTCCTCCACGAAGAAGAAGAGGAAGAAAAGAAGTAGAGGGAGTTTTACGCCTGGATTTTTCTACGATTGTGGTGGCCGATCTTCAGAGCGGTTCTTGGTTTTTCTGTCCTCTCGATTCCGCAGCGGAGGGATTTTGGCAACACTTATCCACCACTTCGATCAAGGAACCGGCTGCATTTCCAACCGCCCGCCCTCCTCTACCGCTGCGCTGCTCCTACGGCCCGCAATGACAACTCCTCCGGCATCCGCGAATGATCCGGAAAATTTCCATACAATTTCTCTCCGGGCTCTCCAGTCGTTACTGCCATCACCAGATACCGCCCGCCAACGAAGCATCCCTTCCACGACTGCCCCACTCCTCCAAACACTTCCTCGCGATCTCCGCGTGACTTGATGGAATTAATCCCCACCTTAAATGCCCGCAGCTCTTCCGCCACGCGCCGCGAAATCTTTTCGTCATCACAAGCAATCGAGGACACCAACGCCCCGTTTGACACGTTCATCTCCGAAATCAATTCTTCCAGGTGATCCACCACCACGATCGTATCCAGCGGTCCGAACGGCTCGCTGTGATACAGCCGGCAATTTTTCGGAATGTTCAGCAACGCCGCCGGCCCCACATATGCCGATGTATCTTGGTTGGGGAAAATCATGCTCTCCTGCACGGTGCTCTCAAACAAGCTGATCGCGCCCTTCCCCAACGCTTCCACATACAGCACCCGCAGCTCTTCCACTTTCTTGCTGTTGATCAGCGGCCCGAAATCCAGTTTCGGTAACGGATCCGTCGCCGTCTCCACCATCACCGGATTCCCGTAGCGCAACCCTCGCAGCACCGGCAGGTACATCTCCAGGAATTGCGGAAACAGCTCCCGCTGCACCACATACCGCACATACGCCGTGCAACGCTGCTTGCCGTAATCGAATCCCTTCTTCAATTGCTGCCCCAGCCCCGCCCAATCCGAAAACTTCCAGACCCCGTAGGTGTTCACCCCTTCCATCTCCAGCATGTACCGTTTGCTCTCGTCATAGAGCGCCGAAGCGATCGCGCCGCCGTTGGTTTTCCCGCCCACGAATGCCAGGCAATCTACGAATTCATTCCGCACCAGGGCTTCGCTCAACTGCCCACCCGACCCGCTCACCAGCGAAACGGGCAATCCACATTTCCTGGCCACCGCGTGCGCCAGCGTCAGCGCGTAAAGCCCGCCGTCGGTCGGCGTCTTCGATATCGCCGCATTCCCAGCCAACACTTCGACCAGCACCGAATGCATCAGCACCGACATCGGGTAGTTCCACGACGCAATATTAGAGATCAGCCCCACCGGCTGGCGTTTCCCCAACATGCTTTCGATGTTGGCCAGGTACCACTCCGCGCCGCTGATCGATCGCTCGATATCCGTCAACGCCTGCGCGTATGGCTTTCCGATCTCCCACATCAGCAGCAGCGCAATCAGCTCTTTTTGCTTTTGTAATCCGGCCAAGCAGTCGTTCACGCGCCGGCGCCGTTCCTCCAGATCCGTCTTCGCCCAACCGGACGCCTCGGACTTCGCGAATTTCACCGCCGTCCGCGCAGTCTCCAGCTCAATCATCGGGATCCGGCCCAGGCTCCGCCCGTCGATCGGCGATTCGTAGTGCCTGCCGAACCCAGGATCCTTCCACTCGCCTTCTATCAGGTTGAGAACGCGCCCCTGCGAATCAAACGCTTCCGGTGCTTCCTGTTTCAATCGTGCGGACAAACTTTCCCATTCGGCTGCAGGCGCAATAAGCGGCATGCTCGGCCCCCTTCTCTCAAACCAGGAGAACCCGCGCATTATAGCCGTCGCTGCGGATCGCTTCTCCCAAAGTTTTTCTTATCGGCAGCACAAGGAAATACGCCCTTGAAAATTTCTCAATGGAAATGTCTTCGATACCTCCACCGTGACGCCTGAGCCGGCCTTTTTGTCTCCGGCCAGTTCGAATCCTTCTCTATCACCCACGCGGCTAACGGCGGCCACCTGGGTCCGTGATTTTTCCTGTTAAACTTCTATTTGCATGAAAATCCTTCGCCGCGTTCTTTTATTAACTCTGGTCGCATCTCTTGCGGTCGCACCCTGCTCACCATGGGAAAAAAAGGCCCCACCTTCCCAGCCGTACCGCGTTTTCGTGGGCACCTACACCACGAAAACGCAGAGCAAGGGAATCTATGCTTATGATTTTGACGCCAACACCGGCAAGCTCTCCGCAAAAGGAGTTGCGGCCGAGACCCCAGATCCCTCCTGGGTAGTGGTCGATCCCAGCGGGAGATTTTTATACGCCGCGAATGAAGCCGGAAAATCCAGCGCCGTGAGCGCTTTTGCCCTCAACGGGAGCACCGGCAAACTCACCCTGCTAAATCAGGTTCCTTCCCAGGGCGAAGACCCGTGCTATCTGTCGCTCGATGAAACCGGCAAGCATCTCCTCGTTGCCAATTACGGTTCGGGTACGGTTGCCGCTTTTCCGATTTTGCCGGATGGCCGGTTGGGTAATTACACCGCCGCTCTGAAAAATCGCGGCACTCTCGGATCCAATAAAGAACGCCAGGATGGCCCTCACGCCCACTGGATTGAGGCCTCCGCTCACAATCGTTTCGTCTACATTGCCGACCTCGGACTCGATCGTATTCTCATTTATGAATTCGAGGCGGCAACGGGCACGCTCAGGCAGGGAGAACCTATCGAAAAGTTTTCCGCAACTCTGGCCCCGGGCACGGGACCTCGTCACGCGGCCTTGGCCGCCGACGGCAAATTCATGTATGTGCTGGGCGAAATGTCGTCCACCGTTACGGTTTTTGCGAGCCAGGCGCCAAACACCTTCCGCAGCGTGCAGCAAATTTCCATGCTACCGAAGGGCTACAAGGCTCGCAACGATGCCGCGGAAATCGCCATTCATCCCAATGGGAATTTCCTCTATGCCTCCAATCGCGGCCAGGACACCATTGCTGTTTTCTCCATCAACCATCAGAACGGCACGCTTACGCATCTCGAAAACGTGCCCACCCAAGGAAAAGAACCCAGGCACTTTGCCATTGACCCGACGGGCCGCTATTTGCTGGCCGAAAATCAACACTCGGATACCATCGTCGAATTCAAAATCGCCGCCGCCACCGGCAAACTGATCCCAACAGGCGAACTCATTCATGTCCCCTCGCCGGTCTGCCTGACCTTTCTCGCGGAGCACTGATGCCGGTTTTGGCTGCTCGCCGCCCCTTAAGCCCGCTATCTAGTTCCCCGAAAAGGAACTTGCCACCAGTCGTATTTGGAGTACAATTCCCGCCGTCATGCCCAAACGAAAAGCGAAGAGGCCTGTCCGCCGCCTGAAACCTCACCCCACGAAAAACACAAAACTTCCCAAAGGTGCCGTTACTCTTATCGTTTCCTTGCGCGCTAAAGAAAATCAGGATCTTCTGCTCGAAGCGGAGTTACGCGCCCTCATCAGCCCTTCGCGCAAGGAAGAAGGTTGCCTCCAGTACGATCTTCATCGCGGCACCGATCATCCAGGCACCTATCTCTTCCACGAAGTTTGGGAATCCCGCGAGCACCACACCGCCCACACCAAAACTCCGCATTTCCTGCGCTGGAACGCCCGCAAGGACTCCCTCCTCGCCTCCCGCGAATCTTCCTTCTGGCAGCAAATCGCTTAACCGAGATTTCTGACCGTTAACTCCCTTGCGAGAATTCCGTGCACTGCCTGCGCCGGCTGTTACCCCGGTTGATCGATTTGTGAATTTTGGAAATGCAATACAGTCGGCTACGCCAACGTCTTCGACATTCTGACCACGGTAAGCGAAAGCCCATTCGGCAGCGGCACTTCCATTCTTTCGCCAATCGCGTACCCGCGCGCCTCATACATCGGAATTCCCGTGAGCGTCGCGCCCATCTCAAATCGCCGATATCCGCGTGCATACGCTGCATCTTCACAAGTCTTCAAAATCAACGAAGCAAGTCCACGCCGAATCCAGCCCGGATGCACAAAAAATGCCCGTATCTTCGCGGCGTCTTGTGCCGGGTCCAACAATCCGCTGTCGCGGTACGGCCCATGGTCGCTTCCATAGAGCGTCTTGCGCAGGCTCCAGCCGCCGCACGCGGCAATCATTTTTTCGCCCGAAGCACCCGTCGTCTCCACAACGTAATACGTTCCATCCGCAATCAACTGCGTATCCACACCATAAGCCGTCCCCAGCGCCGCTTCCAACTGCTTCGCGGAATAATCCGCCCTTTGCAACACTCTCACAGATATTCCAATCAACTCTCGCAGCGCGGCAATATCTTCGCCGGTCGCAAGCCGCAGGCTGAACCGCTGCTCCGCCTCCTCCATCGGTCCTCTCCCGGGTAAATTGTCTCGAATTGCCCTGCAGACGTCGCGCTAATATTCTAAAACGATCACTCTTCCGGCCCCGCCAGATAGTATCCGGGTCGCGCGCGCACTTTTAACTCCGGCCGGTCAATCGTGACCTGAATCTCGTGATACCCGTCCACATCGCTGTCGCTCGGCGTATAAGTCAGCGTATATTGCGCGTGCAGCTCCCCGCCCATCTCATCGATCACTTTCTCCATCGTCTTGTCCTTCCATGTCGAAACATGCATCCCGCCCGTGGCAGCAGCCGCAATCTCCAATTGACGCTTCGTAACCTGATCTTTCGCGTGCATCACCGCCCAAATAGCCAGCACCACCGCATCGCCAAGCAAGCTCCCTTGTTCCGCGCGTTGTCGTTCCGTCGTCGGGGTCTGAATTGTTCCGGGTGCCGGAGGGATGCCATAAATGCCTTCCGGCGTTGCGTGTGGCGGTTCCTTCGGATTAGGATTCGGTTTCCTCAACAAATCCGCCTTCGTACTCGATAGCCCCACCGCATAAATCGTGATGTTCGCCAGTTGCGCTCGCCGCAACACTTCTCCCAGTTTGTCCTCGCTACCTGAATCGTGCGCTTCCGCCATCACCAGCATCACCCGCCTGCGTCCCAGATCGGACTCCGAAACTTCCGGCCGTGCGCGAAGCATCTCCACGGCTTTGGACATCGCGTCAAACAACCTTGCCCCGGACTCTCCGTCCTTCAACTGCGACATGGTCTTCTCGATCGCGTCCGCGCTGTTTGTGAAGTCCAGCAGCTTCTCCACCCGATCGTCGAACCCGACAATCGCCGCCTCCCCCGTGGGTCCCACTACCGTCTGCGAAATCAAAATTCCCGTCTTGCGAACCTGTGCCAGCATCGGCTCCACGCGCGAACTGGTTTCAACTACGACCACCAGCGACAGCGGCTCTCCTCCAAGGTCAAAGTGCGTAATTTTCTGTTCCACCCCGTTGTCCATAATTTTGAACTCCGATGCTTCCAGGCTATGCACCATCTCGCCCTTGGCATCACGCACCGTCACTGGTGTATTCACCAGGATGCTGCGCAACTTGATCTTCGGCGGTCCGGGTTGAATCTTCACATCCGGCGCCGGCGTCATCGGTCCATCAGGAGCTTGCCCACGCGCGATTCCAGCGCTGCACACAGCCAGCAAACCCGCCAGCATCCATTCGTAGAATTGGGAATTCATCTATTGTTCATCAGTCCCACGCCCGTCTTCCGGGTCTTCCCTGTGTACTTCATTCGACGCACCCTGACCCAAACTCGTTGCCGAGGTCCTTCTCGCTGCCTACAATCAAAGTTCGTCTATTCTGGAGATCAGCCCATGCCCGACGGTAAGCACCTGAAGCCTCAACACGCCCCTAAAGCCCCCCATGAAAACCATGCTTTCATGTCCAGCACCCCGGCACGTCCCATTCGCATTCTTGCCGAGTACATTCATCCTCTTGCACAACTCAAGAAGGAAGGCATCGGCGACACCATAGTCATGTTCGGCTCCGCGCGTATCCATTCCCACGAAGCCTGTCTTGCGCGCTACACCCGTCTGAAGCACGAAAAAACCGGCCGCTTTGCTGCCGCTAGAGTGAAAGAACACCATGCTGCCCTGCGCGACGCCAAGAGCGCTCTCGAAATGTCCCGCTACTACGAGGAATGCCGACAGCTCTCCCACAAAATCACCACTTGGGCGCTATCTCTCGGCCCCAGACCGCGCCGCTTCGTAGTTACTTCCGGCGGCGGTCCCGGCATCATGGAAGCCGCCAACCGCGGTGCCTATGAAGCCGGAGGTAAGTCCATCGGCCTCTCTATCGAACTGCCGCATGAGCAATTCGCCAATCCTTACATCAGCCCCGAGCTCAGCTTCAACTTCCACTACTTCTTCATGCGCAAGCTCTGGTTCGCACAGATCGCCAAAGCCCTCATTGTTTTCCCCGGCGGTTTCGGCACCATGGACGAGCTCTGGGAAATGATGACCCTCTCGCAAACCGGCAAAATGCCCAAACACACCTTGATCATCATCTACGGCCGCAAGTATTGGCACGATGTCCTAAACCTCAAAGCCATGGTTCGCTGGGGCACCATCAATCAAAGTGAGTTCGATCTTCTAAAATTCGCAGATACCGTGGACGAAGCCTTCGAGGTCATTCGCTCCGGCCTCGAAAAGTATCACATGCAAGTAGATCCCTTCCTCCAGGCTTACTAACTTCGCGACAAGTTGAATGGCGCGTATCATCTATGTGTTCCGCACCGATTTGCCTTTTTTCCTCCCCAATTTGTTCAGTGTAAACGAGTATTATACTTATTCATTTATTAAACATTTCCGAGTTGCCGCCTCAAATGCATGAATCTACTGCCCCATCACTAGTCTGAAGGCCCTAACTCTTTTCTTCCACGAAACTGCGGTTTCCACTGTATGTTCGCCCATCCTTCCCCCGGCTTATCATCCGGGCGTTGTGGGAAGCTCAAAAATTCCGTGGGCCAATCGCAGCGTTACGCTGCTCCAAACTAAGCACCCCCCAAAAAAATGGAGGCAAAATGTCAGTCCGCTGTCATTTGAATGCTATCGTCTTCCGGGTCATCTTCACCGTGCTCGTATTCGCTGCTGTGCTGTTCGTCACTGTTCCCAAGGCATCGGCGGATGATTGCCAGAAGCGCATTGCGAGGGCCGACCACCGTGTTCACGAAGCCGTCGAGCATCACGGGTGGCGGAGTCCGCAAGCGGATCATGCCCGCCACGAACTCGCCAATGCCCGAGCTTACTGCTGGGACCACAGTCACCGTTGGTGGGATGAAGACGGTCACCGCTGGCACAGCGAGCACGATTGGGACGATCACGATCACGAACATGATCGTGACGAGCATCACTAAGAATTGACGCAGTTTGCAATTCCCCGTTCACCACCCCTGGGGTCCAGCGTTGCTGGACCCCTTTTTTAATCATTTCCCACCTGAGCGCACCTAATTGTCAGAACTTGCCGCGTTTCAGGTGAACAAAAATAAAAACGGGGTGCTCCAGCTGAATGGAGCGCCCCGTTTCCTACTTCTCAAAAAGAATTATTGCGCAGACACCAAAGGTTCTTCCGAAAACATCGCTCCAAACCGCTTCACTTCTTCCTGGTTGTGCAACATTACTATCGGTACGATACGCAACGACTGTTTGCAGAAATGGCACTGCACCCCTTCGCCTAGTACGTCCTGTAATAGTCCATCCGTGAAATGATATTCGGTCCGTTCGCGCCGCGCTTTCTTCTGGCTTTCCGCGCCGCAATGAGGACACTTGTATTCCACAACGTCCTGCTGCGGATCGCGGTCCAGAGCAGCCCAGCCCGTGCGGCGTATCCCGACAACTTCCGGTAAATGCCTTTCCATCGGTAGCCTCCTCCTAGGATCCACGTCCTTCCATTGAGATGCGTAACATCGATTTTTCGATGCATTATTTTGTATTTCCCCGCTGAAACCGCAGTTCCGATGTCATCCCGAACCCGTA
>Ga0209526_10000794_pt1 | contig 20757 bp, 22 predicted proteins | sample JacPinW_OM2H0_M1_FD_188566 | JGI IMG/M metagenome (GOLD analysis project Ga0209526, IMG submission 188566) | Forest soil microbial communities from Algoma, Ontario, Canada - Jack Pine, Ontario site 1_JW_OM2H0_M1 (SPAdes) (version 2) | ecosystem: Environmental > Terrestrial > Soil > Boreal... | reverse complement strand
TCCGAAGGGTCAGTTTTGAGTTTGCGGTTATTTGCCGACCTTTGCAGTCGTGCAAGCAGCTCCCATTTTGCAGTCTTTTCTCGATGGATGCCGTTGCTCGCGTTGCTAGATCATTATGCAGAAAGCGTCAGCGACGCTCCTGAGCGCACATAGACCGGCAGACGTCCCATGGATACGAATATGTTAACTAAGTTCGTTTAATTTGGGCATGCGTTGCGCTTGGATTTTCGGGGGTCTGAGTGGGGTAGGGGCCGTGGATATTCTGTTGGTTCTGGGTAGTTTGGTCGCCATCTTGATAGGGGCATCTTTATCCTGTGCACGTTCATATTTCGAGACTGGACGGCTTCGGGGCATGGAGGAAGCGACACGCGAGATCGGTAGAGGTGTCAGCTCTCACTGCGAACTCGATGGCGGGGTCGTGCCTGCGGCAGTTGAGAAAGCAATGGCAGCAGTCAAAGCGGTTTCTCAAAGAAGGCGCCGCCTGACCGGTGCGAAAACGACCGATCCCCATCATGCGCAGCTTTGGATACTCGGTGACGCAATTGGCGAGGCATGCTGGCTAAAGGGGCATGCTTCCGGAATAAGAAGAAAAACGCCGGCCGAGGGCAAAATCCGGATCGACCTCTCGATCAATGAGTTGCTGCAACTTAGCTGGCTGGCGCATCTCGGTTTTCAACACATGATGCCAAACTATCGCAGTTTCGAAATCTACCGCTTCAGCAGTGAAGAAGACGCCCAGGAAGGCGCGCGTGCGGTCAGCAAAATCGAAGGCGTTATTCCGGCAAAGGAAAGACCGGTCGCCGATTTAACGGTTCAGTTCAAGAGCCGGCAGAAGCTGATTCGTGATTGGTGGCAGGCAGCATCTGATCGGTTGAGGGCTTGAGAACTATCTTCATTTGTCTTTCCGCAGCAGGCAAACGACACGTCCCAGCGTTTGAACGCGCTGCCCTTGGATTGGCGCATTTATCTCATTCCGGATTGCCTCGGCCGCTTTGTTGCAAAGTTCTTCCGAAGGAAATGATTGAATTTGCTGGGTGTTCGGTTGAGTCGGACTTCCAAGAACAATCCATTGCAGTGAAACGAAAAGCACCCATTCCATACGATCTCTCCTGGCCTATCTTCACGTCGACGCCCCATTGGGCAACCTGATCCTGGTCGTGCCTGGCGAACAATCTCCATCGCAAGCTGGCAGCTGATAACCCGCCGGTCCGTCTTCGGACTGATCCGGGTGCATTTCCGCGCATTCTCGTTTATGGTAGATGGTGCTAATAGGAGTGAGGAAACATGCGGATCACGTTGGCAATTTTCTGCCTGTTCGCTGGCGCAACGTCAGCGCTGGCGCAATCCGGCGTTTCGAACCAACGGGATATGTACGGCAATCTTGTGCGCTCTGCCGGAACATATTCGCCGAGAGGCATCAACCAAGGCCCGGTCAACAACGGACCCATCACTAGTGCGCCCGCTCAGCCGCCGACGAGCAATTCTCGTCTTGGCACCGGCACAAACAAATAACGCATTCGCCTGGTGCGAGCGATCCGATAGCGATCAAATCCTTACCACCAGACCATCGTCCTTTCGGGTGCTCCGCAGACGATCGTGCGGCGACGTTCGACACCATAGGGGGTTTGGACCGGAAGAACCCTGATACAGCCGGGATAGACGGCTAGGTTGTAATGGAACGGCGCGGAATCGAAATAGCCGTGGATCCGGCAGAGATAGGCGAGATCGGGCCCGCACCGAGTAAGGGGATAAAGACCGCCACGGGCTGACGCCGTGTTCGATATGCCGGTCAGCGCAGCAACAATTGCGGCAATAGCGACCTTTCGTGCGTACGACATATGCTGTTCCTTGGAGTACCGTTTCGAAAATAGGGTGAGCGAACCATAGACTGTAACGCGGGCATTGGCCAATGTCACAAGATGGCCCTGGCCTTGGCCAAACCTTGCACAGCTTGTTGGCAAGGATGCTGCCTCCACGCGAAATCGTAGCCGACCGATTGCTGTCGGCAAGATCCCAGCCCTTGCATGAGAAACTCTCGTTGTTTCAATTAATTACGTGGTGTAATTGGTAAGTAGTATGAACCCTGCGGCACGGTCATGAAGCCGGAATTCCCGAAGGTCGATCAGGACAGGATGGTCTCGCCTCATGCGCAAGAGGTCGAATACGCCCTGATTCTTTCGCGTATGATCAATACGGTAAAGGAAGATCCTTCACAGCTGCGCTTGACGATCTACGAGTTTGCGCGCGCCCGGCTGACGATCGACACTTCATGGGCGGACGAAGCCGAGCGACAGCGGCTTTCGGCAGCGCTTGAGACGGCCATCCAGGGGGTTGAAGAATTTTCCGTACGCCGCGAGGAGAGGGAGCAGCTCAAGCCTCCGGTCGCATCCGCGCAAATCGAGTCGGTAAAGTCGCCAGGCGAACGGCCGCCTGCGTCGATGCCGGCGATCCATCAGGCAAGCCCGGCTCCGGAGGATATTCGCGCTCCGACCAGGGTTTATTTGCACCCAAGGGTGCAACCAATCGTCGATGTCCCGACGCGGTCGCCGGCTTCAACGCTGCTCCGCTTTTGCATCGTAATGTTGCTGTTCGGCCCATTGGCAGGCTTGGCGATTTACATGCAACGGGTGGGCCTGGATTTGCCTTCGCAATTGCTGTCGAAGCTCGTCAGGCCGCAAACCAAGCCGCCGATTGCAGAAACACCCCAGCAAGCCACTGCGCCTGCTGATCCGAACACTGCCGCTGCTTCTCCGAGCCCGCTGCCGTTCCCGCTGCCGAGCGACTACGGCGTTTACGCCCTGAACAACGCCGCCCTGAGCGAACTCTATCTCCTGCCGGAGCGAGTGCCGGACAAGAGGATTGCAATGTCTACCCCGGTTGATCAACCCAGCCGCACAGCGCTTCCGGATGGAAAAGCAAAGTTCGTCATCTTCCGCCGCGATCTTGCCGGAAACGCTCCCGAGCGGATGGAAGTTCGGGTGGTTGCCCGGGTAATGCGCGCCCTGACTTTCGATGCCAAGGGAAAGCCTACCTTCTCGCCAATCTCGGACTCGTGGAACATACGCAATGTGTCGTATGAGTTCAGGGTGCGGCCGATTGCTGGAAACCCAGAAATGCTGTTGGTGCAGCCGGACAAGGCCGATTTTGCGCTACCCGCTGGTCGCTATGTCCTTGTTTTGAGGGATCAAGGCTATGATTTTACGGTTGGGGGCAAGGTCACGGAGCCGTCGCAGTGCGTTGAACGAACGGAAGCGGCCAACGGAACGTTCTATTCAGAGTGTCAGAAATAATCAGAAATAATAAGTAGCTCTCGATCCTAACGACGCGAAAATCGATCGAACTGGCGACATCAGAGCATGTGACGTACGCGGTGATCTGCAGCAAAAAAAGCTCGTGCCACGAGTCCAAGAAAATAACTGCCTTGGAGAATGGTTTGCACGACCATGATCGTCAACGCGGTGTCGAGAAAGTTAAACCCACGGCCGAGCGAGAAGAGGACGGAAACAAGGAACAGCAGCGCGAGGATCGATAATAGGACTTTCAAGCGGAAGACAACACCAACCGCAAACCCCAATATGGCTAGCGAAATGACGGCATATCCCATGATGGTGTCCCGGTCATTTTATCACGGTGGACGCCCGCAAAGACCCTACGAGCGGCGCAGCAACGCCACTTTGTGGGAGTAACGGTTGATACTTTGGCTACTCGCAACTCGTTCGCTGGATCGGGCCCCGCCGGGCCTGCCTACCGCGACAACGAATCACTTCTGTCAGTAGATCACGCCATTCAGCAAAAATCAGCTGCAATCCAAACGGTTGGATCTGGCATTAGTTCGGCCGGTAGTTGCGTCTTTTGATCGATCGGCGCCTGCTGCTTTAATCACCCGCTTTCGAGACTGCAAAATCGGCCGGCTAGCCTGGAAAATGGGCTGACGAGTCGATTCGTGGTCGCCTGCGAGGAGATGTTCTTGATGGCAATCGGAGCTATCTTTGCCGGCTAACCGTCAAACCGCGGGTGCGGAACGAGGAAACATTGACCGCCCTAAGGCCCGCCGTAGTTGGGCTGAGACATAATCGGTTCGATGTAAGCACCTAAATTTACAGCCATTTCTTGCCTCGAGCGGACCCCCGAGCAGGTGTGACCCGAATGCAACTTATGCCATGAAACACGACCTCATAAGGTTCTGCGCTCTTTGAAGCGGGAGAGTCCCCCTGTAGGTTCTTAACCGGCGCTTAGGGGGCTGTTCCCTATAAATATATGTCAAATTGACCATAAAATTTGACAGGCGACGATGGGCTCGAGGGGCGGCTTTGAATATCCGATTTATTGCGTTTCTCGTGAGTGGCAACTGGCCGAATCGGGTCAGGAGCTGGTTGCCGATGGTCGCCCATTGTGATGACCGGCGAACCTTTGGGATGTTGAAGTGGCTTCGCGCTCCCCTGTCTGTGATTATTGCCTCGGCCCTGCTGCCGGGATGTATGCTGCTTCCGGCGACTGGACCGACCAGCGAAGCCGTGACCGGAAATGCGACCGCAAGCCTGCGGTCCAACGCGGCGCTGCCTTACACGCTGGTCGATGTGAGTGCCGATACGATCGGCTTCCTGTCGCAGCCAAACCTGATCTCGTTCAAAGGTGCGTTTCCTGACAAACGTCCGAAGCCGACCCAGGTCGTCGGTGTGGGCGACGTGCTCAATATTTCGATCTTTGAAGCCGCACCGGGCGGCTTGTTCACTCCCGGACAAGCCGCTGGTGCGCGTCCTGGCAACTTCGTTGATCTGCCGGCGCAGGCCGTTGACCAGAAGGGCAGCATCTATGTTCCTTACGCCGGCGAGGTTCCCGCCGCCGCGCGGACCATACCGGAAATCCAGCAGGCCGTCGTCGCTCGTCTGCGCAACCGCGCGATTGAGCCTCAGGTCGTTATCAGCCTCAACCAACAGCACTCGAGCGTCGTGAGTGTGCTTGGTGATGTGAACACCCCGGGTGTGCTTGCGCTGAACAGCGTCGGCGAGCGAATGCTGGCGCTGATCGCGCGCGCCGGCGGCCCAAAGTTTGAGGCTATTGAGAGCTATGTGACGTTGCAGCGGGATGGCAAGCGTGTGCGGGTTCTGTTAAGCCGCGTGGTGCACGATCCCTCCGAAAACATTTTCATCCGGCCGAACGACGTCATTTTCATCACCCACGAAGCGCCGACATTTACTGCGCTCGGAGCGCTCAATCAGAACATTTTTGGCTTCAATTCCGAGATTGCGTTCGACGTCGAGACGCTGACGCTGGCCCAGGCTATCGGCAAAGCGGGTGGGCTCAACGACAATCAGTCCGATCCCACCGAGGTTTACGTTTACCGCTACGAAGATCGTCACTTCCTCGAGAAGTTGGGGATCGATACGACGAGATTTACCTATGATCGCGTACCGACGATCTATCGCCTCAACATGCGCGATCCTTCAGGCATGTTGCTCGCCTCTGGATTCCAAATGCGGTCCAAGGATGTCATGTACATCGCCAATGCAAAGGTCGTAGATTACTACAAGCTGCTGCTGCTTATCAACAATACCACGAACACCATATCTAACACGGCCAATGCAGTGACCAACGTGAACACGGCTGAAAAGACCAGGTGGTAGGCTCCAACTGAGCGCCTCGATCGCATCGCAATGATTGGCCGGCGACAATTAAAGTTTCCGGCCGAGACCTTCAGATCGATACAGCTTTGGCTGACGATTGCGGTTTTGGTTCTGGCGCCGCTATTCTTTGGATCGGTGGATCTGTTCTGGGTCGCGACTTGGACGATCCTGCTTTCGATAAGTGTCTTATGCGGTGCGGCCAGTCCAATGAGCCCCGGGCAGGGTCGCGTATTGTTCGTTTTTCTTGCCCTCGGCTGCGCTTATGCGTCTGTGGCGGTCGTCCAGATAGCGCCCCATGTCCTCGACCGATTTAACGACCCGAGCTGGCAGCGGGTCGACGACCTTCTTGGCCTCAATGTTCAGCCCCGAATTTCAAGCCGCGCTGAGATACCTTTGGATTCGACAGGGCATTTTTTGCTCTTGGTAGCCGCCTTCATGAGCGGCTTCTTCGTCGGGACATCGCGGCGTAACAGCGACACTCTCATTTGGTTCGCACGGTATTCGATTTTGCTTTATGGTATCTACGGCCTGGCTGCGCTGGTAATCACACCAAACATGGTGTTGTGGGCCCCGAAGTTGGCCTATCCCGGAAGCCTGACCGCGACCTTCATCAACCATAACACCGCTGCGACATTCTTCGGCGCCGGCGCGATCCTGTGGTTCTGTTTCGCCTTCTCTTCGTTGCTGTCCCTTCAATTTGGGTCGATCCGTCTGCTACTGCTCACGCGATCGAATGAGAAACTGGCATTCAAAATCATTACTCGATCAGCGGGTGCACTGGCGTGTTTCTTTGCTTTGCTGTTGACACATTCGCGCGGGGGCCTGATTTGCTCCTACCTTGGGTTGCTCGTTGCGATCACCCTCATGGCAGCCAATCGGCGGAAGCCGGGATTCTGGCGTGTACCAGTTTCGGGTGTCGTGGCGCTGGCAGTCGTCGTCGTGCTGCTGGGTCGCACGGGTAGAATCGGAAGCCAGGGCCTGTTCGACGACGGGCGGTGGTCGGTATATGGGTTTTGCCTAGAGGCGATCCGGCAGCGGCCGATTTTGGGAGCCGGCGTCGGCACCTTTGCGGACCTGTTTCCCTCGCTACGAGCCGACGATTTCCACAGCTGGGGTGTGTGGGAATTCGCCCATTCGACTATCCTCGAGATTGCGGTCGAAATGGGCTTGCCCCTCGCGGCTGCGACTATCATTGCTGCGGTAGCATCGTTGTTCATCCTTGCCCGCGCCGTGATCAAATCCGAAGGACGAAGCCGGCGGTCGCTGGCAGCGATCACCGGGATTGCGGTACTTAGCTATTTGCATTCGACAATCGACTTTTCGTTGCAGATTCCTGGCTATCTTGTCTTATTCGGGATTCTGCTCGGTTGCGGTCTGGCGAGAGCGCTCACCACCTTAGAGGAGGCAGGAGCTGTGCCGACGCGCCAGCCCGCCTGACGCTCAGCGATTGCCTTAGGTCTTGGCTGCACTGCCGCACTGAACCTAATCGGCTATCGATCGGCCAAGCGAACCTTGCGGTCAGCTTGTGATACCGATGTGTCGGGAGCCTTGACCTCGTACCAGAATCTGGCGTCGTTGGCCGATTGTATTTTGAGCCAGTGGTAGCCAGTGTTTTGCCAGGGACGGATCGCTTCGGTTAGATTATCCATCACGATGTCGCCCTTTGTCGTTACGACGACAAGGACAAGATGACCGATTCCCGATGATGTCTTGACTACTGAAAGCCGCAGGGCTTTGCCGGGCAGGCCACTCTCCAGCAGTCCATGCCGTTTGGTGACGGCGTAATCGTTGCAGTCCCCCGTGACCGGTGCGATTGTCCAACCGTCCTGGAGATCAGAGCCATAGCTCTTAAGCACTGGCGTAATGGACGCGTTGACATCGTGATTGACGCGCTTCAAGAGTTCGAACGTCTCTGCATTCAGGTCGATGTACTCGTTTTCCGTCGGATTCGATTTGCAGTCGGAAGGATAACGAAGGCAGAAACGAACATGCTGGAATGGAGCCAGCGCGGGCGAAGCGTCTACAATCGAGGTCGACGATTTAGAATCTTGGGGAGATCGAGTGCGGGCGTCGGCACTGCCTGAACATGCAAGAAAGACCCCGAGGCATATCGATAAAACATACCGCGCCATGAAAACAGCCACTGATCGAGGATGATGCAATCGCCCGGTGGGCGCGCATCGATCGGTGGATTGTCAGGTCGCTGGGTTAAATCTTCGCTATCGAAAAGTATTAACGAATAGTGTCGGTCGCAGTACCGTTTCAAAGCGTAGCGGTCTTGCTCCGGCAGGCAAGCAAAGCGGGCAGGTGATTTGAGTGCCAGTTATAGGCCGTATCAATCATCGACCGAAGATCATGCCGTGGAGACCAGCCAATAATTTGCCTGGCCAGCGCATTGTCAGCTACTAGCGCCGGGGAGTCGCCTTCGCGGCGTGGCCCGTATTTGACATCGAAACTCTTGCCCACGACGCGCCGGACAGTCTCGAGTAGTTCTTTCACACTTGTTCCTTGGCCTGTCCCAAGATTCAGAGCATGACTTGTGCCGTTATTCAACAGATGCTCGATCGCGCGGGTGTGCGCGTCGGCGAGATCGAGAACGTGAACGAAGTCGCGAACACAGGATCCGTCGGGTGTGTCGTAGTCTGTGCCCAGAACCTGAAAATGGGATCGATGGCCCAATGCAGCTTCGATCGCAATCGGTATCACGTGCGTTTCCGGTGAATGCCATTCACCAATTCTTCCTTCAGGGTCCGCGCCGGCAGCGTTAAAGTAGCGGAGGATACAAGATCGGAAACCCTGGTAACGATCGAGATCGTCTAATATCTGTTCGATGATGAGCTTGCTTCGGCCGTACGGATTGATGGGGCGCTGAACGTGAGCCTCACTCATCGGTATGGATAAGGGAACTCCGTATGTTGCGCAGGTCGAGGAGAAGACGATCTTGTCGATACCTGTCGCCTGTGCGGCCCGAAGCAACGATATCGTTCCGGCGACGTTGTTGTCGTAGAACCCGCTCGGATCACGAACAGATTCGCCAACCTCAATCGCACCGGCGAAATGTATAATCGCCTGCGGTTTGTATTTCCTGAGAACTTCTTCGAGTTTATTGCGATCCCGAATGTCGCCCACCTCGAGGGGGCCCCATTTGACAAATTCGGCGTGACCATTTGAGAGGTTGTCATAAACGACGGGCGTGAAACCCTTGCTGAATAAATCGAGACACGTGTGCGCCCCGATATAGCCTGCTCCGCCAGTAACAAGAATGTTTGCCATCTAATGGAAATTCCCGGACGTACCCGCGTTTTGGCCTGATTATCAGCCTATTAGAGTGGTTGAGGATTGAACGGCAAGAGCAGGAGAGGCGGGTGGGAAGCCTTTAGACAGAAGCAATTCTGACCTCAGAAGTATGTCGTCCAGAAGTTCTTGATGCAAGCTAACAGCCATTGCAATAGTTCGATGATCCCCCAGCCGAGGAAACCGAGCCATGCGATCATCGCCGATACGATCAAGGTGGCCAACAAGCAGACGGTGACTTTCCTACCCGTTCGCGCAGGCGAAACCCGAGGCTTGGTAGCCGGATCTTTGTTCACGCGCTGAAGTTCGTTCATTTGTTGTTGTCGCTGTTTGGCCAGCGATCAGTAACTGTAAGGCGCGAGGCGAGCAATCTCAGGGGTAAATTAACGTAAAGAAATGCGTCCAATATCATTGATAGTAAGCGGATTATCCTTACTTCTCATCCATGCCTCGTAAGACGGCCACAGGGCTCCGGTGATCACCCGTAGGAGCGATCCACTGTGCGCCAGATCGGATTAGCCAGATAATTGCTTGCCGGAGCTGTGACGACACCTAGTACTTGGCCACACTCGTGAGTGCCATTGCATCTAGTCGGTCAAGGAAAGCCCCGCCTGCGAGAAGCCGGGAGGCGGGGAAAATCACGCAGTTTCGCTATGTCGCCAAGCGCTTATTACTCGCTCAACAAGCGCTGTCAGAGACCAGAAGGGAAGGGATCGTTACGATCAATATTTTTGCGTCTAACGCCATCGACCAATTGCGGGCGTAAAACGTATCGCAAGCAATACGCTTGTTATACGTCGTCGCGCTACGGCCGCTAACTTGCCAGAGCCCCGTTATGCCTGGCCGGCACGCAAGGTAGGCGCCTATTGAGCTTGAATACCTGACGAGTTCCTCCTCGGTCACAGGGCGCGGTCCCACAATACTCATGTCGCCCCGAAGGACGTTGAACAGCTGGGGAAGCTCGTCCAGGCTCGACTTACGCAAAATGGCGCCGATCGCGGTAACTCTTGGATCGTACCGCAGCTTGCGGGTGCTCGCCCACTCAGCCGCCGCTATTGGATCGGACTGAAGGAGCTCGCACAAACGTTCCGGCGCATCCATCACCATGGTGCGGAATTTCAGACAATCGAAATATTTTCCATTGAAGCCTACGCGCCTGTGACGAAACAGCGCCGGACCGGATGAGGTGACGACCGTGGCAACGAAACAGATAATCAACAAGGGAGCGAGCAGGACGATTCCGGAGAGAGCTATTACAATGTCAATTATCCTCTTCGAGGCGAGCCCGATGGGAGCCGTTATCGAGGCAAATTGCAGATCATGATGTGTATCGGAGAAACTATTCATTTCGGTACCCCCAACAACTACTTCTAATAAGTCTAGAAAATTTATTGCCCTTTCTTTACCCTTTTTTATCAAATTAATGCGCGCTGCACAATTTAAGCAAGTCCGTATTGTCAGCAAGTTCGCGTTAAACTGAATCACCTAACATTTTAGATTTGTTAACCATTTTGAGATGCTCCGAAATAGTGGGCATGTCGTAGGCGTTGAATGTCCAAGAATCGAACAACGAAATGCTGCATCGCAACCAAGAAGGTCCGGGAGGAGTTTTCAGTATGTCTCTCGGCGAGCAAAAAAGGTTTGCGTTTATTTCAATTTTTTTGTGCAGCTTAACTGGATTGGCAGCCGGCGTGCCTGAGAAAACTGGCCTTTGAAACACCAGTTGCATCCTAGGGCCGCAACAATATTCCGGGGGACTTATCGGTTCCCCTACGTTTTATGAGGTGGCCTTATCGTATCGCGTTTCCATATCGACAGATCGATCAAGGGCAGGGATTGTGCCAACGGGGATTCCGCGAATGGCCTATGGCGGCCGGTACCTCAGGTCCGGGGTCGGCAAGAAGTCGTTGGGCCGATGCTCTTCCTCTCGTCCAACGAAAACAACGAACCCTCGGTCAGTTGCAATGATGTCGCCGCGCTTAAGACTTGGGTCGTTCATAGCCCGTTGGCTGGCTGCTTCTGCTTCCTCCCTTTCGGAGGGGGGAGGAATTGCCGCATTCATGCGCGCGTTCGCGACAAATTCCTCAGACCGCCGGCGTGCGTCCTCCACCCGCTGCTGCCATTGCTCAGGCGTAAGCGCAGGGTCGGAAAAATCCGGCTCCTGGCTGAAACAGCATGCCGATGATGCAATCAGCGACCAGGCAACGATCAGAGCCGTTGTCCAAATAGTCATGAAATGGACTTTACAAGTTTGGACCCATCCCCAATGGGGCGCTGATCTCACTTATTGCCGATGCAAAAAGTAAGCAACAGAAACCGGTAATCTGCGAGCAAAGACTATCAGGCACGAAATTTCTGCAATGCCTCGGAAAAAGCCTTTTGCCTGGAACCGTCGAGCTGTTCGATTCGCGTCTGCAGCAATGAGCGGGCTGCCTCGGGTGCGCCTAGATAGGCGCGGGCGGCTACATCGAAAAATCCATATCGCATAAGCAATTGAAATTCATTAAGAATCTTATGTCGCATTGGTTCTGGCGCAACAAGAATGAGAGGCATTGCAACGAGATTCCGACGGATTGAGATCCAGGCTTCATTAGGGGAGGTCTCGTATGACATCGCGAGCAGATCAAACGAATGTTCGTTTAAAGCTCCATGGAGAACTTCCAACTGAAATATCAGCAGCCAAACAAATGACTGGCGCGGTGCGCAGCTCAGGATCCGCTTCGAGCGAGTTTCAAGGGAATGGGTGCGCCGATCGAATTCCGCTACGGTTCCCGAGCGCAGCGCACTCTCCGCGAGCGACATTTCCATGAGCAAAATTGCTCTTTGGGAATGGGTATCGCAGGCACTCAAATCCTGAGAGTTTCCGCTATGCATTATCCGCGTAAGAGACGGCGGGCTGAACGTCTCGAAATGCAGAAGTCGATCCTCGGTATCACGAAAATCATCAGCGAGCTCGCTTCGCGGCAGAACGAAAGCTCCCCACGCTAGCCCGAAACAGCCAACAATCAGCGTTGAGCCCCGTAAAATAAATGGTACAAGAGAATGCCTCACGCTCGGCTAGGTATCTAGGTGGTTTCCGCGGGAACTCGCTCGTTCGTGTAGTATCCATAGCGCCGATCCGAATAGCCCTCGAATCGGCGCATGAGGGCCTCATCGGTTTTGTTGAGAACGACGCCTAGCAATCGTTCTGACAGAATATTCGAGACCGTCATCGCTTTGAGCACTTCGTGGGAGGTAGTGCTGCCCCACTCGACGACCAAAACAAAGCCATCAAACAGATGGGCCGCAGCCAGTACGTCAACCACCGGAAGGATGGGAGGCAAGTCAACGATGATATAGTCGTAATCGTCTTTGGCCGTCTTTAACATCTGCTTCATTGCCGGTGAATTCAGGATATCCGAGCTGTTAGTAGGTTTGATACGACACGAAGACGGCAGGAAGTCGAATTTATATTTAGCGTCCGTAATAACGAGATTGCGAAAATCCGAGTTGTCCGCGACCAAGTCGAGTATCCCGGGCGCGTCAGCGTAGCCAAAAGTTTTGGTCATTGAAGGATTTCGCAAGTCGGCGTCGATCAGTAGGGTCCGGCTGCCACTCCTGGCGGTAAAGGCCGCAAAGCCAGCTGCGACAGTCGTTTTTCCTTCGCCCGGAAGTGCCGAAACGATCCCGATGACCTTGCCGCCGGTCGGGTGAAGATCGATAGCCACCTTGATGTATCGCAGCGCTTCGGCGGTCGCCGAAAATGGCGCGACTTCACTGATCTGTCGAAATGCTTCCGAACTATGCGTTCTCCGCAGTTTGCCGCTCCGACTGGCTCTTTTGTTGTCGAACGCTGGTAGGACCGCAAGACAGCTGGTTCCTAAGAGGCCTTCAACCTGCGCTCGCGTGTGAATTTGTCGGTTCATTTGTTCGCGAGCAAACGCCAACATTACCCCAAGACCTAACCCGCAGACGGTTGCAAGCGCGAGCGTCAAGCCAACCTTGGGAGAACTTGGCGCTCCGGGAGGGTACGCGACCGACACAACCCGAGCCTCAGTCGATGGAAACGATTGTTGCTGTACAGACTGAGTAAACCGCGACAGGAATGTCTCGTAAATTCCGCGATAGGTATTTGCGGCGGTCTCGAGTTCACGCAGGCGGACCTGCGATTGGCGCGTCGAACCGGATTGCTGGAAAACCTCGATCATACGTTTGTCGATAGATTCTTCCTGGCTCTTTGCAATCTGGAGCTCGCTCTTATAACTTTCGGCAATACGGGAGATTTCGTCCCATATCGCGCGCTGAATTCCAGCCATTTCAGCCCGCAGATTTCTGGCAGCCTGGTGATCCGACCCGTAACGGGCGCTCCACTCGGATTCCTTACTCTGATCGTCAAGAAATTGCTGCCGAAGCCTCGTGATAACGGGGTTGCTCAGCGCATCCGTGACGACGGGATCGGGAATATTGAAGGTTTCCTTGTCGGACCGCTGTTCTAGAACGCGACTTATACGATCAAGCTTCGCTCGAGCTTGGCTGGTATCGGCCCGGGCCTTCGCCAGGGCTATGCCCAGCTGATCAAGCTCGACCTCGCTCGCTAGTTTGCCATCGATACCAATGATAATACTGTTCTTGGATTTGAAATCCTGTACTTCCCGATAGGCGTCGCTCGCCTGCTGGCGCAGCTCTCCTATTCGCTGCTCCAGCCAAGCACTGGCGCGGTGGGTCGCCTCAAATTTCGCCTGTAATTGATCATCGATGTAGGCATCGGCGAAAGCATTAGCAATGGTCGCGGCCTTTTGCCGGTCGAGCGATGTATACGCAATCTGCTCGATGTAGCTCCGCCCCAGACGAGTAATCCGCAAATTGCCCTTAACCGTGGCAAGGACGCTGCGCATTAGTTCATCATCTGAAATCTGCGGTTCTTCCGGCATCCGGATAAATATCGAAAAGAGACGACGCTTAAGGCTGTGGCCGACGAACTCGGGATCCTCGGTCAAACGCAATTTGCGAATTACTGAAATCGCCACATTATCAGATCTTGTCGTCTCTATTTCGCTTTCAACAGATGCGTCTTCGACCATGCGATTTTCGGATGACAGTTCGGTTTGTGTCCAAGTCACCCTCTTTGTGTCGATAATCATGTCTGCTTGCGCGGTATATCGCCAAGGCGAAATCGAGATGTAGATCGCGCCAACAATGATCGCCAGACCTGTAGCCAACGCTATAAGACGCCACTGGCGACCCAAGAAATCCCGGATCTGAAGCAGAGAAATGACCTCGGAATCATCTTGTGCTGCCGGCTTGAAGGGCAGGAATTGACCGGCCACGTTCATTTAGAGTTCCTTGCGCGAGTCCCAATTAAAGCTCGGTTCACTTCCGCCTTATCTCGTTGGGCTTTTTGGATTTGATGCGGTGCTCGTCCCGTCATTTGCATTACCATTTGTACTATTTGTAACTGTAATGCTGATGCCGGCGGACGAAAACTGGACAGGTGACAAAGCTCCTCCTCCGCCAGGTTGCGTCGTCGACCCCCGCGAACCGTTTGGATTGGTGACGACCACGCTCCCCACCGAGGATGCGGAAGAAGCTAGTGCCGCGGCTGTCGCCGCCGTCGATAGATCCCCAGCAACTGCAGCAAACGCAGCCTGGAATTGTGCGTCTTCGAAGCCTGCAACCGCCTGCTGAATGAGCAGGGCCGCTCGCTGATCGACGCTTGAACAGGCTATTGCAGCTAGGGCGAGACCGGCAGCGATTGCTGTTTGAAATCGCGGCGTGGTCCCCTTCGCGACACGAACGAAATCTGCAGCAAGCGTGGCGTCGGTTCCCACAAGATCTCGAACAAACGCTTCAATGGTCCGGGTGTCGGAATCGGGAGCGACAAAGGCCTGAGGATTCGCCTTGAATTGGTCAATAGTCTCGGCAGAAACCGGCGGGTTCACACAAGCAGCCCACACATCACCGACGGATATAGCAAACAGTATCGTTACACATAGCGTCTCGACGAGAAGTCTGGCACGCATCGGAAAACCCTCAACTATTTGTTCCTGATCGTAAATTTAAGTACAACCTACACTAGCCTTCAGGAGGTATCAACTGAACCTCGGGGTTAGGGTTGATTAAACAGGTCTCAGTTAATTCATTGAAAAAGCTAATGTTTTCAAATAGCTTGTTCTGACCATCCTTCAGCTTTCATTTGGCAAGGGCTGAGACCGGCTGCGACAGCGGTCGACTTCTAACCATACAGCAATAGCGAGTTGACGAGTGTTATCTTCTCCTTGGGGGCTTGAAGAACTCAGAGTGCGGGGACAACGTCCAACGTTGGCGGCGGGTCTAAGGATCTACGCCATAGGCGATATTCATGGCCGCATCGATTTACTAAACGAACTCCTGGCCCGGATTGACGCCGACATTGCGCGGCGCCCGCCGCAAAGACCGCTTTACGTGTTCTTGGGTGACTATATTGATCGCGGATCTTCATCGCGCGAGACCATCGACAGATTGATCGAACATGGTGCGACGAACGAATGCGTGTTTCTGAAGGGCAACCATGAACAGATCGCGATCAGGTGCTTGAGCGATCGCGGTCTCTTCGATCAATGGCTCCGCTTAGGTGGTCTAGAAACCCTTATTTCTTATAGGGTACCCTCTGAAATCCTGGCAAGTGGAAGGCAGATCGCCGAGCTCCAGGGGGCGTTTCACAATGCATTACCACCAGCCCATTTCCGCTTTTTCCGAGATTTGCAAAGTTCGTTCGAGTGCGGCGATTTCTTCTTCGCTCATGCCGGAGTGAGACCCAACGTCGAACTATCGGCCCAGAAGGAAAGCGATCTTCTTTGGATAAGGGATGAATTTCTGTCGTCGAACTGCGACTTCGGCAAGATTATCGTTCATGGTCATACACCCACTAGGGAAATAGAGATCGGGCCAAACCGGATCAATATCGATACCGGCGCATTCGCGACCGACCGCCTGACATGTCTTGTGCTCGAGGATGTATCGTTATCGGTGATCGATACACTCTAAGCTCTCGACGAGGAGACGGGCGCTAAAATCGTTCATGCCGCTCGCGTCAATGCCCAGCCGCTTTTTCTGCGAGGAGGCGATCAATATGGGTGCGCATCTTCTGAAAAAATTGATCACGGCCGAATTGGCTCGCATGTGCCGCGATTTTTTCAGGGTCGATTTCGACAGCTGACAACCTTTTTATCGCCGAGATAATGGTTTCGACAGCTTGTTCGGCGAAAAAAACGCCTGTTACACCGTCGAGAACTGTTTCGGTTGCGCCACCTCGGCCGAATGCAACGACCGGACGTCCGCTCGCCATAGCCTCGACCGGCACCATCCCAAAATCCTCCTCGCCAGGAAAGATCAGCGCGCGGCATAGCGAGTAATGTTGTTTGAGGACATCGAACGGCTGCGATCCCATGACCGTGACGGTAGGGCCCGCAAGACGTCGAATTTCATCGAGCATCTCGCCGCCGCCGATTACAATGAGTTTCAGCTTCATCTCGTTAAAGGCACGAACTGCAAGATCCGCCCGCTTGTAAGATACGAGTTCGCCGGCCATCAAATAATAGTCGCCGAGCGCGGAAGGCGCTGCGATAGAAAACGCGCCGGTATCAACCGGAGGATGAATGACGACGGAGTCCGCTCCATAATATCGGCGAATGCGCCTGGCGACCGTCGCGGAGTTTGCAACGAAGCTATCTACGCGCGCCGCAGATGTTACATCCCACATCCGCAGGTAATGGGACAGCGGCGGCATCATCCATTGCGTCAGTCGCCCGGCGTTATTTCGATAATCGTGATACATGTTCCAGATGTAGCGCATCGGAGTGTGGCAGTAGCAAACGTGAATCGAGTCGGAAGGTGCGATGACGCCTTTCGCCGGACCGGATTCGCTACTGATGATGAGGTCGTAGCCGCGCAGATCGAGCTGTTCGAGCGCCAGCGGCATCAGGGGAAGATAAGTCTTGTACATCTTGGCGGCGCGGGGCAGGGCGTTGATGAACGTCGGGACGATGCGATGCTGGCGAATTGGGTCGGAAACCATCTCTGGGACATAGACGTGGGTGAAAATATCGGCCTGCGGATACATCTCGCAGAGCGCTTCGATGACCTTCTCGCCACCGCGCATTCCGACCAGCCAGTAGTGGATGATTGCCACCTTCATCAATTATCCTTTCACAAATCGTCCTGCCAAAGTCGGAACTGCCCATGCCTTTCGACCCAGTCCCTTAACAATTATCACTGATCCTAAGGCTCTGTCCGGCCAGGCCAATGAGCAGCGTCCGACTTTGAGCAAATGACGTTAACGCAATCGACACTCGCCGGTCCTCGATTCCCGGTTCAGATATCGTGCCGAGGATTTCGTTAAGGAGCGGGAGCGAACCTGCGCTATCATTGGCTACCCGAAGACGATCTGCGCCGGTCAGGGACGGAGTTTTTCCGATGTCGATCTTTCGGCCTACGTCAATGCCATCAAGCTCGACTTCTCAAGGCTCGGTAAGCCGACCGACGCGGTCATCGAGGCCTTCGACGGGCTCTTCCGCGCCGAGTGTCTGGAACACGCACTGGTCCCCGACCCTTGACGCCGCGCGATCAAATATGGAGGATTGGCGCAGGTACTACTGAGACGAAGAATACCCACATGGGCGGTCGGGGCACAGACCTTCGATTAAATTGCAGAGCCGAGATAGTGATCCCGGCTCGCCATCATAACAAAGTCGGATAACTCCAGCCGCTGGCGGTCCAAGCATTGCTACGAAATTACGGCCGGAGTTCGCGAGCGAGGTCCTCCTAGTAGAACGCTGCGCAGTTTACAGCTTCGCATAGCTAAGCCCGAATGAGGAGAAGCAAGTGTTTTTTTTTATTCGGATGTTGCCGATCGCCCAGATCTCCTCAACTTTTAGACTATTGACCCGCGTGGCGGTCCTGGCAGCGGTGATCTCGGGAATCGTCGCCCTTAGAGAGGCAGGTGGGAGCGACACGTCGGCAACCGCACCCCTCGACCAACAATGGGATGATTCAAGTCCCTGGGGCGTGGCTTCCGGTTCTGAATGGTTCTCCGCCTACCCGATCTTCAATCCAATCATGAAAGAGGCTGGAGTCCGTTGGTTGCGCGGCTTTTATGAATGGCAAACGATTCAACCGAGGCAGGGATACTGGAATTTCGCCTTGCAGGACTATCTTGTCGCTAGTGCGCGAGCCAACAATCTGCACTTGGTTGGCACCTTGGCCTATCTTGCACCGTGGGCTTCGGCTAACGGAGGCACACGAAGGTTTCCCATCAAGGATATTCAGTTTTGGCGCGACTATGTCACCGCTATGGTCGAACGATATCACGCAGATATCAAATATTGGGAGGTGTGGAATGAGTTCAATGGCAGCTTCGCTGAGAATGGTACGCCCGAAATTTACGCCGAGCTGGTACGCGAAGCTTCCATTGCCGCAAAGAAAATAGATCCGACTGCCAAGATCGGAATGAGCGTTGCGAATTTCGACGTCAATTTTCTAGATAGGGTAATCAAAGCAGGCGCGGCCAACCATTTCGACTACATCAGTGTTCATCCCTATGAGAAGCTAAGTGCTTTGAAGTTTGGGGGGGAGCCAGGCTTTCTCGCGATGGCCGGAGTGTTGCGCCAAATGTTGGCATCGAACCATCAGCCTACCGATACTCCGTTGTGGATCACTGAGATCGGCTCGGTGGCGCCGATAGCTCCGAACCTTTCGCAAGATCAGGCGCAAGCCAACCTGTTGACTAAGGCGTACCTCCTTTCGATCGCATCGGGTTTCCAGCGGGTTTTTTGGTTCGAAGCGCGAGGACCTTCTTATGGCGGACAAGCGGACTTCGGTCTCCTGCGCGCGGACATGACACCGCGGCCATCCTATGAGGCGTTAAAGGCTATGACCGCGATTTTAGGCGCATCACCGACCGCTGTCGGTCGAATTGATTTGGGCGATGGCAGCTACGGCTTTTTGTTCGACGCGCGGGGTAAGTATGTTCTGTCCGCTTGGACAACCAAAAAGGATGGCGTCGATGTCACCTTTGCCGGCGATGTTCGGGTCTCAGATCTGAGGTCAGATCTGCACTCGCTTTCGGCGGGTGTAGCGTTACACCTAACAAACACGCCGCAGCTGGTCCTCGATATACCGGACGCGCTGGTGCGGCAGGCGAAATCCAGCAACCAACAAACTTATTCCCTGGATGCCGACCGTCGTCGATCGGCCGAAGTCAGCGTGCGACTACAAACGACAAACGTTGGCAACGACATCACGCAGATTGCGCCGGAAACGACCATTTCTGATAGCGAATCTCGTCGCACCAACATTTCGAGGGCTGATGGAGAAGGCCATTATGTCTACTTCCTGGTGAATCCGCAGTTGGTGCCGTTTGGAGCGAAGGATATTAAAATTACGACCACCGTCCGTCGCCTTTCGCGGGACCGTCCTGCTGGGTTTAGTATCAACTACGAGTCGCAAAAGGGCTACGTTAACACCTCATATTCAGGTATCCCCGAGGATGAGGGCTGGCATGAAATTTCCTGGAAACTCACCGACGCGAGTTTCGTCGGTCAATGGGGATGGAATTTCCGAATAAATGCAATTTCCTCGCCGAACGACTTTATGATCAAAGAAGTGCGAGTGAAGATCAACCCATAGTGAAAGACTTTTGGGCGACCGAAGCGCTGAAATAAGCAAGTTCGTCAGGAATTTCTAGAAGGCAAAACTCTGACCAACTTTGCCTCCGCTAGCGGTGAAACCGAGAGCGATATGCTGATCTAGCCTGACCGGCTTGCTTCGCTCAATTCAGTATCGGAAATTCCGGCTTCAGGCGTTTCTGCCTTCTCCCGGCTGAAGATCCAGACGAGACCGCCGATGGCGCCAACGAGGAAGGAGGTTACACCCGTCAGGAGCGATACCATCGTCCCGTCAGCTTAATTGAGGCCCGAATAACCGAATGCCAGCACCATTGTCGCGTCGCGCAAACCCCATCCGGCAATCGATATCGGCAACATGGTGATCAGGGCGACCGGAGGCACCAGCAGAAACATCTGCTCGAAATGCGCCGGCGCAAGAATGGAGCGGACGACGCACCAGGAAATCACGACGGTCAGGATAGGAATTGTGATGGAAAGCACAGCGATCTTGGGGCCTGTTGTGCGGCTGAATAAAAGGCGGTTTGCGATCACCGAGCACGCTGCGGCGCGACTTCACCTATATCGATGACGTTAGCCAGGCCGCAATTCGCCTTCTGGATCGGCCGCCGCAGAGCCGACCGGATTGCGATGGCAACCACCCCGATCCGGCGTCCATGCAAGATTTACGATATCGGCAACAATCGTCCGGAACAGCTGATGCATGTGGTATCGTTGCTGGAGAAGGAATTCGGCGGGACGGCGCTGAAGGACACGCTGCCACTGCAGCCGGGCGACTGTCGAGGTAACCTATGCGGATGTTGCAGACCTTGAGCGTGACATCGGCTTTAAGCCCGGGACGCCGATCGAAGATGGTATCGCCCGATTTGCATGTGGTATCGCGAGTATCACCGGATCTAACGGAAGAACCCGATGACCCGACGAATCATTCCCCTAATCATGTGCGGCGGCGCCGGAACCCGGCTCTGGCCTGCCTCGCGTGAGGTCCGCCCGAAACAGTTTTTGCCGCTGTTCGGGACGCGCTCGACCTTCCAGGACACGCTCGTGCGAGTGTCGGACGCTGGCCTGTTCGAGCGCCCGATCGTGATCACCAACGCGGCCTACCGCTTTATGCTGCTGGAGCAGCTTGCGGAGATCGGCGTCGAGGCCGATGTCCTGCTGGAGCGGATGCGGCGGGACTCCGGTCCTGCGATCGCAGCCGG
>Ga0209526_10000793_pt1 | contig 20758 bp, 16 predicted proteins | sample JacPinW_OM2H0_M1_FD_188566 | JGI IMG/M metagenome (GOLD analysis project Ga0209526, IMG submission 188566) | Forest soil microbial communities from Algoma, Ontario, Canada - Jack Pine, Ontario site 1_JW_OM2H0_M1 (SPAdes) (version 2) | ecosystem: Environmental > Terrestrial > Soil > Boreal... | reverse complement strand
AACCGCGTCATTCTATTACGATGGAAAGAACCGGCAGATCGCACGCTCCATTAACGGCGCGGTCACCTTCAGTGTGTGGGATGACTGGGAACTGATCGAAGAGTACGGAACGGGGAATGTCGTGAGCGCGAAATATCTTCAGGGCGCACATGGCCCGGTGAAATCGCTTCTTAATAACGTTTACTATTATCAGGATTCGCTTGGTAGCACCTCGCACATCGCCAGCTCGACCGGCGCATTACTGGAATATTACAAGTACAACTTGTACGGCAAACCAACCTATTGGGCGGCGAATGGCACGCAGCTCACCAACGGCAGCAACAACGGTGTGCGTGATCTTTTCAGCGGGGAACGTTGGATCAGCGAAATATCGATGTACGATCTGCGAAATCGGTTCATGTCACCCGATCTCGGCCGCTTCCTCCAACCTGATCCAATCGGCTTCAAAGGTGACGCTTCAAATCTTTATCGTTACTGCGGCAATGACTGGGCGAATCGGACTGACCCGATGGGGTTATATGAACGGGATGTTCATTATGACCTGACGGAATTTTTAGCGGAGCAAGCCGGATTCTCAGAACGCGCCGCTAAACAGATAGCCCACGAGGATCAACGCGTGGATGAGAGTTGGCGAACAGAGCCCATCTTTTCTGAACGAAGGCGCCGAGAATACCACTTCACTACATCGGAGAGACGCGAGCAAATGAAGAGCCGGGCATATAAGGAGCGGTCGCGAAAGGAGTTCGGCAAATACCTGCACGCTCATCAAGATTCGTACTCACATCAGAAAGGTCAGAAAGATGGTAACGGCGAGAAATACGGAACGGAATGGGGGCATCTGAAGGATGGACATCGCCCTGATAAGGCCTACGTGCGACCTGAGCTCGCAGAACAAATGGCGGAATCGACGTATCGAGAGCTAAGAGCGTTTAAGGAGCACCTATCGGGTAAATCCCAGCGAGACGTCTGGGACGCCATTAGGGAACAGGTGCGTGAGATGATTAAAAGCAAAGAAGGAACTGGCACGCCGGCTCCGCAATTCGACAGACCGACTGTTAACCCAGGCCAATAGTCGCCATGAAAGTCGTCCGTTCGCTCTTAGGCGTTGGTATAGGGTTAGTCCTCACTGTTTGTTTTTTTGGCCTAGTCATCGCTGCTGCCGGGGCGGGGCATGGTACCTATTTGCCCGCGCACCTGCTTTTTCCTTTCGCCATGATCGCCGCGTCGGCGCATCAGACAATCTCTGCGGGAGAAGTAGTCCTTGCTGGACTGCAGTTTCCGCTTTACGGCGGTTTGCTGGGCGGCGTATATGGTTCCGTTTGGTTTGAACGGTCCCTCCTCGTCATAGGCGTTGTTCACCTGATCGCGGCTGGGATTAGCATTGCGAGCGGTGGAGATGCTTTTTCGTAAACGAGCCAAGATTACGTTGAGCAAACAATAGCTAGCGAAGTGCCAGCTACACAGGCGTAATTCCAAGCTGGCTTTACGCTACTCGCGACTCGCACATTAGCGAGTCAGCTTTCACTTATCGTCAGAACGCTTCCACACACGGGCCACCCACATCGCGATAAGGATGAGGGATGAAGTAGGAAGGATGAAAAGCTTTTCTGCGCGAAGGAAGGCGCAAAACCTAGCCCTCTGACGTTCGCGGCTATCGCGACGGCGACGCTTGCTTCTTCGGCTCGTCCGGTTTCTTGAGCGGAACGTCTTCCTGCGGAGTAACGTCGTATTCCGGTTTCGGAACGCCCATTAGCCAGCGATCGAACCAGCCGACAAGATTTTGCAAGCGCTCGACGCGGTGCCATGGCTGGCCGGAGCGAGAGAGTTCATGCGATTCGTTCGGGAACCGCACCATTACGGTTGGGATTTTGCGGAACTTTAGCGCGCGAAACATTTCTTCGCCGCCCGCGCTCGCCGGTGTGCGGTAATCGGATTCGCCGAGGATGAACATCGTCGGCGTCTTCACATTCTTAATATAAGTGATCGGCGACCGTGCCTTGAAATCTTCTTCGGCATCGAACGGCGGCGCCTTGAACCAATTCGGCTGGAAGAGAGTGAAGTCCGCTGTGTACCACCAATGTGTCCAGCTCGCGATGTCGCGTTGCGCCACCGCAGCAGCGAACCGATCCGTCTGGCCCACGACCCAGTTCGTCAGTAATCCGCCGCCGCTTCCGCCGGTCACGCCCAACTTCTTATTGTCGACGTAGCCGCGCTTGATCGCTTCATCGACGCCAGCCATCAGATCTTTGTAATCGTCGCCGGGATAATGATACTGGATGACGTTGCCAAACTCCTGGCCGTAGGTCGTGCTCCCGCGCGGATTTGGATAAAGCACCACGTAACCTTTCGCCGCCATCCATTGGAATTCGTGACTGAAAACGTAGCCGTAGGCTGCGTGCGGACCGCCATGGATATTTAGGATCAACGGATATTTTTTCGCCTGATCGAAACCAGGCGGCTTTTGCAGCCAGGCCTGGATCGTTTTTCCATCGAAACTCTTGTAGGAAATTTCTTCCGGCTCAGTGAGATTGAATTGCGCGAAAAATTTAGCGTTGATGTGCGTCAATTCCCGCGCCTCGTTCGCGTTTTTCTCGAGCACAAACAAATCCGCGATACGTGTCGTGGTCGAGACCAGGTAAACAATTTTCGACCCATCAGGCGCGGCGCGAAAACGAAAGATTGTCTGATTGCCGTGCGTCAGGTCGGTCGGGGCGCCGCTGCCGGCATCGAACGACGCGAGGTTCGCCGTCCCTTGCTTTCCGTAAATCTCGATCAAGCTGTGTCCATCTGGCGTCCAGATCGGAGTGTTTCGGCCGGGCGCGCGCGGAGGCCCATTGTCGCCGAAGGGTGAGTCGCCGACATCGAAGTCAAATTTTTCCGTCAAATTCCGCGGCTGCGCGTTCGGCGTAAGATCGACAATCCACAGGTCCGGTTGCGTGTAAGAATTTACCGGCTGCGTTTTGGCCGCGACAAACGCGATCTGTTTGCCGTCGGGACTGAGAGACGGATTGCCCACCTCCATGTCGAAGGAATTGAGCTTGGTCGCATCGCCGCCATTTGGGCCGATGGAGTAGAGCTCGGTCTTCGGCAATGCGTAGTACGGCTCGTCAACGTGAAGCGAGGTGAAATAAATTCGCGAAACATCTTTCGCCCAAAAGGGGTTGCCCTCTTCGAAGCGGCCGGTGGTGAGTTGCTTCGGCTCCACTTTCTCGTCCGCGTTTTGGGGCGCGTGCACGATCCAGATGTGCTGCGGATGTTTGGGATCCAGGTAACCCTCGTTATCTTCGCGATAGACCGCGCGTGTGATCACTCGCACATCACTCTCGTGCTCAGTTTCGGCCTCGACTTTCTTAACTGCCGCCTCGCCCTGTTTCGTTTCACTCCCCGACTTTTCTGCCGGCTTCTTTGAACTTTCGGAATGAGACGCGGGCGAGCTCTCGCTCACCGCCTTCTTCAACTCCTCTTCTTTGCTCTTTTTCTTTTTCTGCTTCTCCAGATCTTCCGCGTTCGTGTCGCTCGTGAACACGATCGATTTTCCATCCGGCGACCAGGCCGGATTACCCGCGCCTCTCGGCAGATCGGTAAACGAGAATGAATCGCCGCCGGCCATCGGCAAGATCGACAATTGCGGCGGCTCGGGCTTGCCCTCCTTTTCGGTTGCGCGCAAAAAGAGCACGTATTTTCCGTCCGGCGACCAGCGTGGCGACGAGTCGTGATCGCCTTTGGTTAACTGATGCGGCTCTTCGCCGCCCGCGATCGGTACCGACCAAATCGAAGTGTTATAACCTTCTTTCTTCTCGTTAACGGTCACTCGCACAAACGCCACGCGCTCTCCGTCCGGCGAAACCTGCGGATCACCGATCCAGACAAAATCGAAAAGATCCTTCTCGGTGATGTTACGCTTTTGCGCAAAAAGATTCCCGAAGCCAAGAACGACAGCGAATACGGCGACAAGAAGATTACGCATGGCCATATCTTATGGAAACAGTGTGGAAATTGGCTAGTTAGACGTGGCTCCGCCAGTCCCCTGATATTTGTACATCGGAGGCAGATTCTTGTCGGCACCATCCCAATCGACATTGCCACACCACTTCAACCATTCGGCGTGTGTAAAGCCTGCACCAGCTGGCGGAGTTTGGGACGAACAGTACGTTTTCATTTGAGCAGCGATAGCCTTAATTCGCGCTCGAAGAGCAAGGCTTCTGTCCTGCGCCTGCGTAAATCTTTCAAAGTTCGCCTTTATTAGTTCAGCGATTTGATTCATCCGCGCAATTTGCTTGGAGATTATGGTGTTCACGGGATCCACATTCCGTTGGTTCCACTGAGCCACATAATTTTGCCACCATTGATTCAATCGAGCCTTGTCCTGATCGACTCGCGTCTTATCGGCGACGCACTGGTTATATTGACTCATCTCAGTCTCGCGATTGAAAGTTCGATTACAACGACCATTATAGGTAGCAAGCTCATTTGCATAATTCTGTTCGGCCGGTTGCTTAACCGTGCGTACAACATTCGCTATCGCGGCCGCAAGGGCAGCTTTCTTCTCTTTCTGGTCATTAACATAAACGTCATATTCCTTTTTAAGGGAAATATTCGCTTCCGTAGTTTGGGACATCGTTGCATTCAGCCCCGGCAGCTCGGCCTTGGCAGTCTCCATTTCGGAACCGAGCCCATCAAGGGTTCCCGCTCTTGCTTCAACAGAAAGCAATAAGACCACAAATAAGGGCAGCTTTCTCATATTAACTCCTTTTGTTTAATGTTTTAGAGCTGAAGCCGCATAAGTCGATAAAATTGCCAAGAATAGTTGTTAAAAAAATCACAGGCGCGCGATATAGAGTTCCTTTTTGGGGAGTTTGATGACGACATCTCTCCATCCGCCGCACCAGCCGTGTCCAATATACACGTTGACAGTGATTGAAACGCCATCACGATGTGGCAACCATTTTGAACAAAAAAAAGTTGCCGCTTGTCGTCCCCCCAAGTTAGAACCGTCCTGCCCCAATGCGTCTAGAATTGAGACTTGAGCATCTCCAGTAGAGAAACGAAGAAATTTTTCGGGGGCTTGACGGTTGATCGCGCCTAAATAACGCCCATTGCGCTTTATCAAAAGGAACTCCACTGCGCCGGTCAGTAATTCCCAGTCGGCCTGTTTAGCGTCGGGTCCAGGGGAAAAGCATGCAATTAATAACAATGCATTCTTTGCCTGACGCAGCGATGTAAGTTGACCCACCACGTAATCCTCGCCACGAGTAAAGTCACAATCTCTCATCCCTGTCTTTTCAAAAACCGTCTTACTGAACTGAACAGGTTTGAACTCTAGTTGCTTATCTTGTTGGCTACTCATCTGGTGTGCAATATCGCCTAACGAGAACAAGATCAGCGACCCGCGCGAATTCTGTTTACATCAAACATCATAAATCAGACATCGAACATTCCCTTCGTTCGCTGCATCGCATGGTTAGGCGTGATTGGAGTGTCCTGCTACTTTCCAAAAGCTCCGATCAGCATCATCAGAATGATCATTACGGCAGTAAACCCCGCGGCTGCGCCGAGATTCGTTCCGCCTTCTTGGGCAATGCGCATCCGAATAGCTTCGGCGCTCGCACCGCTGGAAGTAATTTCCTTAACCTTTTTCTCGACGTGGAGCTTATACCGAGAGTTGCCTCGCACCCCGTAGATGAAGGCGAGTATCACGTGGACGACGTTAAACTCATCGCTGCCGCGGGTCCAAAGTGCTAAGACCAAGTGTATAACGAGGAAAAAGATGAGTATCGAGGAATAGTCATACATCCCTCTGTAAGCCGTCCAGTTGAACCCGATGAAGAATGCTGCCCAGTTCCAAGAGTCTTTACCAAACCATTTCTCCGCCCGTTCGCTTCTTTGCTCCACCAGCTTCCACTTCGCCGCGTAATATTCGTAGTTTTTGCCAACAAATAGGCGAAGCAAATCCTCGTGTTCCATCGGTGGCAAAGGTTGCTGCGGAGTCTTAGCCTGCGAGACAGGTGCGCCACAATGTGGACAGGCAGATGCAAGTGTAGAAACCGCTCCGTTACATTCAGTGCACTTGATTACGGCCATATTTGAGTATGCGCGGGCACCGCCTAACGAGAACTAGAAGAAGGTTCGTAATATATTACGAACAATTTTTCGCCTAATTCGATAATAGGCCGCGAGGGTCGGGAGGAAACTTTGCACGGCGAGAGCTTATTGAAATCCTTCGCTTAAGACAAGTCTCAAACGGCACACGGAGCGGGCGCGGAAAGCAGCTCAGTAGTCGATGGGCTCCTTATCCGCGATAAAGTCTTTCATTGTCTGGATTTCCTCCGGGGAGTGTCCCTGCAATCCAGGTGTTCGCTCACGATCCGCAACGGCTCCTTGGAACGATAGGACTTCGTGGGATTACCTGGATACTTCTTGTCCGTCACATTGGGGTCATCCATAAACGAGCCGGTCGTTCCACCAGATAGATTCGGCCGCGACCTTCGCCCTTGGCCAGCTCCGCTCCCCAAGTAGCCGCGTGCAGGGTCTCGCTGAAATAGATCCAGGGCGACTTTCGCTCGGTGTAGTTGGAGGAATAGCCGGGTTGAAGCAGGTCCCCGGGCTTCAGGTCCGCCCGGGTGCCATGGTAGAATCGTCGCGAGTTGGTGTCGAAGACGAATGGTGCTGCGGGATTGCTCATACTGAGCACGACCTCCGTGTCGTCTACCGTTGGAATAGGACGGCACGGAGCCCGTCCCTCCAAAAAAGGGCGATCACATGTGCTCGATGACGTTGTCACCGAACTGTGAGCATTTGATTTCGGTAGCGCCTTCCATGAGGCGGGCGAAATCGTAGGTGACGCGTTTGCTGGCGATGGCGCCGTTTAATCCTTTCAAGATCAAATCGGCGGCTTCGCTCCAGCCCATGTAGCGGAACATCATTTCGCCGGACAAAATCGCGGATCCCGGATTCACTTTGTCCTGGTTGGCGTATTTAGGCGCGGTGCCGTGGGTCGCTTCGAAAACGGCATGGCCGGTGATGTAATTGATATTGCCGCCGGGTGCGATGCCGATGCCGCCCACCTGCGCGGCCAGCGCATCACTTAAATAATCGCCGTTTAAATTCAACGTCGCGATGACATCGAAATCCTCCGGGCGCGTCAGCACCTGCTGCAGGGTGATATCGGCAATCGCATCCTTGATGATGATACCGGCGCCCGGTTTGCCCATCGGGATCTTGCACCATGGTCCGCCATCGATCTCTTCCGCACCGAAATAACTCTTCGCGACTTCGTAACCCCAGTCGCGGAACGCGCCCTCGGTGAACTTCATGATGTTGCCCTTGTGCACGAGCGTGACGCTCTTGCGCTGATTGAGGATCGCATAACTAATCGCGCTGTGGATCAATCGCACGCTGCCCGAGCGGCTCACCGGTTTGATGCCGATGCCGACCATGACGTCGTCCTTTTCCGGCGCGCCGACTCTTTTCCAAAACTCGGCCGCTTTTTCTTTTGTGCCGAAGCGAATCTTCTCAAACTCTTTCGGAAATTCTTTCGCGAGGAAATCGAGAATCTTTTTCGACTCAGGGGTGCCGGCGGCGTATTCGATCCCGGCGTAAATGTCTTCGGTGTTTTCGCGGAAAATCACCATGTCGACTTTCTCGGGATGTTTCACCGGCGAAGGAACGCCTTTAAAATATTGGATCGGGCGCAAACAAACAAAGAGATCGAGCAATTGCCGCAAGGCGACGTTGAGCGAGCGGATCCCGCCGCCCACCGGCGTGGTCAGCGGGCCTTTAATGCCGATGAGATATTCGCGAAATGCTTCCACCGTGTCGTCCGGCAACCAATTGTCGAACTTGTCTTTCGCCGCCTGACCGGCGAAGACTTCAAACCAAGCGATGCTCTTTTGGCCCTTATATGCTTTCTCAACCGCGGTATCGAACACGCGCAAACTCGCCGCCCAAATGTCGGGACCAGTCCCATCGCCACGAATAAACGGAATGATTGGTCGATCAGGAACATTGAGCCGGTCGGTCCTGGAAATTTTTTCGCCTGCCGGCGGAGTGATGTCTTTGTACGGCATAGGCCGCAACTGTAGCGGCGGGCGTGTCGCCTGCAATCTTTGTGGAGGCGGTTGATTCTAAGTTTGCCGGTAATAGACTGTTTCGTCTATGAGCGCAGCGGAATTTCTCGAAGAACTTAAGGGCATGTCGGATTCGGAACGCGAAAGAATATTCGCCGGCCTGGTCGAGAACGAAGAGTGGCGGGAAGATATTCTGGATTTGATTACGCTTGCTGAGCGACGCGATGATCCAACGCGCCCAATTGACGACGTGTTTAAAGATCTGAAGATCGATGCATGAAGTGGCGCATCGTTTTCGCGCGCCCCGCCGAGAAAGAATTAGCAAAGCTTTCAAGTGAAATGCGGCTGCGCGTGGGGCGTGCGATCCGAGCCTTGGAAGAGGAACCATTTCCTTCTTCTGTTAAACGGCTGAAGGGTCGTGAAGAATTTCGATTGCGAGTTGGAGACTATCGAATTCTCTACTCAGTCGAACATGTCTCACAGGTGTTGACCATCGCTGCAATCGGTCACAGGCGCGACGTGTACCGCTGAAATGAGGATCTTAGGTCTCAACGCGTATCACGGTGAATCGGCCGCGTGTTTATTCGTCGATGGAAAACTGGTTGCCGCCGCGGAAGAAGAGCGGTTTCGCCGGATTAAGCATTGGGCCGGACTCCCGACCAAAGCGATCGATTACTGTCTGCGCGCGGCGCTCCTCACCATGCGCGAGGTCGATCACATCGCGATCAATCGCAAGCCGGGCATCAACAGTTGGGGCCGGCTCGGCTTTTTCCTCACACACACTCCGCGCCCGAAATTGATCTGGCAGCAGATCAAAACGATCCGGACCGCACCGTCGATTCGGGATACGCTCGAAAAAACCTACGGGCCGGAGCTGAAAGCAAAGTTTCACCGCGTCGAACATCACCGGGCTCATCTGGCATCCGCTTTTCTGGTTTCGCCATTTCAGGAAGCGGCCTGTCTTTCGGCGGATGGTTTTGGCGATTTCGCCAGCTGCGCGATGGGTTTCGGCCGCGGCGACCAGGTTAAGATCGACAATTGCGTTTATTTTCCGCACTCGCTCGGGATTTTTTATTCGGCGCTGACCCAGTTTCTCGGTTTCAGCGGTTACGGCGACGAAGACCAGGTCATGAGCTTGTCGCCCTACGGCGAACCCAACTATCTCGATCAAATGCGCGATGTCGTGCGCATTCAATCCGATGGGACCTTTCGTTTGAACCTGAAATATTTCCGGCATCACGCCGGCGATGTTTCTTACAACTGGAACGATTGCGCGCCGGAGGTGGGAACACTTTATCGCAAGGAACTTGTCGATCTTTTGGGCGCCGCGCGAAAACCTGGCGAAACCCTTGAGCAAAGGCACAAAGATATCGCGCGTTCGGTGCAGACCATGTATGAGAAAGCGTTTTTCGCGCTGCTCGGCGCGTTGCACAAACAGCATCCGTCGGATTATGTCGCGCTCGCTGGAGGTTGCGCACTGAACTCGGTCGCGAACGGAAAGGTTTACCGGCGCACGTCATTCAAGAAGATGTACGTGCCATCGGCCCCGGGCGACGCCGGCGGCGCCATTGGCGCGGCCGCTTACGTGATGTCGCAAATGAAAAAGAGTGTGCGATTCAATCTCGAGACCGCTTTTCTGGGCCCCGAATCTTCCGAACAGGAAATTCACGCTCTGCTCGATTGGAAGAGAAACGACATCAGCGAAGTGGGTTGCACGGCCGCTTTCATTGGCGTGGAAGAAGATTTACTGCGCCGGACCGCGCAGGCGATTGTCGATGGAAAAATCGTCGGCTGGTTTCAAGGCCGAATGGAGTGGGGGCCGCATAGTCTGGGCAATCGTTCCATTCTGGCCGATCCGCGTCATGCCGAGGTGAAAGATATTTTCGATGCGAAAATCAAGCGGCGTGAATCGTATCGGCCGTTCGCCGCTTCTATTTTGCGCGAATCAGTTTCGGACTGGTTTGATCAGGAGGACGACGTGCCGTTCATGAGCGAGGTGTTCCAAGTCCGATCGCAAAAACAATCCTTTATTCCTGCCGTGATGCAGATCGATGGCTCGGCCCGGTTGCACACGGTGGAGAAGGAAACGAACCCGCGCTACCATCGCCTGATCGAGCATTTTCGGGAATTAACCGGCATCCCGGTTGTGCTGAACACCGCCTTTCGTCTGGAAGATCCGCTTGTTTGTTATCCGGAGGAAGCACTCGACTTTTTCCTATCGACCGAAATGGACGTGCTCGTGCTGGGCAATTTTTGGATCGAACGAACGCCCGGGATGTTTTTGGGCGGAAGCTGAGTAGCAACTTCTCGAGCGTCCACCGGATTTTTTGCCACCGGTAAGTGATTTCACACACTTAGGTTGCAATGGCGCACTGTGGACGCGGCCTTTAAACGTTGTCAGTCAATGTCTGATGCGACTGTGGTTGAGGTCGCAGTGCAACGGCTTATGTGTAGCCGGCGCGGTCAAACGCGCTGCTTATCACAACCATGTTTTACTCGCGAAATCGGAATGTTCGCATCCTAGTTTTGAGTTGCGTGCTCTTGACCCCGCTGGCTCATGGCGCGTCCGCAGTTTCAGCCGCAAAACCAAATATCCTTTTATTTCTCGGCGATGACTGGGGCCGCAACGCCAGTTGCTATCGCGATCCGGCGCGACCGGGACTCAATGATGTTATAAACACGCCGAACATTGACCGTCTGGCGCACGAAGGAGTGTTGTTTCGTGATGCCTTTATGAACGTTTCATCGTGTGCGCCCTCTCGTGGCTCGCTCGCCACCGGTTGTTATTTCTGGCGCCTGGGCAAATCCGCCTTTCACCGTGCGGATCCCGGTTGGAAGAAGCGGACCGATCCTGGTATGGCATTACCCGGATTTGGGAATCTGCTTAAGTCGCAAGGGTATTTTCTGGGTAGTGCTGGGAAAACACTGAACGTGCATTGGTATCCGGCGGAGCGAATTCAATTCGACGCCGAGAAGGCCCGTTACACTCAATGGGTATCCAAGCGAACACACCGCGCCGCAGCGGAGAAAGAAGTCGAAACAATGTTCCGTAACAGCATAGAGCAAATGCTCGCGAAGCGGCAGGACGACAAACCGTTCTGCCACATTATCGGTCCTACCGGCACGCATCGTCCCTTTTCGAAGGGTTCGGGTAAGTCATTCTGGGGTATTAATCCGGATGACTTTATCGGAAAGCTTCCTGGATTCTTGCCCGACGTGGCCGAGGCGCGCGAGGACATGGCCGATACGCTTGGCGAAGTGTTGGCCACAGATATCTACATCGGATGGATGGTGGACGAGTTACAGAAGGCGGGCCAGCTCGACAACACCCTGATCGTGTTGACAGGTGACAACGGGATCGGCATGCCGCGCGCGAAAGCACATGTCTATGATCTCGGAGTGCGCGCTCCGTTTATTGTTTATTGGCCGGCAGGAATTACCAAACCGGGCCGGGTCGTGGACGACTTCGTTAGTCTTGTCGATCTTGCCCCGACCTTCCTTGACGCCGCCGGGACCAAACCACCAAGCGGGATGGATGGACACAGTTTACTGCCACTCATTGAATCGGAAAAATCCGGGCAGGTCGATTCAACGCGCGACTTTGTCGTCGTCGGACGCGAACGCCACCGCGACAATGCCCGCTCTGATCGTTCGCCTTATCCGGTGCGCGCGATTCGCACCGAGGATTTTCTTTACGTGCGCAACTTCAAACCGGAACGGTGGCCGTGCGGAAATCCGGCGGAGTCAGGATTTCCCGGCGACCCGGATCCCAAAGGAAGTGGCACGATTAGTTGGCTTGTCGCTCACAAAGACGATCCTCAAGTCGCTGCTCTTTTCGCTCTGCACTATGGCAAGCGTCCTGCGGAAGAGCTTTATGACCTGCACAAAGATCCCGACGAAATAAAGAATATCGCCTCCGATCCGGCCTACGCCGAAGCAAAACGTGTTCTTTCTGAACGGCTGATGAAGGTGCTCCGCGAGAGTAACGATCCGCGCCTGACCGATGCTTTTGATCGTCCGCCTTATTATATGGGTGCATCGCCGAAAAATGCCGCCAAAAGCAAAGCCGCGGAGATGGACGACGCCCACTGCATGCACAACGTAAACGGCGAATGAGGATGTCGGAAACGAGCGACCGAGTGACTTGATTCGACGTGGTCTCAGAAGCGCTTTTTCAGCGCGACATACCAAACTCGCCCCTTCAGATTCGTGGTCTGTTCGTCGTAGCCGTTTTCAAACGCGGCCGCAACGAAAGGCGGTTGTTCGTCGAAGACGTTATTGAGGCCAAAAGTGATTGTCGTGTCGTTGAGCCAAGCGCGCCATCCACAGGCATTGTACTCCGCCGTTGAAACCGGCATCACGTTCTTCTTACCGTCTTTCGTCTTTACGTTTTTGCCGCCATCTTTGGCGTAGCCGGGAACTTCGTTTTGTTTCCCAGACGTCGCGAAGGTGAATGTATAATTTAGGATCCAATCCAGAGTTATCCATTCGCGCACCTTACGATCAGTGAAGCCCACAGGAGTAGGATCGGTCGCACTGCGCGGGCGATTGATGAAAGCGGTGTTCCCGTAGGTGTCCCAATACTGGCCGATATAGTGAACAGTAAAACCGGTGTCGATCGTCCCGCCGAATACGTCTTCCTTGTCATAAAAGAGACTCGCGTACCATCGATCGTGCGTGAGCGAGCCGCCCCCGTTTGAGCCGAGGAAGCCGCCGCCAAATTTTCCGGCGACTTCCGTTCTCGGTCCGCCCGGGACCGCAACTAAATCGGCGTCGTCAAGATACGTGCCGTTCATCGTTGCCGTAAACGTGCCCCAGTCGCCGTGTCCCAGACGCGTGGTTTCGAATGTGTAAACCATTTCATAATCGATCCCGTCCTGGATGAAGCGGCCCAGGTTTTGAAATGGAGTTAGAAGAAGAACAATGGCGCCAGTCGATGAATCCCGTATGACCTGACTTGGAAATTGCGATTCATGATTGATTAGAAATTGCGGATCCAATGTCACGCTCACCGAGCGAAGATCGATATGATAGTAGTCGGCACCGATGGTGAGGCCTTGCAATGCGCTCCACCATTTGCCTGGTGTGACGACCATGCCATAGGTCCATTCGTACGCGGTTTCCGGCTGGAGCGCGGGATTGCCCATGATGTGTTGCTCGACTTGCGCCTGGGTGGCTGGATTCGAATCGCGCACCGCTGGAAATGTTTGCGTTACTCCCGAGAACAGTTCGCCAAGGGTCGGGGCATGAAATGGTTCGCTATAGGTTGCGCGGATGGTCCAGGCCGAATCAAGCGGTTGCCAGCGCGCGGAAACCTTCGGTCGTTGGGTCGAGCCGAAATCGCTGAAGCTGTCGAAGCGCTCCTGATAACTTAATTCCAAGCTATAGAGACCGGGGAAGTTCCAGGCCGGACTCGTCACGGGAAGGCGCAGTTCCCAATATGTCGACCAGACATCGCGGCTGCCTTTCGTCGGTGCAAAGTTCGTCGAACCGGTTGTTTGTCCGGACGCAGTCAGAGCGTCAGGCAAATCGCTCGCGTGCTCCCGGCGATGTTCGCCTCCGATCGCGAAAGAGAGTGGCCCAGCCGGAAGGGTAAAGAGGTCGCCATTCAATTTAAAATCTTCCAGCTCGAGGAACGTGGTGCCGGTGTGATTGGTGGTAACGAAAACTCGATCGATCACAGACTTCGTGTTCGAGTTGATACCGAAAGGATTAAACGCCGTCGCTGGATTTGTATCGAGCAGTGCTTGGCGCAAGGCATTGTTGTTCACGATGCCACCAGCGCGCTCGATCCGGTGATCTTCATTGAAACGGATCCCCGTTTCCCAAGACCATGTCTTGAAGTAATCGCCGAATTGGCCCATCTCGCCTTTGAGGCCACCGGTGAATTCGTAATTGTCAGTCGTGATTTTGTCCGTGCGAAGGCCTGCCTCGAGGGAACGATAAGCGACGCCCGTGGTGAATTGGGTGCCGGCAGGTGGCGCGCTGGCTTGCGTTTGTGGAAACCGCGGATCGCTTCCGCCCGGCGAGGTGTAATCGGCGACCGTGAATGGATTAAATGGATTCTGCAACGGCACACTGATACCTGCGATGCTGATTCCGAAAGGACTGGCCGCATCCGTCCACACATCCGGAGAAAAAGGCGTCGGGGCCAAACCGGAATCCCAGAACGTTCGCGCATATTTGAAGTCGGCGAACAGATGTAAAAATTTTCCGCAAATGTCCCGCTCCAAAGAACCGTAAAAATATTCGCGGTCCACCGCGGCGATGGCCGGTGTGGCATCAGCGAAATTAAAAAACTGTTTCTCCCGCGGAAGACTACTCACGGGGACATATTGCGGATTGCTCGCCGCATTAGTTGACAAGCGCGGAGTCGGCGTGCGCTGGCCGCCGTTGAGACTTGGACGGTAGACGAAAGTCTGAGTGAGATCTGCGAAGTCGCCGACGGCACCAGCGTAGTTTTGACTGCGGAAATCCGCGCCGCCAAACTGTTCGAAGTCGCCGTCGTGCGCGACATCGGCATCGCGCGAGAAGATGGCGGCCCGATTGTAAAACTCCGCATAGACAACAATGTCCGTCTTGTCGTCGCCGGTGCCGGCAAGAACGTACGATCTGTATTCGGATGCATCGTTGGCAAATCCAAGATTCGTGTTGCCCGCGCTCGCATACACTTCGACCCCGCGGAATTTGTGGATCAACCAAACGTTAAACACGCCCGCGACCGCGTCCGCCCCGTAAATCGCGGAGGCGCCGTCCTTCAGGATGTCGATGTGGTCGATCAATCCAATTGGAAACGTGTTGATGTCGACCGTATTTCCCGCGAAGCCAACGGGCGCCAATCGGCGGCCGTCCTGCAACACCAGGGTCTCTTTCGCCAGAATACCGCGAAGATTGATCTCGGCCCGGCCGTCGCCGCCGTTTGTATTGTTCTCATTAATGGTCGATCCAGTCGCAGCCGGCAATTTCTGGATGAGGTCGGTCGAGGAGCGCACGCCGAATCGCGTAATGTCGTCTTTGCGATACGTATCGACTGGATTTGGCCCCACTTCCTGCGCCGTGGGAATGTTCGAACCGGTCACGATGACTCGGCTCACTTCGGCCGTCTTGTTTCCGTTCGCGTCAATGTCCGGCTGTTGCTGCTGTGCCCGCGCGTTCCCGCCAATGAAGACAGAAAGTAATAAGGCGAGGTAGCCGAATCGTAACGGCCGGAATAGCAGTCTCATTGTCCTTTGGCTAGGACGTGTTTTACAGAATCCGCTCTCGTCTGGCAATGCTGGAAGTTTAGTGAATTACGACACAATTTGATCGCGAGTTGAGAGGCCGCTCGGCAATTGGCAGCGCCCGCCAATACTGGCGCTAGATGTGCTTCACCGGTAACAATGCTTACTGGAACGGGATCGTCTACGAACCGTATTGCAACCGCAGTCATAAATCGAATGCGCAGAATCACCGGCGTTTGGTGCTTCGGCGCCATACTGATTGGTGCAGCGCCAAAAGCCGGCTCGAGACAGAATCAGAATACCGGTGCATTGAATATCTACGCGGTCGGTGCGGGTGAGCATATCGCTCGAGGCGAGTTTGCTCCCGCAAACCTAGAAGCGACGCCAACCTATCCGCAAGGCGGGGCTGCCCTCCCACCGCCAGTGATGGCTCCGACCCGCAGCAGCTTTCTCGCTGTTTGGAACAGCGTAAGCGGAGCGACTCGCTACCGGCTCGATGTATCTACGACCAGCTCCTTTAGCAGTTACGTGCCGGGGTACCAGGACTCGGACGTGGGCGATGTGACCAATCACATCGTAAGCGGATTGAAAGCGGGAATGACCTACTACTACCGAGTGCGGGCTTACGGCGCGCGCGGCAGACGCACAAATTCGAATGTAATGACGGCTACGACAGCAACTACTTCTGGACTGGTTATCAATCCAACGTTCGACAGTTCCATTACGAGCGATCCGAACTCAGCAGCGATCCAGTCGATGATCAATCAGGCCATCGCGACATATCAATCACTGTTCAGCGATTCGATCACTATCTCGATCCTTTTCCGGTACTCGACTACCGCGCCAAATGGCAACCCGATCTCTTCGGGTACCCTCGCACGGAGCAACTATGTTATTTACACAGTCTCATGGAATACCTACATCACCGCGCTGACAGCAGACGGAAAGACGGGCAACGACACGTTGGCGAACGCCAGTCTGCCGGCTAGTCCGTTATCGACTAACATCGTTCCTTCGAGCGCAAACGGCAGAGCCGTCGGTCTAAACACTCCGCCAGCGATGTTTGGTAACGGCAGCGTCGGTTCCGGCGGACCGTACGATGGTATCGTTACGCTCAATTCCGCGAACTCGTTCCAGTTCACCCGGCCGACCAGCGGCAGTAATTACGACGCGTTGCGATCGACCGAGCACGAGATGGACGAGGTTCTCGGCCTTGGATCGCACCTCAATAGCGGCTCCAATGATCTTCGTCCCCAAGATTTGTTCAGTTGGGCGGCCCCTGCTAGTAGAAACACTACTTCCGCCGGGTCGCGCTATTTTTCGATTAACAGCGGAATCACTGACATCGTCGATTTCAATCAGGTCGCGAGCGCCGACTTCGGGGATTGGCTGAGCGGCTTCTGCCCACAGGCGAATCCGTATGTGCAGAACGCCTTGGGTTGTCCGGGTCAGTCTTCGGACGTCACGGCCACCTCGCCCGAAGGCATCAATCTCGATGTGATAGGGTACGATTTGTCCTCCACAGTAATGCCACAAGTTTCTGCAGTGAATTTCTCCAGCACGGCTGGCTTTACATTAACTTGGACAACGAAGGCTGGATCGACTTACCAGATCCAACGCTCTACCGATCCAAGCTTTACTACTTACACGATCATCGCCTCGGGAATCCCCGCGGTTGGACCAACCACGTCATTTACCGACAGCAGTCCGGAAGCAAAGACCGCAACGCGGATGTTTTATCGAGTCGGGTTGCTGCCCTAATTAGGAATCAAATTCGCGCTGCCCTTTCCGACTAAAACTTAAAGTTCAAACCGCCCCCGAACGATATTCGCCGTTGTCTCCCAATTGTAGTGAACGGCGAAAGGCCGATTTGGCGTCGTCAAATTAATGAATGAGTTAGCTGTAGCGCCTTGGTCGTAATACAAGTACTCGGCTTTGATGCTCCAGTGGCGGGTCAGGGCAAACTCGAACCCATCGCCAGCTTGGGGGAAGGGTGTCAAGCCAGATCGGACAGCCCAATTCGATCCGTTTCGCAAATTTGCGCGAATCCGGCCTAAAACTGCCCTGAATCTGCGTTATGTTGCGTTCTAGACTTGGTTGGGCTGTTCGTCTGTAATGTATTGTCCGAATCCCGCGCCCCCGTATTGCTTCAAAAACTCGCCTGAGAGGGACGAGCTACGGCCGAGTCGCTTTGCATATCCATAAGGTGACGGGGAAGTGCAGCCGACGATTGGACAACGCAGAGATAGCAGCGGGGCTACCAAATTCCGCGTACTTGATAAACCCCGTTAAGGTGGACCCGGGCGCTATATGAATTTCACATCCTGGGCAGTATCCAAAATTATGGTCTCGGGGGCGATATGTGCGTTCGGCTGAGCTTAAAGTGATCCACGAGCTTCCAAAGTCCATCTGGCCGCGTTTGTTGGGCCATTGACCAATACCCAGACAAAGTGGTCGGTCGTCTAAAGACTTTAAAGTGAGAACAAATCGTTTCTCATGCGGCCGATCCGCGATCTCGAAATGATAACGGGGAGCTCGATCGGCAGATGGTCCTGTCGCGCAGGACCACAGCCCGACACCAAGCACCAACGCTAACCATCGAATGATCTTTATCATTGTTCGTTTGCGAACTCCATAATATGATCGGGATTTTTAAGACGCTCAGCGGACGGAAGATTCTTAAAGGCATTTCTTTCAGCTTCGACAGGGCTGAATTTGTATGCAGTAACCCCGTTCAGCGTTCCATGTCCCAGCCCTGCGCTATGTGCAGACTCATGACCCACAGTCCAAGACAAAAGGAACCCGTTATTAAACGTAGGGTTATCGACATTTACGTCCATTGTCTTGCCGTGAACCGGTGCTCTCCCTCCGATAAAAATGGGCCTCCCTTCGTTGGCGAGTTGTGCTCCACTAATGGGATGCGCAAGATATCCTCTTGTACCGTCATCTCGCAGAGCCGTTGTCATCGCCTTCGCTAGCGCCGAAATTTTAGCCATATTCCCTCGGGTTCCGGCCCCTGGACCGAATACTTTCTCGAAACGTTTCGACATCGTTGCCAGATCTTTGCCGCCGACCTTGAGGGCCTGATCAATCTTCTCGGAAGCTTTTTCCAGTTTGCTCGCCGCATTTTGTTGCGCTTTATCGAATGTCTCCCATTGCCTCTCATCCTTGAAGTCGGGTGCCCGGCCATATTGGCCATCAGGGTCAACTCTGTCGATCGGATCATTTCCACAATAGCGGAAGAAGTTATTGTCCCCGGCATCGAAACCTTTTGGATCCTCGGACATGAATCGCCCTAACCCAGGGTGATAGGCTCGATTCCTGTACTCGTAAATACCAAACAGCGACACGTACTCACGTCCCGTGAAGAGAAAACGATTACCGTAAGTGGAAGTTGTGATCTGATTCGCTGGGACCTGAGTTGGCCCGTTGTAGATGGTCGGCTTGCCGAAAGCATCGTAACGATAGCTCTCTATCACCACGCCGCTCGCATCGGTTAGATGGGTCACGCTGCCCTCGTGATCATCTTGGTAATAGAGCACGTGATTCGGTGTATAATCGGTGTGTTGGAGGATTTCATCGATCCCTCTCCCATAGAGGTTCCAGGCATTGAGCACATAATCGGGGCCATATTCCAGGATCGCCTTTTCGCCGTCGTAAATGTAGTACGATGTCGTGGTGCTACCCCTCGAATGGTTGAGAACACGCACTGCGCAAATCGAAGCGCAAGAACACTAACGTTGGTGCGCCCTCATGTACTCGTAAAATTTGTCACGATCCTCTGTTATTAAATTCCGTAGTTCGTCCTCGTTATGCGATTTCGTCACAAACTCGAACAAGGCTTCACCTGCTTGGCACATCCAATAAGGCGGCATATCGACCGATACACCGGGGAATTTAGTATAACCATGCAGCCACCCAACGGGCGCGAGCGTTGAGAAGGTGTATAGGGTCGCTGGTGAAATATAGGGCAGTTCTCTGCGGTCATAATGGGTCTGTAAAAGCATGTTGACCCAGTATTCATAAATGACCTTAGCTGTGTCCTCCGAAATTTCTATCTGATGTTTGTAGCGGTATGGACGACCATGCAAGTCCTCTTTCGGAGCATCACCCTGTTGTACATAGTAATGACCATTAGAATCACTACGGACAACGACCACGTAGTGATAATCTTCGTTGCTAATACGCGCCCAGTATTGCGCCAGATAGCGAAACTCCTGTAGCGGGCCAAAAGGCCGCTTAAGCGGCTCCAAGTGATCTATCTGAGACGTCTTCTCGGGTTCCGTCTTCTGCGTCGGGTTCACTTCGACCGGCTCGAAAGCGAAAGCTTGAGATAAAACAAAAAAGTAGAACGTCAGTGTGATTGCTCTACGCCTCGCGACGCGCTTGAAGCTGGTTGGTTTAAAGGGTTTAGACATAGCAGTGATCGAATAAGATTTGGGTCTCTAATAAAAGTCCGGCAAGCGTTCGATGACCCCAGGTTTTATAAACTCATGCGTCGAACCATTATATCCTTGGAAGATAGGTGCGCTCCAGCCGTTAGCGTCGCCTCGCCTAGGCGCGGCGCTAACCGCCAGCACGCCTCGGCGGTCATGCACGGCCTCCGCCGACTCGATGTCTTCAGAGTGATTAGCTATTAAGTCTGCCGGCCGAATATGCGCGTAATAATAGCCGACGGTGTTCTGGCCTACATTAAAACTGCTAAAGTAGCCGGTTGTGCCTGGTCTGTTGCCAGATGGTGGAACATATGCAGCGTGGCCGCCTTTGTCCGGCCCAGTAATGCTGAACGTCCCGTTGTCGTTCGCTTCAGCCGTCCCGTGGTACTCTGTAAGGTTTCTCTGTTCGACCCCGTTCATTCTATCTAACTGAATCTGCTTGTATCCTGCCGTTACACCTGCTTTGAGCGCTTCCAATGGGCTGTTATATTCGTGCCCTTGGATCCCCTTGATTGCAGCATCCAATGCTCCTCGACGTGCTTCGGTGTGCATTTCAACGGAGTGGGCATCGACAGATACTTGGATTTTTACTTGAGCAGCCGCAATTAGCTGTGATGCGCCGCCCTGATGCGCACCTTGTCCGTGCTCCAGATTTTGTTGATTGGCAGTGAGCAAAACGGAATCCTGGCTTAAGCCCATTGCATCGGTGTGATCAACTGGGTCATTCGCGCAATAACGGAAGAAATTGTTATCTCCGGCACCGAAACCTTTCGGGTCTTCGCTCATGAATCTTCCCAGTCCGGGATGATAAGCGCGATTCCTGTACTCGTAGACTCCGAATTGCGAAACATATTCGCGCCCCGTGAACATAAAGCGATTGCCAAATGCCGACGCGGTGAGGGCGCCACCGTTGATCGTCGGCTTTCCAAACGCATCATAACGATAGCTCTCAAGCACAGCGCCGGTTCCATCGGTTAAATGCGTCACGCTTCCTTCGTGGTCGTCCTGATAGTAAAGAGTCCGAGCGGGATTGGCA
>Ga0209526_10000792_pt1 | contig 20758 bp, 16 predicted proteins | sample JacPinW_OM2H0_M1_FD_188566 | JGI IMG/M metagenome (GOLD analysis project Ga0209526, IMG submission 188566) | Forest soil microbial communities from Algoma, Ontario, Canada - Jack Pine, Ontario site 1_JW_OM2H0_M1 (SPAdes) (version 2) | ecosystem: Environmental > Terrestrial > Soil > Boreal... | reverse complement strand
AATTTTACCGACGCGGAACTGGTGCCGCTGCGCATGTTTGTCATCGCAGAGAAAGTCGGTGGGCAGGTCATTGGCGCGTTCGACGAGGGAAAAACGGTGGCATTCGCGCTGGCGATGCCGGGCGCGCGAGGCGGGCATGCCTACTTGCATTCGCAAATGCTGGCGGTTCGCAATGAATATCGCAACGCCGGGCTGGGACGGCAAATCAAGCTTGTTCAGCGCGAAGACGCTCTCGCGCGTGGATTTGAGTTGATCGAGTGGACATTTGATCCGTTGGAGATCAAGAATGCCTATTTCAACATCGAACGACTAGGCGCCATCGCGCGTCGTTATAACGTCAACCAGTATGGGATCACCTCTTCGCCGCTGCAGGGCGGATTGCCTTCGGATAGGCTGGTCGCGGAATGGTGGCTGAAGTCGAAGCGCGTGGAAAATCTGCTCCATTCGACCCCTAAGCCCGGATTTGAGGCGCTGAAAACAATTTCTGTTCCAGTCCAGATTTACGACTGGAAAGCCTCGCCGGCTACACGGGATCGAGCCCGGGAAGTTCAGGATTGTAGCCGCCGCGATTTTCTGCAGGCGTTTTCCGATGGCTTGGCGGTGCTGGGGTATGACCGGGATCAGCAGGGGAATGGCAAGTTCCTGCTGGGCCGATGGGAAGAAGAGTTGCTGGATAGGTTTTGACGGCCATGCAGGTTGAAGCTATTACACTGCGCGAAATTCAGATGCCGCTCGTGCATTTTTTTGAGACCAGCTTTGGCCGTGTCTACAGCCGTCGCATCCTGCTGCTTACAGTCCGTTGTGATGGAGTCGATGGGTGGGGAGAATGTGTCGCTGCCGAGAATCCGTTCTATAGCTCGGAATGGATCGAGACAGCCTGGTCTACCATCGAGCAATACCTGGCGCCGGCGGTGGTGGGACGCTCCTTGACCTCAGCTCGCGAAAGTGCCGGACTAATGGCCAAGGTGCGCGGCCACCGCATGGCCAAAGCGGCGGTCGAGAACGCACTGTGGGACGCAGAGGCGAGGCAGAAACGGCAACCCCTATGGAAGCTGCTCGGCGGCAATAGACGAGAGATTCGGTGCGGTGTCTCGATCGGTATCCAGGATTCCGTCGAGCAACTCCTGAACAAGATTGAGAGTGAACTGGCAGCTGGGTATCGCCGGATCAAGGTGAAGGTAAAGCCGGGCTGGGACCTAAATGTCCTGGAGCGGATTCGTTCGCGCTGGCCCGACATTGTGCTGAGCTGCGACGCAAATTCTGCCTATACTCTCGATGAAGTCGAGCATCTGCGCAAATTCGATCAATTCAACCTGTTAATGATTGAGCAGCCACTGTGGAATGATGACATTTACTATCATGCCCGGCTGCAACGCGAACTGCGCTCTTCCATCTGCCTGGACGAATCCATCCGCCATGCCCGCGACGCTGCCGCAGCCGTCGAAACCGGGGCCTGCCGCATCGTTAATATCAAAGTCGGCCGAGTGGGCGGTTTCAGCGAAGCCCGAAAGGTACACGATGTGTGCCAGGCCAATAACATTCCGGTGTGGTGCGGTGGCATGCTCGAATCGGGCGTGGGCCGTGCCCACAATATCGCGCTTTCCACGCTGGAGAATTTCTGCCTGCCCGGCGATGTCTCAGCTTCGAAACGCTATTGGAAGGAAGACATCATCGAGCCTGAGGTCGAAGTCGGTCCCCAGGGCACAATCGCGGTTCTCGACGAGCCGGGCACCGGATACCGGATTCGCGAAGATCTGATCGAAAAGCTCGCGATGCGTAAGGAGACAATCGGAGGGCCCTCGGGGAAATAGTGAGCCTAATGCCAAAGGATTTCGAGGGCGGCAAAATAAATTCCTTTGTATCCGTAAAATTCGATATCGGCACGCGCTGCAGCCATGATTCCGAACAACAACATAACGCTGCCCCATCCTCGGTTCAGGCCCGATATTCATCGTTCTCGCTGCAACTGCAAAGGCGAGAACAATCTAGCATTTGTGGTGGCTTTCTCCCATCGTGCGGGATCCGAACTGATAAGCCTGCTACAAAGGGAATGTCTTCGACCTCCAAGACGAATGTCCCAGAAAGGCAGCCACGTGAAGAGGCTAAAGGTCACTCTTAACTCCAGATTGTTGCTGGCGTAATCAGTATTGTCGTCACAGCTGTGCGAACGACCGTCTCGTTCGTGAGGGCCGATCGACGAAATACCCCGAGAATATTCTGTAGTCATAAAATGTCGGTTTTGTGGCATGGGCGCCTCGGGCAATTCACGCAAACAGACAGTGCGCCTATGTACGAAGCTTCTTCGCCATACCGTTGCACGAAAGCGGCGAGCACTCCTTGCGTACCAGCTTTCGCCATCGAATTCCATCTGTAGTAAAAGAGTTATGTTCCCTCAAGCTCAATTGAGCTTTCTTGGGTCTACCTCGGATGACCTCGGGCGAATCACGGCGCCAATACCGTTGTGCTTCCTGTCGCCAATATAGTGATTCCTATCGGTACCACAAAGCGCGTGTAAAAGCCTTGGTTTTCAGCGGACCCTCTCGTGGACATATAGTTCTGTTAGCGACTGCGTTAACGAAAACTTCCTTCACTTACGATCTTAGGCCGGCCGACCGACCGAGCCGCCATGGCGATCTTTGACGACCCCTGCGGTTGTTTCGTCACAACTCAGAGGCGCCTACTTACCGCTTCCGGTTTGCGCTTGGTTCTCGGCCACTGTGGCCTGTTCTTTTTTCAGCAGTTCCACTCCCTGAGCAAAGGTCAAGTCTGCGGGCACGGGACGAAAATCGCTATAAACCTCTGTCGACTTCATATTGAGGTTTTTGAAGAAAAAGATCTTGCCGGTTAATGCGAGTTCCATACGGGTAATGGCCCAGTTGTTATCGCTGATATCTGCCTGATCGACCAGGAAATGGCCTCCCCGGTCCAAATGGCCGAGGATTCCCCATCCGAAGCTCACATCTTTTAGAAGAGTTCCGTCGATTCGAGCGATGTGCTGCTCTTGCCCGTCAATCAGGACAATTCCCTGCATGCCGGTAAGGACCTGCTCGACACGCGTCGGCGGCTCGTAATTCGGATTGGGGCGGAACTTGAGCCGAAAGAGTTGGTCGCCCGGTTTCCCCACGCCCGGCCTGCCTGCTTCAGTTCCGTTGTATTCATAGAGGAACGCGTCGGGCAACGCCTTCAGGATGCGTTGTACCCGCTCGGAATCTTCTCTTTCCTTTTTTCGCTTGCGCTCCAACTCTTCGGGATCATTGACGAAGCGCTGAATCCGGCCAAGTTCCGCACGCCGCTGTTCCAGGCTAAGCGGCTGGTCGTTGATGGCCACCACCATGCCCACCATGGCATCGCGGGTTTGCACCATGAGTTTGGTCTGCGAACCGTTCGGAGTTTCCTTGCGCTCACGGAACATGTACTTCACAGTCTGGTCGTCGGTTTTCACTTCGTTTGCCACCACCTGCCTGACTAGCTCGTGGGGTGGTACCGCGGGAGGTCCCTCCGCTGCACTCCACCTATCGGCGGTGAGCATGAGCGCTGCGAATAAGATCCGCGAAGGTGTGCCGCATAGGGCTAGTTTCATAAGAGGGGGCGCGCCCCAACCAGATTAGACGAAAAACAGGGTGGACGTGTTGTCTAAATAGCCTTAGGCGGGGGTTTACGCGCAATGCTGGAACCGACAACGCCAACCGGTTTGGCTGCTGATTGCAAATAGTCAGGTTGCTCCGGTGGTCGGTGTGGGATATAGTTCGATGAAGCGGAAATGGCGTTCGCGAATGTTTTAGGGGCTTTCCTTCCAACTGGTTTTCTCTGGCCCTAGTAGGTTGCGGCTGGGATTCTCGCGCACGTCCCATGTGTTAAATACGCCCGAGGAGGCCGAAATCATGGAGACGCCGAAGACGGCAGAGTTTGCGCACATCGGCAAATCTGTCATCATCAAAGGAGAACTTTCCGGTAGCGAGGACCTTTACGTGGATGGCCAGGTCGAGGGTAGTATCGAGCTGCACGGTAACAGGTTGATCATTGGTCCCCATGGGCAGGTTCGCGCCAATGTGAATGCCAAGGGCGTAATTGTTCAGGGCAAGCTGGAGGGCAATATCCGCGCCGCCGAGCGCGCTGAGCTGACGAAGTCAGCTATCGCAGTGGGCGACATTGTCACCCAGCGGGTAGCGATCGAAGAGGGCGCGTACTTCAAAGGCAAGGTGGATATCCAGAGGGAGACCGCGAAGGCGGGCTCTGGAGCCGCGGCAGCTTCCGCGGCAGGCGGTTCCACGGTGGTCGAGAAAAGGAACGTAAACGAAGGCAAGTAATTCCAGCCTGGGACCCGGAAGTGAATGGACCGGACGCCAGGTCGTTGGCAACGGCGTCACTGGTACACAGCTGCATGAAATTCTTTCGCAGTTCATCAGAAGGCGCTGTGCACAATGCGACGGCCGGCCACGGGGCGAAGCGGCTCACCCGCCGTTCCAGCGGTCTGGCCCAGTTGGTTAAATCACTGGAATCAGAGGAGACTCTCTGCGTTCTTGATTTGGGATCGACCTCTCCGGCCAATATCCGCTACTGCACCGAGCGCGGGCACAAGATCTACAGTGAGGACTTACTGGTTGCTTCTACGGAGCCGTCGCTGCTTGGCAAAGATGAGGCGGGCAAACCAGTTCTCGATAGCAAGCGCTTCCTGGCGGAAAACCTGGTGTATCCGGGAGCGCAGTTCGACGTCGTGCTGTGTTGGAATCTGGCCGACTATCTAGACGAAAGCCTAGTGAAGCCGGTAGTCGGACGTCTGTGGTCGTTGCTCAAACCTGGGGGCGTACTGCTGGCATTTTTTCACACCCAGGAGGCGGGCCCGGATGCGCCTTGCTATCGGTACCACATCGTGGGTACCGACACCCTGGAAATGCAGCACCTGGATTCCCGCGGTGACGGGAAAAAAGGATCGCCGCGCGCCGCCGCTGCAGGCATTTTCCGCCTGCAGCGGGTGTTTAACAATCGGAACATAGAAAATCTGTTCCGCGACTTTGCGTCCATCAAGTTTTTCCTTGCCCGGGATAACGTCCGCGAAGTGCTGGTAATCCGCTAGGATCCGTTATCCGCCCCGTGAAAACGAGGGGTCATCTTAAGCTGCGAAGGATCTTGGGTGGAGGGTGGAGCGGGTCGACTGGCATTGCCGGCGTTGTACCGACGCGGCGAGGTTCTTCACGTCTGACCCACCAGCCTCTCTCCAACCTGGATAGTCTCATGAAAGGACTTCGGCGCCGAGGAGACGGTGTTACCTTGTCTTTTTCACCGCATATCGTGTGATGGCGGGAGTCATTTCCAGCAGTAAAAGAAGCGGCTTGCGTAGGCTCCGGGGCAGTCTCAGCATTTGTCGAATTTTAGACGACGCGCGAAACACAGGCAGTAAAGACTGCTTGTAAATTTCGCAATACTGGCTCGCCGCATTAGGCAGGGAAGCCTCTCCCACCAAGAAAGACATCAGACAATGCGCCGCCAGTGACCCACTTCGCAAGGCGAGCGAAATTCCGTCACCCACAAACGGATCGACAAAACCCGCGGCGTCTCCCACCATCAGTACGGCATCGCGCTCTGGCTGCGGGTTGCGGAAGATGAGTGGGGAGGTGCTCACGGGATCGCTGAGCGATGACCAGGTCCGGCTGCGTTTATGTAACGCGCGATGCCGGACAAAGACCAGAGGCAGAGTGCTGGCCACATCGGCGCGCACCATGGCCGAGACGTTCACCCGTCCCGCACTTGAGTTTTCGCCAGAGACATTCACCGGCTGGACACCACAGTAGCCGCCATCGAAAAAATACAAATCTACCGACGGCATCGAAAATGGCTCAGCGAAATGGGCCTTGAGCCCAAGCCACTTCTCGTTGCGCATTCCGTTTTCTGCGGGCGGGAGATTCACATTTGACCATCGTCCCGAGGCGTTCACCAAAGCGCGGCTTTCAAACTCGCCCTCCGTCGTAACCACACGGAACGCATCGGGGTGGGTAATATTCTGGACCGTGACTTGCTGCCGCGCTTCCACGCCGGCGCTTTCGGCCGAGCGCCAGAGCGCAGCATCGAGATCCAGGCGCGAGATGCTGGCGGCGGGCGGATCCACAGCGGTCTCAAGCACGCGACCATCGAGGAAGAGACGAGCTCCCGAAATGCGTCCAGCGTCGTGTGAGCAAGCCGCGTGTTGGCGATCGAGAAGATTTGTGAGCAGACCGAGAGACTCCGCGGAAACAAACTCGCCGCATACCTTGTGACGCGGAAATTGTCCACGTTCCAGCAGCAGGACGCGCGCGCCACTGCGAGCGGCAGAGATGGCCGTGGACGTGCCCGCAGGTCCCCCGCCAATGATGATCAGATCGTAAAGAAGCATGCAGAATTCAGCCCTTACCCAAATCTAACCTTGCTGTCATCCTTACTTCCATGCCGTCACCCCCATGCGGAAAAGGTAGTGAGGATGAATTTCGACGCGCGCCGCCTTGGTTTGGGCAAGTAACGTTCGCATCTCATCGGGGGTATAAGCCTGGCGGACCGACGCTGGAGCATCATGCCTTGTCATGCGACTCCGATAAAGTGGCAGGCCGGCATAGACTAGCGCTAGATGCAGTGGGTGCCGGACGATATCATCAATCAGCACAGCAATCCGGCAGACTCGCAGGGCATCCTCTACAAATTGCAGCAGTTCCTGCGGGCTCAAATGGTGAGCGAATAGGTTGCAGCATAGCAGGTCGAAACTTGCGTCTCGAAAAGGAAGGGCGAGGGCATCACCCACGACCGCCCGATTTCCGTTCCTCAGATGCGACTGTGCGCGATCGAGTAGGGTTACGTCGAGCCGCAGTCCACGTTTACCCACCCGCTGGCGAACAATCTCGGAGACATATCCAGAGCCGGCAGCAACTTCCAGCAGCGAGAGCGAAGACGAGCTAATCTCGCGCGCCACGCGCCCGACCATCCCCTCGGTGGCGGCGATGCCTCCGAGCCAGCGGTTAATCCGCCGCAAATCGGAGAGCGCGGCTACGACCTCGGCCGGGGTGCCGGAGTCGGTATCGAGCAGTTCGGGAATGACTACCCGCTTCATGGGAAAGCATTAACCACAGAGGACACAGCGGATCACTGAGGGCAAACAAATCAGGATGTGGGAAATCCTCTGTGACCTCTGTGGCTAAACGGTTTTAGACCTCGGCCAGTTCCTCTTCCAACAATTGCTTGTTGTAGAGGTCGCTATAGTAGCCGTTTCGTGCCAGCAATTCATCATGCGTGCCCAGTTCTACGACGCGGCCGGCGTGTAGAACGGCGATCGTATCGGCATTGCGCACGGTAGAAACACGATGGGAGATGAAGATCGTGGTCCGGTCCTGCATGATTTCACGAAGGTGGTTGAGGATTTTGTCTTCGGTGTGCGTATCTACGCTGGAAAGCGCATCGTCCAGAATCAGGATGCGAGGATTGCGGATGATGGCGCGTGCTATGGCAGTCCGCTGCTTCTGCCCGCCGGAGAGAGTAATACCCCGTTCGCCGACCAGTGTCTGATATTGCTCGGGAAAATCTTCGATGTCGGTGGCAATGTTGGCCGCCTGCGCCGCCGCGCGCACTTCCTGATCAGTGGCATCTTCCTTGCCAAATGCAATGTTCTCCCGCACGGTTTCGCTGAACAGAAAAGTCTCTTGCGGCACGAAGCCGACCTGGCGCCGCAGCCACTCCAGAGAATAGTCCCGCACTGGCCTGCCATCGATCCATACGCTTCCGGGCGCGGCATCGTAAATGCGCGGAATCAGGCTCGCCAGCGTGCTCTTGCCCGAGCCCGTCGGTCCAACGATCGCCAGGCTGCTTCCCGCAGGAATTCGCAGATTGACATCGTGCAAAACAGGAACGCCGTTGTAAGCAAAGTTCAACCCCCGGAACTCGATGTCCCCCTTCATCTGCGTGGGGCCGATCTGTGTCGAGCCCGCACCGCCGCGCACTGCGTTCACCGCCGGGCTATCTTCGATCTCCGGCTTCTCGAGCAGGATTTCATTGATCCGTCCCATCGACGCCGTTCCACGCTGGAAGATGTTGATGACCCAGCCCAGCGCGATCACCGGCCAGGTCAACTGCACCATGTAGGTATTGAAAGCGACGAAGCCGCCTACGGTGATGCGCCCGTACAGCACTTCGCGTCCGCCCAGCCAAAGCACCAGAACAATGGCTAAACCGAGCATGGTTTCAAGCGTGGGCCAGAGCATGCCCATCAAGCGGACTAGCTTCAGACTGCGGGCGATGTACTCTTTATTGGCGGCGTCGAAAGCGGCAATCTCCGGCTCTTCCTGCACGTAGGCGCGGATCACCCGAGCTCCGGAGAAATTCTCCTGTGCCCGGTTGGAGATCTCCGAGAACATTGCCTGGATTTTCTCGAAGCGTTCGTGAATCTGTTTTCCGAAGTACTGCACCACGATACTCACCACCGGCAGAGGCAAAAAGGCATAAATCGTCAGCCTCGGGCTGATGGAAAGCATGAAGGCCAGTGCTCCGGCCGTAAACACGATCGTGTTGGCCGAATACATGATGGCCGGGCCTAGAAGCATGCGGACGGCGTTTAAATCGTTGGTCGCCCGGGCCATGATGTCGCCGGTGCGAGTGCGCTGATAGTAAGAGTACGAAAGGCCTTCCAGGTGCCGGAACACATCATTGCGCAGGTCAAATTCAATCTCGCGCGAAATGCCGATCAGGATCCAGCGGGTCAGGAACTGGAAAATGCTCTTGACCCCGGCTACCGCCATCAAGAGAAATGAATAGTTCACCAACTTCCGGTGGGTAACGCCGTGGTGCAGGGAATCCACGGCAAGCCGGAGCACCAGGGGAAACAGAATCCAGACTCCGTTATTACAGAAAACGCAGATTGTGCCCACGATGTAACCGCGGCGGTACTTCTTCAGGTAGGGAAATAGTGGTCGGAGGCTTTTGGGCAGCATGTGCTTCTATAGATGTGATTCTACCAGTCCAGGCTTCAGTTTTGCCGTTAATGCTGCGATCCGCAGGAAGGGTTGATCCGGACCGGTACAACCCCGAAGGATACAAAGTCGTGCGGGGTTCTGGGGGGTAAGTTTTTCCTTCGCGCTACTTTTGTGTCTTTCGTGGTTAATGTCTCACCCTGGAATACTAATGCGTACGCCACCAGGAGCAGGACAATCCACCCCGAAAGAAACAACGTACTCGACGTGATGAGGTAAACATACACCGCGTCCATAGCGCCTGCCTTTATTTATGAAGAGTTAAGCTCAGGCCTTCCGGCAAACGGACTGAACTTTGCCGGTCAGGTGTTTGTAGTGCGCCACAATTTCACGAACAGCATTCAGCCTGCCCAGCGTTGTGAGCTCTACGTCGGTGATCGCCTGGTCGATCTCAGTCATCCAGCATGCGACGGCTGCCTCCACACCGGCCGCTATCTCCTCCGCAATCACCTGGACCAGGTCTCGGTTAATCGCTGTAGTCGCCACGGGTCGTTTTCCTTTCTCGAGGCAAAATGTCGCCGGTCGTCAGCAGCATGATTTTGAGATGAACAATAATGAATGACAACCGGCCACTGTCTACTGACTCTGCGTCTGTCCCTGCGTTTCTGCCTGCATGTGATTCATGAACCGTTGCTCATGCTGATTGACGAGCTCAGTGAGCTTGGCCTTCTGCTCTGGCGTCAGTACCTGTATGAGTTCCGACGCGATGCGCGCTTTTTGTACAGTCAGCTGAGTCGTGGTTTGAGTCTGCTGCAAAGCCAGCTCACGGACCTTGGTCTCGTCGAAGCTGCCGCTCATCACCAGTTCCCGTAGTTGTTTCTGACCCTGCGCCATTTGCAACCGCAGCGGCCGAATTGTGGGTTTTTCCTTGGCCATGATGTCTTTCACCTGCGCCTGCTGCGCATCAGTAAGGTCCAGCTTGCGGGCAAAGTAGCGCAGCATGTGCCCGTCGAAGATGCCATCGCCTCGCATATGGGCGTGCCTTGCGGTTTGCGAGACCCCGATCGCCACCATTACCGCCAAAGCCAGCGCGACCGCCAGTATCTTGAAGTGATTCGATTTCATAAGTCCTTCCTCTCGTGCCTTCACGTACCGAGAGTCATCTTCTGCAATCATTAGAGTCGCTTTTCTGCAGGGTGGGCGGTAAAAACTCGGTCAAGGGGAGTAAAGTTTTGTAAAGCCTGAATACTGCGGCTTGACAATTCTTTACCGCGCGGCAACGCACACTGTTGTAGAAGTACAATGAAACTTGTGGATCGCATACTTGTCATCGACGACGACGTGGAACTTTGCACCCTGGTCGCTGAATATCTGGCGCCCGAGGGCTTTCAGGTGGAATCCGTCCCCGATGGTAGCCGCGGACTGGAGCGGGCACTGAGCGGAAATCATCTGTTGGTCGTGCTCGATGTGATGCTGCCGAGTTTGAACGGCTTCGAAGTTCTGCGTCGCCTGCGCGACAAATCGAAAATTCCTGTGCTGTTGCTTACCGCGCGCGGCGAAGATGTCGATCGCATCGTGGGCCTTGAGATTGGCGCCGACGATTATCTTCCCAAACCGTTCAATCCCCGGGAGCTGGTGGCGCGCATCCGTGCAATTCTACGCCGCACTCGCGCTTCGGAAAGAGCGGCCAGCGGGCAACCATCGGAAAGCCTGCGCGTGGGTGATGTTGAACTTGATCCGGGTACTCGAACCGTACTTCAAAACGGAAAGCCAGTGGAGTTAACTTCGGTCGAGTTCAACCTGCTGCACGTGCTGCTGCGCGAAGCCGGACGCGTGGTCGCTCGCGAACGGCTCGTGGACATCGTGCTCAGCCGCAAATTCTCTCCCTTTGACCGCAGCATTGACATGCATGTCAGCAAGATTCGCCGAAAGCTGGGTGATTCCAATTCGGGAGTGGACCACATCAAAACTGTGCGCGGCGTAGGTTACATCTTTACCCGGCCTCAGGAACCCTCTCCAGAGAGGGCCAGTCAAGACAAGGCTCGGAGCAGCGCGTCATGAGAAGTCTGTTTCTAAAGATTTTTCTCTCGTACTGGGTTGCTCAGGCACTGTTCCTGATTCTTGCCATCCTGATTACAGTAGCAGTGCACCAGCAAGGCGAGTCGTCGACCTGGGATGCGCAGCAAGCCACAGTGTTGAGCAAAGCCGTCCAGGCCTATGAACGAGGCGGCCAGGCGGAAGTTCGGCGCTATCTCGACGATGTACGCGAGTCACTCCACGCCCGGGCCTACTTGTTGGACGAGCAGGGACGAGACGTCTTCGGACGCGACCTGCCACACTGGGCCGAATTCCTGGGAAAGGGTATTACCCCGCCGCGTCGTGAGCTGTGGCAGCGGCTGACGCCTAGTCCGTTTCGGAAGCAAACCATGGTCGCAGCAAGCGGTCACCGCTACATGCTGGTCGCGCTTTTGCCACCTGGTGGGCCCTTTGGGCCAGGCGGCGTCCCCGGCCTGAGCATTCTCATTGGAATCATCTCATCGGGCCTGGTGTGTTATTTGCTGGCCCGATATCTGACCGCCCCCGTGGTTCGTCTTCGGGCAGCTACTCAGCGTTTAGCGGCGGGTGATCTGACGGCTAGGGCCGGGGGACTGGCCGCCCCTCGCCGTGACGAAATGGCCCAACTGGTGCGCGATTTTGACACCATGGCCGAACGCCTGGAAGCATCGGTGAATGCGCAATCACGCTTGCTGAACGACATTTCCCATGAACTCAGATCTCCGCTCGCGCGTCTCACTGTGGCCTCGGCCCTAGCCCGCCAGCGATCGGGGCCGGAGGCGTACGGTGCTCTGGAGCGCATCGATCTGGAAGCCGATCGCCTGAACGATTTGATTGGAGGCCTGCTCACCATTGCCCGCCTCGAAGGCGGTGACGACTCGCGGCAAAAGTCCCCCATTCTGCTCGGGGAAATGATCGAAGAAATCGTGGCGGACGCGGATTTTGAAGCCCAAGGCCGCAATGGTGGCGTAAAGAGTGTGATCAAGGAAGACTGCCTGGTAATGGGCGCGCCCATCTTGCTGCACAGTGCCATTGAGAATGTAGTACGCAATGCAACCCGCTACACCCAAGAGATCAGCGCACAGGTCTCGCTCGAACGAAGCGAAGGCAGTGGCGGCCCGGAAGCTGTCATCCGTGTTGTCGATTCAGGTCCCGGTGTGCCGGAGGACGCGCTGGATAAACTCTTCCGGCCGTTCTATCGCATTGACGATGCGCGTGGACGCCAGACGGGCGGGGTCGGACTTGGTCTCGCCATCACAGCGCGCGCAGTGCGCCTCCACGGTGGAACCGTAAAGGCTTCCAATCGGCCAGATGGCGGTCTGCAAATCGAGATTCATTTGCCCCTCGCCGCAGCCCATGCCGGCCAGAGCCCTACCCCCGTGAGCGAAACGCGACACGATCCGGTGGAAACCAGTTCCAGCCCGTCGAAGTGAAAGAACCGGCGGGCGACCCCGTGCTGGTTCCAATCATCCAGCGCTGTTTGCTCTTCCCCGATATTCCTGATACACAAATGGAGGTAGTTTTGGATCTCGATCTACCTCGGTATCTGGCGGTTCAGGAACTCGAGAGAGGACAGGGATAAAGAATAATGGGGACGAGGTTTCGTTTCCTGGCGGGGTTGCTGGTTGCAGTTCTTTTGATGTGTTTCAGCGCTTGCAAGACTAGCGGCTCGAAGCCTGCTCCGAGTACAGGCGCTCTGTTTGTTACCGCTCAGGGGGACTCATCCGTATCGGCGTTCAGCATTGACCTGAGTACCGGCAAGCTCTCCGCGGCCGGCAGTGGGGTTGCCACCGGCAACACGCCTTCGGCTATGATTCTGGCCCCGTCGGGGAATGCGTTGTTCGTCGCCAATAGTAACCCTGCTGTTCCCCCAAACAGTCCGCCCTGTACGTTGCCAAGCCCAGGAACCATCACAGCTTACACGGTGAAGGCGGACGGCACGCTGACAGCGGTCAGCGGAAATTCAGCGGCCAGGTTCATTCCGTTAAGTATGACGACCGATTCCGGCGGTCATTTCCTGTTCGTGACGAATCAAGGACTCCAATGCAACGCGCCTTCCGGCACCATCTCCGTATTCTCTATTCAAGACACAACTCTTACCGAAGTGTCGGGTTCGCCATTTCCCAGTGCTGCGCCCCTGGCGTCGAGCGGTACCGGCCCCGCGGCAGTGGCAGTCACACCGGACGGAAAGTTCTTGTACGTAGCCAATCAATTTGATGCCACGGTAACCAAGTATTCAGTGGACACCACCTCCGGGGCACTTACCCAGGGACTTTCCATTCCGGTCGGCACAGCCCCTTCGGCCCTCGCCATAACTCCCGATGGCGGCTTTCTCTATGTGGCAAACTCCGGTTCAAGCAATGTGTCGGCCTTTGCCGTGTGCAACCAAGTCCTGACCAGTTGCAACGACCCTAACAGCCCGGACGGCAGTCTCACCGTAGTTGCGGGCTCCCCCTTTTCGGCGGGGCTCGAGCCGGTTTCGATTGTCGCGGCGCCGTCGGGGAAGTTTCTTTATGTTGTCAATCGGCTGTCCAATCAGATTTCCGAATATAAGATCAGCATTGGAACCGGTGCTTTAACGGCGAACACGCAAGCGACCATATCAACGGGAGCAAATCCGGTTTGGGTCGCTGTTCAAACTGGAACCTCGACCGTCACCGCCACCGGCGGCATCACAGACTTCCTGTATGCGGCGAATCTGGGAGCGGCCTCGATTTCGGTCTACAGCTTCGATTCCACTCTCGGCGTGCTCGCCCTGGTGGGCTCGCCCGTAAGCACCGGAGGCCAGCCCTCGGCAATCGCGACCAAATAGTTTCCAGGTGATGGGTTCCAGTTTCCGGTTCGCCCCCGCAAGCGCGAGAGGAAGACCAAACGACTCCCAAGCGGACATGGGGAAGGCCGCCGACGATTCAGCTAGGGTGCCGTAACGGCGTTGCCCTCATCGGGACTTGCTTGGCCGCTACGATGGGAACACACGCAAGGCGGTCGCCAACTTGTTTTCGGTTTGAACTTCCGGCCGAAAGAACCGCAACACACGATCTGTGTTATCAGGTACTTGATTGTGACCCTGGAGCTGCTCCATCTGGCCTCGTACATAGCCAAGGGTCTCTGAAATGTCGAGCATGTCCTTGACGGTGGCGGCTCGCTTCAAGATCTGCATGGACTGTTTCTTCCGCCTGAGCATTCCGCAGGCGAGCATCAAGATTAATGGACTCACGCGTAACATTACACGCCTCTAACGTTCTCCCCCTCGACACTTATAGCCGCGTTCTTAACCTCCGACATGGCGCGGTCCCGACGGACAGCCGGAACGCGGACGGTTATCCGGGCTGTATGACCGCCGGTATTGGTCTGTGTCGACTTCTCAACGAAGTTCCGTCGACGATTGCGCAAATCTTGCCGGCTCCATGCCCAACACCATTGACCAGCAGGTCCAGAGATGTGTTCCGCACGATCTTGCGGCTTCCTGTAGCAGTTTCGGACTGGTCGGCAGATTCCTCCCCTCCGCCGAGCTGATGTAAGGCGAAGCCTCTTGACGCGGGAGAACACTTGCTGGCGCGCGCAGCGGACACTTGGCAGGAAGAAGCGGCTACTACTGCGGCAACACGCCGCTACGAGTAACGGTGTGGAAACTCACGGTTAGTCTCCTCTTTCCAGAGAACAACGATCCTGTTCTTTCTTGCCGTTTGATCGATGTCCTCGCATCGCGGCTAGAATAACCGCAATCTTCGATGTGCTGATGAATCAATCGTGCCTAGGTCGGGACTTTCAGAATCAAATACCCGCCCGCTAATCCGAAAATTAGATCAGGGGCCCAGGCTGCCAGGACTGGCGGCAACTGGCTGACGTTTCCCATTGACTCGGACAAGCGCGAGACAGTGATGTACAGCACCCCGATGCCGACAGCCGTCGCGACGCCCGCAATTGCTCCTCGTTTTCCGGCGGCCAGCGAGAACGGAATGGCCAGCACCGCCATGATGAATGTGTTGAGCGGGAAAGCGAATTTTTCCTGCAACTGGACTTTGAGCCGCACCACATCGAAACCGCTCTGCTGCAGGTCGCGAATGTAGCGCCGCAGCTCTTCATAGTTCATTTCGGAAGACTGCCTTACTTCTTTCTTGAAATAGCCGGGCGGTTCGCTGATCGCGGCAAACGTGGCCACGTCGAAAGTGCGGTAGTCTGCGATGGCGGAGACGTGCACGCTTCGTTCCCATCCCTGGGTGCAAACCCAGCGCTGCAGCCGCTCCTCCCAGTGCGCCTGGTCGGCGTAGACCCGATTGGTCAACTGGAAGGTTGCCGGGTCGAATTGGAATACCGAGAGACTGCCGAACTGGTCCCGGTCGGAATCGAACAGTTGATAGTAGTAAATGGTCGAGTGCTGCCCGAAAATCCATTTGCGGTCGGGATTCAGATAGGTCTGTGCGGGCTTTCCCTTGATCAGGTTGCGCAGTGCGTCCTGGCGTTTATTGGCGTGGGGAAGATAAAACTGGTCGAAGAAAAACAGGCCGCCCGCGAGCAGGGTCGAGACCACCAGGATAGGAACAATCACGCGATAAATGCTCATGCCGGCGGCCTTGATGGCAGTAATTTCGTTGGACCGTTGCATCAGACCAAGGGTGATCAGCACGGCCAGCAGAATGCTCAAATGCGTGACGTTATACAGAAAAAAAGGCGCGACATTCAGCAAATATTCTCCCACCACTAGGGGCGAAATTCGGTTGCGCAGAATATCTCCCAGCAACTCGAAAAGCGTGAACACTTGCAGCAACATGAGGAACGACGCCAGGATCATCGTCAGATAGACGAAGAAATCGCGCAGCACGTAGTCGTCTAGAATCATCGGGAAGCTGGCGCTCAGTACCCGGCGCCGGCTGACCGCTCTTTGGAACGCGTCCTCGCCCCGGTTGGAGCGGATCAAGTTTTTACCGCTTTCAGCCAATTTTGTGTTTAGGGGATTCCACTTTGACCGAAGAGAAGCGATTTCAAAGGGTCGGCGTTCCGCCCGCCACAACAGAAATGCGCCGCACACGAAGAACACGATATCTGCCAGCCAGGCGCCCAACGCGGGGGGCACCTTCCCTTGACGGGCAAACGAGACTCCTATCAGCGTCACCGAATAGTAAGCCAAGACCAGCAGAATGGTGAGAACAAATCCCCCAGACTTGCCGCCTTTTTTTGACGACAGCCCCAGCGGAATTCCTACCAGAGCCAGCACCAGGCATGAGGTTGGCAGGGCGAAACGGCGATGGAACTCGATGAGATACCAGGGTGCCGCAAACTTCCTGACTCTGCCCGCCTGGGCGTGCAGTTCTCCGGTGGGCAGTTGCACCGCCGGCACCGGTTCCTGGTCCTTGTTATCGGTTTGTGGAATCGGAATCGGTATGTCCATGTACTCGAATGTCGAGATCTGGTAGTGGTCGGAAGCAGCGGGGTCGGTTTCGTGTTTGGCTCCATTGGTTAAATGGAGGTGCAACATCTGCGGCCCTTCGCTGACTACAATGCCTTGTCGGGCCAGCGTAATGCGCGGCGACGCCGGGGTGCTGATATCCGCAATGAAAACGCCCTTCCAGATGGCAGCCCCTTGCGCACTCTTCACGTCCTGAACGTAAAGCACAAGTTTGGGAAAGCCCTCGTAGAAGACTCGCGGTTGTACTTCGAATGACACCTGCGAAGCCTTGAGCCGATCTTCGAGTCTGCCCAGCGCCGCTTGCGAGGCAGGCGCCAGGTACACCGCATTGAACAGCGCCAGGATCCAGGCGGCCACGGCAAAAATAGAAACCACTCGTAAGAACGTCCACACCCCAATTCCACTGGCCCGCATGGCGGTAATTTCGCTGTCTGCGGCAAGGCGGCTTAATCCGATCAGAATCCCCACCAGCACGCCCATGGGAATGGTGTATGTGAAGGCAACCGGCAGAGTGAAAAAGAAAATCTGAAGCACACTGGGCAAAGGCGCGCTATTGCGCACCACCAGGTCGAGGATGTGGCCCAGATCACGAGTAAACAGCACAAAGGTGAACACCGCGACGCCAACGGCGGCATGGGAGATCACTTCCCCCAGAATGTAGCGGGTCAGAATGCGCATGGCATGACGGCTTGTGTGCGGCTAGAGGGAGCATAGCACGAGCGATTGAGGCATTGCGGCGGGCGGCGCCGAAGCTATTCCCTCTTAAGTCTGGTTTAAGGTTGGAGCAGCGCAAACAGCGCTGCCTGAAAGGCTATTTCCAGAAGCGGCTTTAGACGCTGAGGCGAGGCTTCGCCATGCCACGCCGACGCTGCCTCTTATTCGGCCTTCAGGAAGAGCGCACCCAAGGGCGGCAACGTCAAGCTCAACGAGTAAGGACGTCCGTGAGCGGGTTGGGCCTCAGCTTGCACCCCTCCCAGATTCCCCATGCCGCTTCCGCCGTATTCCTGAGCATCGCTGTTCAGCAGCTCTCGCCAGAATCCACCGGACGGCACCCCCACCCGATACGTCTGGCGTGGGACGGGAGTGAAGTTGCACACGATTACGACATTCTCGGCAGGCAATCTGCCTTTGCGCAGGAGGGAAATCACGCTGGCCGCAGTATCATTGCAATCCACCCATTCGAAGCCGGCGGGATCGTTGTCGAGTTCGTGCAGGGCAGCCTGCCCACGATAGACCCGGTTCAATTGCTCTACCCAGCTTTGAATACCGCGGTGTACCGGATACTGCAATACATGCCACTCCAGGCTGGTGTCATGCGCCCACTCCCGCACCTGACCGAATTCGCAACCCATGAACAGCATCTTTTTGCCCGGCTGCGCGTACATGTATCCAAACAGCAGCCGCAGATTAGCGAACTTCTGCCACTCATCTCCCGGCATCTTTCCGATGAGCGAACCCTTGCCATGAACCACCTCGTCATGCGAGAGGGGCAGGACGAAATTTTCTGTGAAGCCATACAGCATGCGGAAGGTCAGCTGGTTATGATGATAACGGCGGTGGATGGGCTCGTGGGAAAAGTACGAAAGCGTGTCATGCATCCAGCCCATGTCCCACTTCATGCCAAAGCCCAGCCCACCGACATAGGTTGGCCGCGAAACCATCGGCCACGCTGTAGACTCTTCCGCGATGGTCTGGACTCCCGGATGTTCCTTGAAGGCTTCGGTGTTGAAGTGGCGCAGAAAATCGATGGCTTCCAGATTTTCCCGTCCGCCGAACTTGTTGGGAATCCACTCGCCTGGTTTTCGCGAATAGTCGAGGTAGAGCATGGAGGCGACGGCGTCCACCCTCAACCCATCAATGTGATACTTATCCAGCCAGAACAGTCCGCTGGCCATAAGAAAGCTGCACACCTCGTTGCGGCCATAGTTGAAGATGAAGGTCTTCCAATCAGGATGAAAACCCTTGCGCGCATCGGCGTGTTCGAACAGATGTGTGCCGTCAAAGTACGCCAGCCCATGGGCGTCAGAAGGGAAGTGTGAAGGCACCCAGTCCAGAATTACTCCAATCCTGTGCTGGTGCAAATAGTCCACCAGGTACATGAAATCCTGAGGCGTCCCATAGCGCGACGTGGGTGCGAAATATCCCGTCGTTTGATACCCCCACGAACCGTAGAACGGATGCTCCATGATTGGGAGCAGCTCCACGTGGGTGAAGTTCATCCGTTCAGCATATTCCGCCAGCCGTGGCGCCATCTCGCGGTAGGTCAGAGGCCGGTTGTCCTCTTCCGGAATGCGCATCCAGGAACCAACGTGAACTTCGTAGACGGAAATCGGCGCCTGGAGCGAGTCTCGCTTGGAGCGCGTTTCCATCCATTCCCGATCGGCCCACTGGTATTCGAGATCCCACACCACCGACGCCGTGCGCGGCGGCTTCTCGTGAAGAAGCCCAAAGGGATCCGCTTTATCGCCGACGTGTCCCTGGTTATGGGAAACAATATGGAACTTGTACAACGCGCCCTTGCCAGCCCCGGGCACAAACCCTTCCCAGATACCAGAATTCCCGCGCGGCTCCAGCGGATGGGATTGTGGACTCCAGCCATTGAAGCTGCCTAGCACGGAAACTGAGCTGGCATTGGGCGCCCAAACTCCAAAGCAGGTTCCTGCCTCACCGCCGACGCCGGTGACGTGTGCGCCCAGCTTGTTGTAAATCCGGTAATGGGTGCCTTCATTAAACAGATGGAGATCCTCTTCCGTCAGGAGGCTGACACGGTTACTGAGAGGCTGTGGCACAATCTGGGTAGTTTCGTTTTTCATCACTAAAGTAACCCTATCTTTAGTGTACCGGACTTTCTGCGATATCGCGCAAAGTGGCGCCCTGCTAGACTCTTACATTCGATCTGGAAATCTCGAGCTAATGCCCGTTCTGCGCGTTGTTGTGCTTTGGCATCAACACCAGCCGTTTTACAAGGACCTGGTCTCCGGTGAATACCGGCTGCCCTGGGTTCGCCTGCATGCGCTTAAAGATTACTATGGGATGGTCAAACTGTTAGATGAGTTTCCCCAGGTCCACCAAACCTTTAACCTCGTCCCTTCATTGATCAGCCAAATTCAGGACTACGTGAGCGGAACTGCGCGGGATCCGTTCCTGGAGGTCGCCGCTAAACCGGCCAAAGATCTCACTCCGGCGGAGCGCCGCTTCGCGTTGCAATATCTTTTCCAAGCCAACCCGGTGAACATGATTGGCCGGTATCCTCGCTACCGCGAGCTCTGGGATCATTTTCGCAATGCCGGCAGTTCGCCTGAACGCGCCGAGAGATATTTACAGCCGCAAGACTTCACTGACTTGCAAGTGCTTTCGCAGATTGCCTGGTTCGATGAATTTTTCCTGGATGATCTAAACGTCGCTGCGCTCATTCAAAAAGGGAGAGGCTACTCGCTCGAAGATCAACGCTTCGTGATGGCTCGGGAGCGGGACCTGTTGGCCAAGGTATTGCCCGCACATGCCGAAGCCGCCCAGCACGGACGAATTGAGATCTCGACCTCGCCGTTTTATCATCCCATCCTGCCTCTGGTCTGCGACACCAATGTGGGGGCGGCTTCTACGCCGGGTCTGCCTTTGCCGCAGAATCGTTTTCGTCATCCTGACGATGCGCGGGAACAGCTCCAGCGTGGACTCGACCTCCATCAGCAGGTATTCGGCCTTCGCCCCCGGGGCGTTTGGCCGTCCGAAGGTAGCGTTTCGGAAGAAGTTCTGGCCATCGCGCAGAGTCTGGGCGTGAAGTGGATAGCCACCGACGAAGAAGTATTAGGCCGCAGCCTGGGCGTTTCTTTTTCCCGTGACGGCAATGGGCGACTGCCCAGTGAGTTGGCGGCAAAGCTCTACACCGTACATCGCTTCGAAAATACCCAGACCGAAATGCATATGATCTTCCGCGATCGCACAATTTCGGACTTGATCGGCTTTGTGTATTCCAGCATGCCACCGCAGGAGGCCGCCCGTCACCTCATCCATAACATTAAACAATCCGCGCAAACACATATCGACGCGGGGCATGATGCGGTAGTTACCATCATTCTGGATGGCGAAAATGCCTGGGAGTACTATCCCCAATCCGGCCGGGAATTCTTGCGCCGTTTCTACGACGCGTTGCAGCGGGAATCCGGAGTCGAAGCGGTTACGGTCTCGGAGGCCATCGAGCGGCACAAGGACTTCGGACGTCTCACGTCACTGGTTCCCGGCTCTTGGATTCACGCTAATTTCAACGTGTGGATCGGCGCTCCCGAGGATAATCGCGCCTGGGACTATCTCTACCACGCCCGTAATTTCTATGCCCAAGCCGCCCCCGGGGCTAGCGAAACACAGCGGCAACTTGCTT
>Ga0209526_10000791_pt1 | contig 20779 bp, 21 predicted proteins | sample JacPinW_OM2H0_M1_FD_188566 | JGI IMG/M metagenome (GOLD analysis project Ga0209526, IMG submission 188566) | Forest soil microbial communities from Algoma, Ontario, Canada - Jack Pine, Ontario site 1_JW_OM2H0_M1 (SPAdes) (version 2) | ecosystem: Environmental > Terrestrial > Soil > Boreal... | reverse complement strand
GTATCCCATGTGTCCCATGTATCCCATGTGTCCCATGTGTCCCATGTGTCCCATGTGTCCATGTGTCCATGTGTCCCATGTGTCCCATAGGATAATGGAGTGTTGCAGTAATGCCGACCGTTCATTCGCGATTTGCGACTTGCCATCTGTCATCCGTCATCTATCTGCTCTACTGTAATGAATTATTGGACACGCATTCGGATCATCTCATTGATCGCTGTTTTCACCGCGAATGTTGCTTCAGGTCAAACCACCAGGACCGCTGCAAGCGCCACTGACGTGGCGCGGTATCTGGCTGGAATGCCGGTGTCGCAGGGTTCGCCGTTGGAAGCCCTTACTCGTGATCCCCAGTGGATCGCGCACTCCAGCGCAATGAATAATTCTTTCACCGCGCTGGATCAGCGGCAAATAAACAATATCCGAATCTGGCGAGCTGAAGCGTTAGCTCCAGTTACCCAGTCGAGTCGGGTCTGCCTCTATCTCTTCGGCGGCCCGGACTTTCTTTACGCGAATGCTTTTTTCCCGGACGCGTCGACTTATGTTCTTCAAGGTTTGGAGCTAGTCGAATCCATTCCCGATTTACTTACCGTTCCGGTCCAATCTCTGGATAGCACGCTGCAGAACATCGAAATATCGCTGAATCCGGTCTTGAACTACAGCTACTTCGAAACCAAAGATATGCGGGCCGATTTTTCCCGGTCGCAACTCAAGGGCGTTTTACCGATCATTTTCGTATTCATTGCTCGATCTGGCCTGGACATCGCGAAACTGGATTACATTTCGCTTGAGCCAAATGGAGGGATCATCAATGGCTTTCGCGGTTCTGTGCGAGGCGCGCGGTTTGTTCTAGTCGATCCGACAAACGGTGCACACAAGACTCTTTATTACTTCAGCTCGGATCTCTCCGACGGTTTCCTGAAAGGCAATCCCGCGGTGTTGCGTTTTTGTGAGCGTCTAGGCCCCACGAATTCATTTTTGAAAGCCGCTTCCTACCTGATGCATCAAAACGCTTTTAACACCGTCCGGAGCATGCTGCTTCAGGTCAGTGCTTCCATCCTAGAAGATGACTCCGGCATTCCCATTCGTTACCTGACAACAGATCGATGGACTTTGCGGGTCTTCGGCGCTTATCCCGGCCCGATCGAGCTTTTCAAGAACTACTATCAGCCTGAACTCCGTAATTATTACGCAACGAGTAATCCGAAACCGCTCACTTTCGGTTTCGGGTATCAGATAAGTCCTCGCACCTCCACTTTGATCCTCGCGGTACGCAAGCGATAGGACTTCCTGCCGGTCCGTGAATTCGAGCTTATTGATTAAACCAGTTAAGCCGAAAACAGGATCCGCAAGCCGGTTACAATATCCGATCACCGCATTGCTGTAGGTGAGGGTTTTGTGTACTTCGGCTTTCTTGTTGGGTGTCGCGCTATTCTCAGGTGGAGCCGAAGGATCATTTTGGCTGAGCGCGTTCGTGGCGACTATCCAAGCGAAGAAAGGAATCAGCCAATCCAATGGACACGTTTTTGCAAAATACATGATTTAGTCGTGTTCCGAGTGAATCAATCACCCATAACACAAATATTTTCGAATGGGTTTCCGGCTATTTGTCATCTGCCATTTTTCATCGGCTGCGTGCTATCTGCTATTTGCTATCAACTTCAGTAACCCGGGAAACCGCTTGTCCAACTCCGGCCGGCGTAGCGAGGTCATGCACTTCGTTCGTTCGGTCCTGGTGAAGATCAGACCCGCCTCGCGCAAGACATCGAAATGATGGGAGCGCGTTGCTTTTGACACATCGAGCGCAATCTCGTTACAGGCAAGCTCTCGGCCATCCGCGAGCGCTCGAATGATAGCGATCCGACACGGATCCGAAAGCGCCTGCATCACCGTCGCTAATTCGACATGGTTGAGCGAAGGGTGGGAGTAAACCTTCATGAGCACTGAAGATACCATCTCGCGAAAGTTAGACAATGATCGAACTATTGGTTGACTTGGGACTGGATGCCGGATTAGTTCGACGAATATCGAACTTTATCGATCGGTTGATAGCGAAATAAAGAGTATGATCACATTGCAAGACCCAGTTCGGATCGGTGATTGGGACCTTCCCAACCGCGTAATTATGGCTCCGTTGACCCGTTGCCGAGCCAGCGAAGGCCGAGTCCCCAATGATCTAATGCGGGAATATTACCAGCAACGCGCCAGTGCCGGTTTGATTATTTCCGAAGCGACTTCGATCTCTCCGATGGGCGTCGGGTATCCGAATACCCCGGGTATCTGGTCGAAAGAACAGGTCGCAGGCTGGCAACGCGTGACCGATGGCGTCCACCACGCCGGAGGACGAATCATCCTGCAATTGTGGCACGTCGGTCGTATATCGGACCCGATATATCTTAATGGAACTCTTCCCGTCGCGCCGAGCGCTATTGCGCCCGATGGACACGTTAGCATGGTTCGTCCTGAGAAGCCGTTCGTGACTCCTCGCGCTCTCAAGCTCGATGAAATTCCCGGTATTATTGCCGAGTACCGGAGAGGAGCCGAAAATGCGCTCGCGGCTGGCTTTGATGGAGTCGAGCTTCACGGTGCAAATGGTTACCTGCTGGATCAATTCCTTCAGGACGTGAGCAATCATCGCGCGGATGAATATGGTGGATCGATTGAGAACCGCGCCCGGCTTATGCTCGAAGCTGTTGACGCTGCAGTTTCAGTATGGGGAGCGGCCCGGGTTGGTCTGCACCTCAACCCTCGTGCTGGCACGCATTCAATGGGCGACTCCAACAAACCGGCGACTTTCGGATACGTCGCTCGTGAAGTCGGTAAGCGTGGTATCGCGTTTATTTGCGCCCGCGAATCTTTAGAGGAACCGCGCCTCGAACCGGAACTGAAGAAGGCGTTTGGCGGTCCTGTAATTGCTAATGATTCGTTTATCAGAGAAACCGGCGAACAGATCCTGGCCAACGGTGAAGCCGACGCGGTTGCTTATGGTCGAATTTTCATCGCCAATCCGGATCTTCCTCGACGCTTCGCTTTGAATGCGCCGCTCAACGAGCCGGTTGCCGACACGTTCTACGGTTCCGGTCCGCGCGGTTACACCGATTATCCCTCCCTCGATCTGGAAGAGCAAGCAGCGTGATGATATGTGCAACCGATTCTGCGAAGGCAGGATCCGTGATCCTGCAACAATTCGCGATTCGCGCTGCACCACTAATGGCGACTTAATTTTCCCGGACAGGGTCGACGAATAGATTGATGAACGCGTAAAAGGGCCCTTGGTATGTGGACCTAACGGGACGCTACCGAAAAACTGGATCGACAGCGGCCGCTCAGATGCGTTCCTTGGAAACTGCAAATGATCGAATCCAATCTGAGCGGTAAGACCGCAGTCATAACCGGGGCCAGCAAGGGATTAGGCAAGGCAATGGCCTTGTCGCTGGCTTCCGTAGGTGTAAACGTTGCACTCGTTTCGCGCGACATTGAGCAGTTGAACTTAGCGAAGCAAGCAGTCGAGAGCGTCGGTGGCCAGGCGCAAGTCTTCTCGGTCGACGTCTCGGAAGAGGATCAGGTCCGAAAGCTGGAACGTGACGTGGTTGCAGCTTTCGACGGTGTCGACATCTTGATCAACAACGCTGGTATCAACCTGCGTAAGCAGTTGGTAGAATTCACGTTAGAAGAGTGGCATCATGTTCTCGATACCAATTTGACCAGCGTGTTTCTCATGTGCCGGTCGTTTGTGCCACACATGAAAGGTAAAGGCTACGGACGCATCATCAATCTGGCATCGATCATGAGTCACGTTTCGATTCCAGGTCGCTCGGCCTACTCGGCAAGCAAATCTGCGTTGCTCGGCTTAACGCGTGCACTGGCCCTGGAACTCGCTGCCGAGGGCTTCACGGTAAATTGCATCAGCCCCGGACCGTTCGCCACTGAGATGAATACCACGTTGATTCAAAATCCAGAACTTAACCAGCAATTCCTTTCGAAAATCCCGGTCGGCCGCTGGGGGCGGGTGGAGGAAATTGGTCAGCTTGCCCTCTACTTATGCTCCGAAGCTGCAGGTTTCATCACTGGGACGGATATTCTCATCGATGGTGGGTGGACGGCGCAATAGCGCTTCCGAGGTGGGTCGGTAGCAAGACATAGGTATATTAAACTTTTCCCGCCAGCAAAATGGCCTCCGAGACAAAGCAAATGAAAGCAGCGAACCTCTAACGCGATGCGCAAAAAGCTTTCGCAGCAAGTGAGCGTAGGCGAACAGCCGCGACCTTCGGACTTAGAAGAGCTGAAGAAGGATGGAGTAACTACCGTCGTTAACCTCCGCCTGGCTGAGGAAGACACTCCGTTGACCCCGGAGGAAGAGCGTGCGCTTGCGGAGAAACTTGGTCTTCAATATCATCACCTGCCGATTCCCTTGGATAAACTCGATGCCGCTCAGGTCAAAGAGCTGCGCGAGATTCTCCGGAACAGCCAAGGGCCGGTTTACGTTCATTGTGGCATGGGTCAACGCGCATGCTCGTTTTCGCTCGCTGCTGCTGGCGTAGAAGCGAGTTCGATTTTTGAAAAGGCACGTGAACTCGGTTTTCCGGTGCAGGATGAAAGGTTGAAGACCTTTCTGAAGAACCTCGAAGAAGCGAAAGATTAAAGAAAGCGCAACCTCCCGCGCAGACCGCCGTCCAACTACGCCAAACCGAGCAACGATCGAGAGGCCGTGGGTTCGTCCAGCTGCTATCTGCGCTGTGAGTCTAGACGAACAGCGGAAGCATTTCCAGACGAGCACTCTGCTCGCGCATCGTTTCTTCATCGGGCGCCGAAGTGAATCGACTCGCTGCATCCAGCACCTTCGGGAGAAGACGAATGTCGCCCACCGTAGCAAGGAAAATCCCGGGACGCGCGAGAACCCAATGCACTGCCGCGTCGATATCGCCTTGTTCTTCGAAGGGTTCGTACCATGTGGCTCGGGTGTGTTCGCGGCCCCACCACGGTCGACGCGCTATCGACTTGATCGTCACCACGGCCACATTCCGTTCGCTGCACACCGCCAGCACGCGTTCGAATGCAGCGGCATAGTGAGGGTCTTGCATCATGATATAGCTATAGGGAAGCAAGACGCTATCGAAGTCGAAGCGCTCCAGACTTCGCAGATGGGTTCCCGCGATTTGTGAGCCGTGGCCGGTGACGCCGATAAACCGCACCAAACCTTGCTCACGTGCCTCGATACAGGCCTCCAACGCACCTCCCGGGCTCAGAGCGGTGTCCCATTCAATCGGATCCGCCAGGCTATGGAGTTGGATCAGATCGATTCGTTCTACGCCCATGCGTTCGAGGGAACGGTGAATCTCCCGCTTGGCGTCGTCATAGGTGCGTTCGCCGGTCTTCGTTGCCAGAAAGAACCGTCCGGGATGCTTTCGAAGCCACGGCGCGATTCGGAGCTCAGCGTCCCCGTAGCCGGCGGCTACATCGAGGTGGTTGATCCCGTAGCGTAGCAGTACCTCGAGAGTCTGGTCGGCTTCATCTTGAGTGACTTTCGCCAAACTTGCACCTCCGAAAACGGCTCGCGTGCTCTGGTGTCCCGTGCGTCCAAATAACTGTTTTGCAATCATAGCTACCTCCAGCATAAAGAAACGTCGAAGAGCGCTCAAAATTCAAGCGCCGGGTCGCTTGAAGAATCCTCCCCCCGTTCTGGTTTCCGGCGAGACCGAAAGCCTTAACCGAGGCGACCGGTGCGGCGCCGTCAGAAAACGCAGTCGCCATCATGGAGTAATAAAGAGTCTCGTATTTGCTATTTATCTATTTGCCACCTGTCATCGGTTGCGTGCTATCGGCTATTCCGTATCACTGGTACCGGAGGCAAGACGACCGCACTAGCATGATCGGTCTGCCCGTCTAATCGTTTCATGATCACCGCGGCGGCAGTGCGTGCTATCTCCTCCCACGGAATTCCGATTGTCGATAAACTCAGAGTCTCGGCGACGGGAGCGTTGTCGAATCCGATAACTATCGGCGCGGGAATTTTGAGTTTTTGATAACAGATCAGTGTTGCCTGGGCCAGGCGGTCGCTGCAACAAAAAAGGGCGTCCGCCCGAAGGGAGCTCAGCGGTGCCGCGATGTTTTGTACGGCGGAACGAAAGAACCAGGTCCCAGCCTCTATGACTTGAGCGGAAGGAAAAATCTGACGGAATCCATCGATTCTGCTTTGGCTCCGCGCATCTGCTGCCGGTCCCCCGATGACCACCGGCCGCCGCGGAGAATAACGGGAGAGAATTTGGCCGGCAGTGATACCGCCGCTGAAATCATCAACACTGATCGAGTCAGTAAAGAGACTACCGATCCCGGCGGGCGGTTTGTCGTGTAAAACCAGTGAGAATCGGTAATCCGCCGAGAGATCATGCATCAGGCGAGGCGACTCCCAGAGGACAGGATAGACATCTTCACGAACGTGCTTTGGTGTGATGCCGCCGAATATCACCTCGAAAGGTATCTCCATCGCCTTCATCTTGGCGACCAGCCGCCGCAAAAGAAGGTCGCCAAAACTTCCGGAACGCTTTGCCCGTCTGGCGAAAATCAAGAGAGCGGAGTGTAAGGTATTCTGGTGGCCTGCGATGAAGCTTCCGGAACCGGCTCTTCGAATGATAAAACCATCGCCTTCCAGTTCGGTCAGTAAGCGATGGGCAGTTTGATAACTAACTTTAAATCTCTGGGAAATGTAGCGGGCAGAAACGAATCGCTGACCTGCGCGACGGAATTCGTCCGATACCATGACGCGCAAGCTGGCGCGAATTTTGTCGATTTCACCGCGTGGTCGCCGCCCCATTTCGCCGAATAATCATATCAGTTTGCACTACGAGCAATCTCTTTTGGTTGCATCTCGTTTTGCCTTCGACAAATCTGTCTAAGTGCAGGCAAAGGCGGCGATCGGACTCGATGTTGGTGGAACCCGCGTCAAAGCAGTCGTGGTCGAAGATGAGGGAACCGTGCTTGACCAGGTAGTTCGCCAATCTCTGGATAATGGCGTCGAGCGTTGGGCGGAGGTGGCTCAAGCTCTGGTTCAGGAGTTGATCGAGCAATACGGCGAGGAACTCTTCGTCGGTGTCTGCGCGGCCGGACTCGCCGATGGCAATGAGAGCTGCATTTGGAATTTGCCAAACCGGATGCCTGGCATTGAGGGCCTTAACTGGCAACGATTTTTGAGTCGGCCCCGAGCCGTTCCTGCTCTCAACGATGGTCAGGCCGCACTTTTGGGCGAGCGATGGCTGGGCGCCGCGGCGGAACGACAAAATGTGATTATGTTGACGCTAGGAACGGGAGTCGGCGGCGCAGCGATCGTCGATGGCCGACTCTTACGCGGGGCTCGCGGCCGAGCCGGACATTTTGGCCATGTTTCTATTCGCGATACTGGTCCGCTGGACATCGTTGGGACACCCGGCTCGCTTGAGGACGCGGTAGGAAATCAAACGGTAAATCAGCGTTCTGACGGACTATTCTCTGACACCAGAGAGTTACTGACCGCTTGCCGGCGGCAGGAACCCAACGCACTCCAAGTATGGGATCAAATGTTAAGCGATTTGGCCAGAGGATTAGTTTCACTCATCAACGTGCTGGATCCAGACTTGGTGCTGCTGGGCGGAGGCATTTCGATTGCCGGAGACGAACTGATCCAGGGTCTTCGCCAAAGATTGGACACATGGGAGTGGCGGCCTGGCGGGCTAGGCGTGGAACTAGCCTTCGCGAAACTGGGGGAATGGGCTGGCGCGTTTGGAGCCGCCGCTCGGGCCATGCAAATCTACTGATTCAGACAAAGGAATTATGATCTCAACAAAATACGCGGGATTAGGGGATATAAAATGTCTAGGTCTCTCGGTCGGCTCGGCCACCGAAAGACTGTTGTGGCTGGCCTATATCGAAAAGCGATTGATGTTTCTTTGCGCCGCGAAAATGATCTCGGCGCCAGAGCGCGATTTGAAGTTGTTGCTCGGGCGTCTGCAATATAACGCAGCGGGTCGTTGCCATTCGCTTCGCCATCGGCTTCGTGAGATGCGTACCGCCAAGGTCCGAATCGATGGTGTCCCCAATGAGGCGTTAGCGATTCTTCTGGATGAAGCCGTATATGTCGACGAGAGCAGGGAAGTTGCACGAATCGTGTGGTGGATTCACCAGGAGCTGCTCGGAAGTTACGAGGATTATCTCGCGACGACCAATCCGCTGGCCGATGCGCCGACCTGCGAATTGATTGAGACTTTTCTTCTTCGGCTGCGTGCTGCGGTCGCCTGTCTCCGTGCGCATCTCGACCAGCTTGGTGTTCCTGAACCGGAACGAAATTTGCCACCAAGACTTCAGAAATTTGCAGATGCCGCCGGCGGAGTAGATGGATCCAAAGGGAGAGGGCAGATTGCTGCTCGGGAGAAATCAACCGAACCATTTGCCGTGCCGAGAAAGCCAGGCCGTGACTCTGGTCTGAATCGAGTCTGGGACTACCTAAAACCTCCGATGGAAGATGTCGCTGATTACTTTGCTTACATGTTGGGAATCAGACTCTCGGAAATCAATGTGGCAGAGGGTTTGGCCGTCGTCCTCTGTGAAACAAAAGAGATGCCTTGGGAGTTCTATTGGGATATTTCTCGTCACCTCTGGGACGAGGTGCGGCACTCGATGATGGGCGAGGCGGCAATCGAGGCGACCTTCGGTACCGTGAGCGCCATCCCCATGCGAGAGTATGAGAGCGTTTACTGCATGGAGGCACCGGCACTTGAACAGTACGCTACCCTAGGCCTGGAGATTGAAGGTGCTCAGATGAAGTACCCAATCGGTAAACGAGGCGAGTGGGAGTTCTGTCGAGATGGGGCTAAACATCTGCTGATGACGACATTTCAGGATTTTGATTGGGCAGACGAGGTTCTGCACGTCAGCATTGCCAAGCGGCAATTAAACGAATGGTTTCGTAACGGTGGAGGGGATCTGAGCGCTTTGGCGGAGGAAGGCAAACAGAACCGGACTAAGGTGAAGGAGCGCCACCCTCCGGTCCGAATCAGTCCGATGTAGCCTGATCCTCCGGGCTCAGGAACCCCGGACACGATGCATCGATGGAGGAATGGAGTGGGCGGCCTAAAGGGCCCGGCGAGCATAGTTCGAGGCTAAAGTCTTGCCTCCCGCGGGCTGTTCTGCACCGGTTTTGGTAGCGGCGACTGTCCCAATACGCCTTTGGTTTGGCGCGGCTTAGAAGTTGATGCGGAGCTGCGCGCCTGGCGTTACCACAAACCTCAGTCGCCATTCTCGTCTGCTTGGACGGCTTAAACCCGGCACGCGAAAGGCTGGTCCTTACCCAATCATATCAGTTTTTGCTTCGATTTATCTCATAAACCTTGTTGAATAATTCTTTCCCGTCCTAAATCAGAAGATCCGGTTACCGGATTATCCCCCCACCATATGAGAACACTCGTTCGGTTAAATTACGCAGCCCGGTTCGGGCTGCTGTCAGAAAGCCTGTCGCGCCAGAGCGCAGCGCCGGCGGAAGGAAAAGCCATTTTGAAAACGATGGGCCTCTTTTTGCTATTTCTTGGCACCATCGCGGCTTGTTTTGCCCCGGTCGTTAGTTCGGCCGCAGACAAAGCAATCTATTATTGGGTCTCCCACGGATCGCCGACTGACCCGGTCTGGACCATTTTCCTCCAGGGTGCCGAACAGTGGGGGAAGGACACCGGGAATGACGTTCGCACCTCCTTCCATAGCGGCGATGTTCCGTCGCAACAGGAGGCAGTCCGGGCCGCCATTTCCGCGAAGGCGAGAGGGATTGTCACCAGCACACCCGATCCAGGCAGCCTGACCAAAGTCATTGCCGATGCCCATGCGGCCGGTATTCCGGTGATCATTATGAACACCGAAGACAAGACCAGTGGCCGAGATGCCTACGTCGGCGGCGACAACGTCGCGATTGGTCATCGTTGGGCGCAATATCTGGTGGATCATAACTTCGTCAAAAAAGGCGATTTCGTTTGGATGCCGGTAGAAGTCCCCGGTGCGACTTATCAGGTGCTCGAAACCCAAGGGATCGACACCGTATTCAAGCCGCTCGGCATAACCTATGAAATAACCGAAACCAAACTTGATCAGGCTGAGATTATTACGCGAATGTCGGATTACCTCACCGCCAATCACAGCAAGATTAAAGCGATCATCGGTCTGGGTGACCTGGTGACCGGGAGCATCAAGCGCGTCTTCGATCAAGTGAAGGTCAAAGCCGGTGAAATTCCGGTAGTAGGATGGGGTAATACGGCCGATACGGCCCAGGAAGTCTTGGACGGTTATGTTAACGCAGCGATGTGGCAGGATCCGCAGGCGACCAGCTATTTAGCTCTTTCAATGGCAGCGATGACGGCTAGCGGGATTCCGCCTGGATTCGACGTCAGCGTTGGCTCGTTGTACGAAAAGGACAAGGCAGCAACCTACCTCAAAATAACACAGGGCGCGACACACAAATAATTGGGTGCAGAGTGCCGTATATACCGATGATGTCGCTGCAGGCCCGTTTTGAACGTAACGACGTCACCGGTATATGCGCGACGGCACACTAATTTCGTTCCTCCAAAGGCTGATCGCGAGACCCGAGTTTGGGCCATTCGTGCTCCTCATTGGTGAGATCGTTGCTTTTACTATGCGCTCGCCGGCGTTCCTGTCGGCAGGCAATATCAGCAATTCGTTGGCATTCACTCCTGAGCTGGGGATAATCGCCCTGGGGATGACCCTGCTGATGATCTCAGGCGAATTCGACCTGTCTGTAGGCTCGGTGTTCGGCTTCGCACCGATCGTGATGTGGACCTTCTACAATGCTCACATCACTTCGCTGGAGGTCGGCTTCCTGATCGCGATGGCGATCGCAGCGGTCATCGGTTTCGTCAACGGTTGGTTGGTTACCCGCCTCAAGATACCATCATTCCTGGTCACGCTCGGAATGCTGCTGGTCGTGCGCGGGACCGCGCTCTACATTACCAGCGGCTTTCCGCAGCGGACTTGGGCCGCCAACTCTCCTCTGATGGCGATCATCGTCGGCGAATTTTCGATCGGTGAACTACGTATCCATACGTCGCTGCTTTGGTTCATCCTGTTCGCGATCATTTTGGGCTATGTGCTGACCCAGTCCAAAGTCGGGAACTGGATTCAGGCGGCGGGTGGTAATCCGGAAGCTGCCCGTGCGCGCGGCGTGCGCGTCGCGCGTACCAAGATTTTGCTGTTCATCTTGACGGCAGTTCTGTCCGCGTACGCCGGTGTGACCAGCTCGATTCGAGTTTCAGCGGCCAACCCGAACAGTGGTACCCAATACGAGCTGGAGGTGATCGCTATGGTGGTAATCGGGGGTACCGCGCTGACCGGCGGTCATGGCACGATCATCGGCACAGTCATCGGCGTGCTGATCCTGCGCATGATGCGTAACGGCATCGTCCTGATTGGCGTGCCGGGCCTTGCCTACAATATTTTCATCGGCGCGATCATCCTGGGCATGATGGCGCTTCATTCCTGGCTTGAACGCAGGCACCATGCGGGGACTTAATGCTATGGCGGAAGAACTCGTGCGGATGGAGCACATCAACAAGTTTTTTGGTCGAGTTCAGGCGCTCAACGACGTCACTCTGTCCGTACGCCGAAATGAAATTGTTGGTCTGCTGGGTGACAACGGCGCAGGCAAATCAACGCTGATCAAGATTCTCTCTGGTGCACTCAGGGCCGACAGCGGGGATATCTACATAGATGGCGGCAAGGTCGACATCCGCAATACGACCGATGCCATCGCCCAAGGGATCGAGACGATCTACCAAGACTCGGCGCTGGTGACCCAGCTCTCGATCGCTCGCAATCTGTTTCTGGGACGTGAACCAGTGAAAGGGCCACGCCTCCTTGATCGGCTGGATCAGAACGCGATGAATGAGGTGGCGCGTCGGCTGCTCAAGCAAGTCGGCATCACGAAAGAAATTCCGCCAACTACCCCAATCAGTGCGCTATCTGGCGGCGAGCGACAAGCGGTTGCCATTGCCCGGGCGATGCACTTCGAGAGTAACCTGATCATCCTCGATGAACCCACCAACAACCTCGGTGTCGACGAGACCAAAGGCGTGCTGCGTTTCGTACGCAGTGCCCGCGATTCCGGGCATTCGTGCATCTTTATCGCCCATAATATTTACCACGTGTTTCAGGTGGTCGATCGTATCGTTGTTCTGCGGCGAGGCAAGAAGGTCGCGGACGACATCGATCCCAAGCAGACAACCATCGAGGCGGTTGAGAGCATCATTACCGGGATGACGATTACCCCACCGTAGCTTCAGCAATCGTGTTTCTCTTGCTGCGCTGCCCAAAGGGCAACAGAGTCCGAGATATGCGTTGGTCCTTCAAAGTTGCTTCGGTTGCCGGAACCGAAGTGCGAATTCATCTCACTTTTCTGCTGTTTGTAGCATGGATTGGGTTCAGCTACTACCAGGTGGAAGGGTTGCCAGGCGCCGTTCAAGGGGTGCTCTTCATTCTGTCCTTGTTCGCCTGCGTTCTCTTACATGAGTTTGGCCACGCTTTCGCGGCGCGCGGATTTGGCATCGCGACACCTGACATTACCTTGCTCCCGATTGGCGGTGTGGCGCGGCTCACCCGCATCCCAGACAAACCTTGGCAGGAACTCGTAGTCGCCATCGCCGGGCCACTCGTAAACGTGGTTATTGCTGCAGCGCTGATCTTTGTGGTTCACAGTAGCGCCGAGCTTGAACATCTCCAATACCTGGAGAGTCCAAGAGTCGAGTTGCTGAGCAAACTGGCGTCCGTGAACGTGATGTTGGTGTTGTTCAACTTGATTCCAGCGTTCCCGATGGACGGCGGCCGAATCCTCCGCGCGCTCTTAGCAATGGCGATGCCGTACGCTCAAGCGACACAGGTTGCGGCTTGGATTGGCCAGGGCCTGGCCGTTGTTTTCGGCATTTTCGGGCTTTTCGGCAATTCTCTGCTGATCTTCATCGCATTCTTCATTTTTGCCGGAGCGCAACAAGAAGCCGCCATCGCACGGGCGAAGGGATCACCAGAACCGGGGTCGAGGAACTAGGGAAATAATGGAGTTGAACTATATGTCATCTAGTCCCTGCCCGGTTAGCACTAGTGCCAATGACGCCCGTGGTGCCAGCCATGATAGTGCCGATAACCCCACCGGCGATAATACCAAGAATGATAACGCGGTCCGTAGTAATAGGGATATCCGTAGTAATAGTCCGGATAATAACCAGGGTAGTAATAGGCCGGCGGACCTACGAAGATCCCAAAATGGACACCTGCTTTTGCAGGTTGTGGAGCGAAAGCCATTAAACCGAGGGCCATCAGTCCGATTACAAAGCATTTTTTCATACAATCGTGTTTCTCGTTCTCTGAGAGAGCAAAATCTTCTGCCTGAAGATTAGACGGTTGGGGCCAGCTATTTCTTCAGTGATCTCTTCGACCACAGGAAAGGGCGATGGAATCTGGTTATCCGAGCAAATTGCAAGCTCGGTACAAGGGTGAAAACCTCGACGCATCGGGTGGCTGCGCCCTTTCGTTTTGCCTCCCGATGCGCCGGGTTTGAGCCATTCTTGCTAGTCCGCACTTCAAGCATACCAACGCTCAGTCTTTACCAATTCTCTGCAACGGCGGCACCCAATCTCGGATCCACGTCGCCACTCCAGCTGGCACCGGTTTTTCATCCCTATAGATTCGCTTTTCGACAATGTCTTTGAAGCAGCCGACAAAACGATCAAGATCCTCTCTACCATAGCGAAGCAAGATCCTCGGAATCCAAACATTTTCATTACAAGGTCAATGCTCGAACGTGGCTCAAACCCGGCGCAGGGGGATGCAGAACGATTCGCGTAAGCACGCAATGCGCCGAGGTTTCCTACCATCTTTGGGGGTGCGGGCAGGTCGAGGACCCTTTATCTTAGCGCCGCGAGCGCCATCTCTGGACGATGGCGAACTCTCATCGGAGAGTTTCGCCTCATCCAGTAGAAAGCAATGGAGTGACGGAGTAATTACCGATTACTGATTAGTGCCCCGACTCAGCCGAAACTAGAACCTGATACGAATCCCACCGCTTACGCCGTTCGAATCGTATCGGTCACGCCCAAGCAGGCCATTGTAACTGACATAGGTCGAAATGCATGGTGTCCATGACGCTGAGATGCCGGCATCCAAAACGGCGCTGTCGTGGCCTTCGGCTGGGCCAAGAAAGGTCGCTGATGGACCAGAAATATCGGTAAATCCAGCCGTGACGGGGGGGAGCGTTGAATACTTGAAACTCATGTTCTCAAGTCGCCTTGAGAAATGGTTCAACATCAACCGATCCAATCCGCCATTGGTAAGAGGCTCGAAAGCCGACATCGCTGCGCAGCGATTCTTCTGAATCGGAATGGATAGAGAGCGGCGCTAACCGATCTTTCTCCAGAAAAGCCGACTACGTAAACGTCGCTGATTAACCGATACTATCTGCTATCTGTTCACCAGATCTGCACGCGTTCGTCAGGCGGACGGACCATCGAGCTCCCATCCGGAACATCGAAAGTATGAGCAAACTCCGGCAGATTGCTAAAAGGGCCGTTCACCCGGAATTTTGGCGGGCTGTGCGGATCTATTTGCAACAACAACCGGAGTGTCTCGCGACGGGTGTTGTTTCTCCAAACCTGTGCCCAAGAGAGGAAGAATCGTTGCTCGAGTGTGAACCCGTCGATCTTTTGGTTCTGTTCAGTGGCTGATTTTCGTGAAAACGCCTTTTCCAGGGCAGCGTACGCAATCTTGACCCCGCCCAGATCCGCAATGTTTTCCCCTTCGGTGAGTTGACCATTCACATGCAGGTTATCGATCACCACATAACTATCGAATTGTTGCACGATCTTTGTTCCGCGGTCCTGGAACCGTTTTTCGTCCTCGGCCGTCCACCAGTTCTTCAGATTGCCTTGTGCATCGAATTTTCGACCTTGATCATCAAAGCCATGGGTCATCTCGTGCCCGATCACGCCACCGATGCCGCCATAGTTCACGGGATCATCGGCTTGGGCATTAAAGAATGGCGGCTGCAGAATACCGGCTGGAAAAACGATCTCATTTCGGTTCGGACTATAATAGGCATTAACCGTGGGCGGGCTCATTCCCCATTCGGTTGGATCGACCGGTTTCCCAATCTTTGCCAGTTGCCGTTCAGTCTCGAACGCAGACGCGGCCAATGCATTTAACACGTGAGGCTGCGCCTTGATCTCGAGTTTGGAGTAATCGCGCCATTTATCGGGGTATCCGATTTTGACACCTAACACATCAAGCTTCTTGAGTGCGGCTTCTCGGGTTTCCGCACCCATCCAGTCCAGGTTCTGAATCTTGTCTCGCAGCGCGTCTTTGAGATCGTTGACCATCACCAGAGCCCGTTGCTTTGCCTGGGGCGGGAATTTCTTCTCCACGTAGAGCTGCCCCAATGCTTCGCCAAGTCCATGGTCCACTTCCTGCAGAATCCTTTTCCATCGGGGAAGATTTACTTTCACCCCGGTCAGCTTTTGTTTAAAAAAACGAAAATCTTCATCCACAAAAGGGGTGCTCAGATCCGCTGCCGTGGCGTGGATCAAATGCCAACGCAAATAAATTTTCCAATCATCCAGGGAAGTGTTCGCAGCCAGTTCCGCCGCCCGTTGGAAAAATTCAGGTTGCTCTACATCTATCTTACGGAGCTGTTCATCCGATAACCCGACGCTTTGAAAATAAGTCGACCAATCAAAGCCCGGTGCGGCTTTAGCTAAATCGGAGCCGGACATTCGGTGATAATTGGCCTCCGGATCACGCAGCTCAACTCGAGTCTTGGAGGCTTTCGCCAGATCTATTTCAAAAGCGAGCACCTGTTTTGCCTCAGCCGACGCCTTCTCTTCCGGGTCGCCGAGTAATTGAAACATCTTCGTGACATGCTGGACGTATTGATCGCGCATCTGGGCGTCACCCTCTTTGAGGTAGTAATCACGATCGGGCAAGCCAAGCCCTCCCTGTGAAACGATTGCGATTTGGTTCGTGCTGTCTTTGGCGTCCTGTCCACCGGTGATATCGAAGAGCGCCCCAATACCGAGTTTGTGAAGATAGCCAACGACTACGGCAAGCTGCTTGCGATCGTTGATCTGCGCGATCTTCCCTAAGTCCGATTCCAAAGGTTTCGCCCCATCGGCATTGATCTGCTCCTCGTTCATTCCGCTGGCGTAAAACTGTCCGACCAATTGCCGAACAGAGCCGAGGGAAGCGTCTCCTCTCGTCACCTGAGCAGCGCTCTCCTCCAGGATCTCGCGCAGTGTCGCATAATTTCGCTCGATCAACTCCTGGAATGCGCCCCACCGGCTGTATTCTGGAGGAATCGGGTTATGCTCAAGCCAGCCGCCATTGGCGTACTGGTAAAAGTCGTCACTGGGCTTTACCCTTGGGTCCATGTTTGCCGGATCAATCACGGGGGTTTCGGCTGCGGTAGAAACCAAAGGGATCATCAACAGGACCGGAAAAGAGAAGCAAAAGACTTGGGCTAAGCGCATCGCGAACGCTAGATTGCGTGACCCGAGCTTGCAAGAACGTCGCGGAAGATTGGAGTCGGTTATCGCCGCGAACCGCCGCTGCAGTATGGCGTTCCTGCGCTAGTGGCATTCCGGAGGATTGTCTTCGGTAGGCGACTGTCCCACTACGCCCCTTGTCTTGGAAGGTCCTCGAAATTGACGCGGAGTTGCTCGCTTGGCGCTACCAAAACCGCAGTCGCCATTGTTTGCCATCGCCCGGACGCGCGGCTCAGCCCAGCTCCACAAATCTTCAAGGTCCAATCCCCAGGTGTCCAAATCACGCATACTCCGGGACAAATCCTCTTCGCGTACTCCCAGCTCTTATGTTGTTGGCTGCGGATTGCGATTGAGCTGGACCAGCAGCTTTTGGTTGCCTGTTCAGCTGAGCAGCTTAAGGCCCTTGAGGATTTTGTCGGCCACTCTTCGGTCGGCGTGCAAGCCAAGGCCGACCAGGTTCAACTCGGTCGTTGGCACCGACCCAACCGCGCCACGGTTATCAATATCGTTGTAAGTGTGGAAAAGGTCCTCCGTGTAAATGGCGACAGCGACTTCTCGTTCTTGCGCGCGCTCCATCGCACGAAGCAGTTGATCTCGGTCCGCTCCGAAGATTAAGACGGGTTGCCGAACCAAAGGGAGATAAGTGCGAGCGCTCGCGTCTACATACGGCTCACCGACAATCTCGGGGAACGCGCCGGCCAGACCGCCACAAAGAAAACAAGCGACATTCATTTTTTGCCAAGTTGCCAAGTTGTTGCGGACAACAATCCCGATTTTAGTATCGTAGGTAACCATGTATCAGAATCGAATCGTTCAGTCGCCGATTCTTGAACGATCGTGCGGAGTTTCAGGGAAAGACTGGATGCAGATAGCGCCAGCTTTGAACGGACTGGAACGTCTCCAAGCCTGGTTCCATGGGTATGCTTACGATTGGCATCGCCATGATACGTACGCGGTTGGGGTCACCCTCGAAGGGGTTCAGACATTTGATTGTCACCGCGCCACCTACAACAGCCTTCCCGGGCAGGTAATCGTTTTGCATCCGGATGAACCGCACAACGGTCGTTCCGGATTGGCCACCGGGTTCGGGTATCGCATGTTATATATCGAACCGAGTCGAATCCGTGACGCATTGGATATACGGAGGTTGCCTTTTGTGTCCCAGATCGTTTTCAACGATGCGGCGCTCGCCCGCACGATTTTGGCTGCATTCGAAGCCTTCCCGCAGCTCCTCCATGAGCTGGAGAGCGATGGTTTGATCACGCGTATCGCTGATCATCTGGTTCGACGAAGTGAAGCAAAACCGCGAAACTTCACCGCTCCGAAACGTTTGATGGACCGGGTTCGGTCGTTCCTTGACGCAGATTTTAGACGACCGGTATCCTCAATGGAGTTGGAACGTCTTACCGGTTTGAGCCGATACGCGATTGCCCGCTATTTCCGTGTTTGTTATGGAACCAGTCCGTATCGTTACCTCGTGATGCGGCGATTGGCGGAAGCTAAACGGCAGATTATACAAGGCGTGCCGATCGTCACGGCTGCGATTGAGCTTGGTTTCGCGGATCAAAGTCATTTAACCCGCTGTTTTCATCAGATGTTCGGACTGCCGCCCGGTCGCCTGCAGCGTCTCTGCCAATCCCGCCGTTCTTTCTCTTGAACCGCGAATGGAGGCTAAGCTTGAACCGCGAATGGACGCGAATGGACACGAATAGAGAGAGCAAGATAGACCGAGGAAAGACGCTTGAATCGCGGATGTTGGTAGGGTGAAACAAATCCAGGAAATCATCGCGCAAAGACGCAAACGCCCAATGGAATACAGGGGGATGCAACTTTTGCTCCTAATAGTTGGCGGCCCGATTGATATCGGTCACGAATAGTTGCGGATAGGCGGTGATGAGTTCCTTTTCTTGAACCTCTTTACGGGCCGGCGTTTTGCCTGTCTTCATGTTGATCGATTCGATGCTTGAGAGCCCCCTGTCCGTGGCTCCATTCTCACGGACAATTAATTCTTCATTCCAATTCCAGCCCGATATGCTTCATCAGCGCGATCGCGTTTCGGCTGCCGATTTGAGATTCTTCCTGACGCTTCTTCCCCGGAGGAAAGACACCACATAGTTCAGTGTCATTACGAGTCCCCAGGGCCATTTTGGTAAATAACCAACCAAGTTCAGGGCGAACAAGGAAACCAGAACGAACGGCGAGATGACGCAAAATAATCTTACCAGCCCTTGTCCAACGAACGCCGAATCGGAATGAAGGGATCCCAGTAACGCATCGCTGGACAACGTTGAATTTCGCAATGGGAGCGTTGCGCATTCTAGCTCTTGCCGGAAACCGAGCTTTGCTGCTAACTCTTTGACGGCAGCCTGGCGATTCGGGATGCAATCTTGTTCGATCCCGTGGACCAGTACCTCGGCCACCGCTTTTCGTCCCTCCTATGTGTTCGCGGTGCAGATCAACTGGAACAGAGAAACGGGACCGAATAGATCCAGATCGCGGGCGAGCATACCGTTGACCAGTTCTCAGGGCGCCAACCGATTTGGTAAAGCTTGCCACTCTCGATTAACCCGCGCCTCACCTTCCGCATTGAGGTTCTTCATCGCCCGCGCATGTGACCACGCTTCTTCCACTGACTGATGCCGGAACGCGATTATCGCGAAGAGTATCACTAGAAGAACGAGGAATCCGGCGAGGACACCAACTCCGAAGGCATTGCTTTTCGGAATGATGAAGACGGATGCCGCCCCCAGTAACGCGATCGCTAGTCGCAGGCTTGAGTATCGTCGTGATCGAGCGTCAAAGGTCTTCGCCTGTTCACTGAAGAAAGCGATCCGTTTTTCGTATCGTTCCGTCGGCGACGCGATTGCTTCTGATTCCATTATTCCTTGGAGGCATCCAAAAAACTGCAGCTCATCAGCGTAGGTTCATTTTGCGCCTTCACTTTCGTGCGGCTACGCCCCACGAAAGATCCGAAAAGCGTTTGGTCTCTACCTGAAATCCTATCTCGATTAAATTCACTTTTGCGGTACCAATCGACCAGAAAAACTCCTCTTCGATCGCCTGAGCCGTTTTCGCGTCGCCCTTGGTGAGGTATTCCTGAGTCTTTGATACCTTTTCTTCCTGGTTCCGCAGCATTAGATCGCCAAACACCGCGCTTCCACCCGGAACCAGGCTGGTGAAAACTTTGGAAAATAATAAGCGCTTCTCGTCATCAGTCAGATGATGAACGGCGTACGTACTAATGACGGAATCAAAGGGCGCACGCTCGCAATCAAAGACCTCAAGAATATCAGCTTTGATAAAGCGTCGATTTGGGATGTGACCTAACTTCGAACGCGCGATCGCTTCCATCTCTTCGGATAGATCTACACAGACCAATTCGCCACATTGATGGATGAGGCAGGATAGATTTCCGGTCCCGGAGCCGAGCTCAAGCACTCTGGAAGAAGAGTCGATGCGCGCTTCTCTTATCACCCACGCGAGGACATCGTGATACGACGTGCGGATGGGGTCACTCTGGTTCCCTACGTCGGTGTCATAACTACCGGCGTCTTCATCGTGGTTGAAAACTTCGCCATGAACACTTCGCATAATGAATGTCTGACGTTCCTCGATATTTCAGGGGCGCTGAGCAGTGGAGTGACGGGGTATTGGAGTAATGCGGATCGACCGGACGCGCGGGGGATCGAGTTCGTACCGCACATCGAACCATGGTCTAGCTCAGGTAGGGTCCAGCTCCTGTTCGGATAAGGCGTTCCCTTTTTGAGCTTCGCTACTTTCTGTCGGCTTGAGAGATCGGAGATCCAACGGCGGAAATTCAGGATCGGACATTACCTTCGTGGGATGGAAGAGATCCTGAAGAGATTTAGGAGGCCATTCACAGTCAAATATTGGACCAATACCGCCCATAAAAAACTTTATGTCAATTCCGGCGGAGAGGCTAGGTCGAAATCGCCGGGAAGTGTTCCAATCCTTAACCACCGCAACCGCATCGACCTCGATAAGAAGCTCTTTCCGAAAAAGCTGCTTAACAACGACCAACGTGCTCGCCGGTGGATGCTCGCGATTGACGTAACTGTCCCGCGCGCGCGGGAAGTCTCCTGACCTAGGGTTGTCATCGCGGCGGCCTAGGCTACTGGGCTTCTATGAAGCCCAGTTTGTCAAGGCCCAGCGCCAAAAAAAGGTTGCTTGAATGTTTTGATTAGTTTTGGCCGAGATCGGACAACAAGTCA
>Ga0209526_10000790_pt1 | contig 20804 bp, 21 predicted proteins | sample JacPinW_OM2H0_M1_FD_188566 | JGI IMG/M metagenome (GOLD analysis project Ga0209526, IMG submission 188566) | Forest soil microbial communities from Algoma, Ontario, Canada - Jack Pine, Ontario site 1_JW_OM2H0_M1 (SPAdes) (version 2) | ecosystem: Environmental > Terrestrial > Soil > Boreal... | reverse complement strand
GCCGGTCCCGGTGCTCTCCTATAGAGACGCTCCAGCTCCCGATATCGGTCAGATTGATTGCTAGGATGCCTCTGGGTGGCCTGGCGGAGCGGCTCGCTGGAGCCAGGCCTGTCACATATCCTGGCACCGTGAGCACGCCTCCCATCGCCTGCACGCTGAAACCCGGTGATTTCCAGAACCGGCTCGACGCCTGGCAGGCCTTGAGCGCCGGCTGGCTGCTGGACCGGGAACCAATCTCCGCCGGGATCCGGCTGATTTTTGCCCAAGCGCCCGGGGTGGCTGAGGCGGCCGCGGAGCTGCTGCGCCTGGAGGCCGAGTGCTGTCCCTGGATGCAGAGCCATCTGCGACATGACGGCCAGCGTCTCCTCATGGACCTGACCGGAAATGATCCGGAGGCCGCCAGGGCTGTGATGGATCTCTTCGGGCCTCCAAAAGCCTGACCGCCACCCCTCCTCCCCCCTTCTTGGCGGACCGAGACCGAACGGCCCATGACAATCAATTGATTGATGGAACCTGCTATGCTGGGTACTCAATCAATTGATTGATCAACAGGAGGGCATCATGTCAAGCCAGGTAAACAACCCCGTCCGTCTCCCGGGACTCATCCCACTCTTCAACCCGATTGCCCGCCGGCTGATGAGGCTTGGGGTGCCGATGGGGCCGAATGCCCTGCTCAGCGTGCGCGGCCGAAAGTCGGGCCAGACGCGGACCACCCCGGTGGCGCTCCTCCAGGTGGGTGGGCGGCGCTGGGTGATAGGGACGTTCGGCGACGTCAACTGGGTGCGCAACCTCCGCGCCGCCGGCGAAGGGACCATCACGCTCGGCCGCCGCCATGAGCTGGTCAGGGCGGAAGAGCTGACCCACGACGAGAGGGTGAGTTTCTTCACCGAGGTCCTGGGGCCATACGTCCGCGGGGGCGTGATCCGGCGGCGGATGATCTCGATACTGAAGGCGGATGACATCATCGACGACCCCGCGGGCGGCGCTGAGGGGCGCCCTGTGTTCGAGTTGCACGAAATCCAGAGCAACCTGGAATCGTCGACGATCGAGTGACCCGCCCACTACATTCGGTGATGGTGCCCCGTTGTGAACACTGACGCGACCTCGGCTCCGGCGAGCAGGGAAGAGCGGCGGGACGCGCTCGTGCTCGCCGCCTACAACCAGATCGCGGAGCGAGGGTTCGAGGGCCTTCGCACGCGGGAGGTCGCGGCCGAGGCGGGCGTCAACATCGCAACGCTCCACTACTACTTCCCCACCAAGGAGGCCCTCATCAGAGGGGTGGTGGAGCATGCGATGCGGCGCTTTCGGTCCACGCTGGCGCCGCACGGCACTCCCGAGGCGCAGCTGCGCAACCACCTGCGGGCGGTGCGCCGGCTGCTTCAGGACGAGCCCCAGCTGGGGGCGGTGATGGGCGAGCTGTCGCTCCGGTCCGCCCGGGATCCGGCGATCGCGCGGATCATGCAGGACACCAACGAGGCCTGGCACCGCACGCTGCGCGGACTGCTGCGCCGCGCCGCTACCGGAGGGCATCTCAACCCTGAGCTGGACAGCGACGCCGTGGCCGCGCTGGTCGTGGCCGCGCTCACGAGCATGACCCTGCCCACGGTCTCGGCGTCCCCACGGACGGATCAAGCCCTGCGCCAGCTCGAACGCTGGCTCGGCATCTAGTGTCCTAGCTGAACCGATTCGCTTCCCCCCTGACAGCACGCCGCCCTGCCCGGCTACTTGCGGCTGGTGACACGGGGAGCTCGAGGCCTATTGCAACGCCCACCAGGCCAGGGCCGCCGCATCAGCAGTCGTACGCGAAAGTCTCTGTGCGGAAAGCGCTGGTGCTCCAGCTAAGCCGCCCATCGAACGTGCCGGAATGCGAGAACACGCGGTGCTGGCCGGTATCGGAGTCGTCCATGACAAGCTCGGTATTGCATGCGCCGTGGACCAAGACGATCCCGGGATCGTTGCTGACTGTGACCATCATGGCAGCGGTCGGATCGCCCTTGAGGCTGTTTACATACTGCGTGTAGGGCGTGTCGCCGGCTCCCGGGACGACCAGATAGTAGACGTTGCCGTTTCGAGGCGCCTGGTACAGGTGTCCCAGGCAGCCCTCGCTCTTTGCGGGGTCGCAGCTCTGGAGATTCGTGATTACCGCGCTGCCCGCGGCAGCCCGAGCGACAGAAGTCAGCTGGGCGGAGAAGGCCACCGCAGCCGAGCCCGACGTCGCGTCCACGAGCTGGCTGTTCGCGGAGAGCATGGGGGTTGCCTGTAGCTCCACCTGGTGCACACCGCTGATGACCGAGACACGTCCGGGGCTCCAGTCGTTGACGAGCATTCCATCGACTGCCAATAACTGGCGCTGAGGCGGCGCGGCGATCGTGATCTGCGCAGCGGGGACCACCACTCGCCACCTTGGATACAGTAGGTAGTAGCGCTGCCCAGAGTCTCGCTGCAGGTCAACAGTGCGCGACTGCGCCACGCCTTTGAAGAGGTACTTGATGGCAACGTGTGCGATGCCCGGGCCATCCGTCTTCACATCGTTGATCGCCAGCCCAGAGACCCGTCGGTTGTCGGCATTGCGCATCATCGCCTGGAGAGCCTGCTGTGAGAACAGTGAAGACTGAGCGCCGGCGCCTTTGTTGAAGGTCGAGTCCTCCCACATAGTCTTGATGTCGCCCGCGGCCTGGGCCGCGAATTGCTCCTGCACAACCTGCGCCGGCGAGTGCACGTCCGCCAGTCTTGCATTCAGAACCACGGCACCACCACCGAGGATGATCACAAGCAGCACGGCCGCGATGAGAAGGACTGCTCGCTTGGAGAGCCCATGACCGGCACTCATCGCCTACCCACTGCCGCTGGCTGCATCACTGACCCTCGCCAGGTTAATCCACGGGCGCTGCCGCCGCCCGGGACCATCTGCCATCACAACAAACGGCCCTTCTCAAACAGCCCGCAGTCCTGAGTCGCCGGCTCGACCCGCGCTGACCCTCGACCAGCAACATTCCGGGCTGAGCCCGAGCACCGGCAGCCGGCGATCGGCCGGCGCCGGGGCTCGGGTTCTCAGTTCAGATCAGATTCAGCTGACGGTCTCGTAGCGAGTGCCCATGTCACGGGCGATGTCCGGCCGCTGCGACCTGATCACGAAGAACCAGATCAGCCCGATCGCCACCCAGACGAAGAACACGTAAGGCAGCCAGACCAGCGCTCCGCTGAGCGACGGGAACAGACCGCCGGGGATCAGCTGCGGCAGCCAGTTGGCCCAGAACACGAAAGCCATGACGATCGCTCCGATGGCTCCCACGACAGCGACAATCGGATTGAATTCGCCTACCCGGCTCAGGAAGATCGGGGCGGCGATGGAGACGAGTGCGTAGGCGAGCATGAAGCCGAAGGTCGCCACGGTGCCCGCCCAGCCCGTGAGGTCCACAGGGCTGACGCCGAGCAGGACAAACACGATCGGGATGGCTCCCATCGGGATACCGACGATCCACATCGCGATATGGGGGGTCCGGTGATCGCTGTGGGCGCGAGCCAGGGCCGGCACTCCCATGCCGTCGTGCGCCATCGTGAAGGCCATCCGGGCGGCCGCATTTATGCAGGCCAGCGTGCACGCGAACATGCTTGCCATGATGCCCAGGTCGATGATCGGCGCCAGGAACCCCAGGCCGGAGATGCCGGCCAGGTCGGGCAGCGGCGCGACGCTCTTGGCGAACCCGGGCTTGGTGCCCTGGAAGCCGAAGACTTGGGAGTAGGAAACGATCACGTAGAAGATGCCGACCATCAGGGCGCTGAAGAGGATGGCCCGGCCGATCATCTTGTACGGCTCTCTCGCCTCGAGGCCCAGCGAGCCGGCGCTCTCGAAGCCGACGAAGGCGAAGATTGCCAGGACGACGCCGACGACCACGCCGCCGGTCGCGACGCCTTTCAGGCTGAACTGGTCCGGGTCGATGACGCCTCCTCTGTGGATCCAGATCGCCACGCACAGGATGAGGATGATGGCGACCGAAATGGATTCCAGCGTCAGGCTGGTACGCGTCGACAGCCTTACGTCCCTGATGGCGACCAGCACAGGAGCCACGGTGTCGATCAGAAAGAGGATGGCCAGCAACAGCCTGTTGTCGGCCGGCAGTCCAAAGCGGGAAAGAAGGTCGGCGCCGAAGATGCCGAATCCCAGGACAGTGGCGATCCCGGTGCAGATGTAGCCGAGCTGGAGCGCCCAGCCTGAGGTGTGGCCTGCCCCGGCGCCCAGGCCGCGGGTGACCCAGACGTAAAAGGACCCCGCGGAGTTCATGCGCTTGGCGAACTGCGATGCGCAGTAGCCGACGCAGACCATCAAGACCGTTGCGATCACGAATGAAACCCAGGTGCCGTTTCCAGCGCTGAGGAAGACCAGCAGTGGCAGCAGCGCCATGGCCGCGGTTGGCGCCATGTTGGCCACCGACTGCGCGAGCACCTCTGGCATCGACAGTGTGTTGCGGCGAAGCGTGGTCGCCCCCGCTGCTTCGGCGCTTGGCGCCGGCGTGCCGGCCGATTCTGACGGGAGCCCTGGTTTGGCGATGTCTGCCATCTCTGTCCCTTCTCCTTTTTCCTGTTTGTTTCCCTACCTCTCCTCCTGCTACCTAATGCTCGGTGGGTGCACCGGCCAGATCCCCGTGCTGGCAGTGCTCGGCAGTCGGGACGTCAAGCGCCGGATTGCCGTCGAAGAAGCCCTGGGGCTTGAGATGGAAGCCTGTGTAGGACGCGGCCATCACCGGCCACTCCTCGGGTCGCACCACGTGGTGGGTGCCGAAGGTGTACCAGACCACCAGGTCGGTGTTCTCCAGCGGCCGGTCGCCCGCCACGTAGGCGGGGAGGCCGTCCCCACCGGGGTTCTGGTTCGGGTAGTCACCGGCGGGGTAGTTCTGGCTGGGGTCGAATGCCGTGACCCAGAGGTGCTTGGTCGTGAACAACGCGCGCTGGATCGCGTGCGCGTCCGGTTGGTAGAAGGGAAGCACGTTGTCGCCGGGCTGCAGCTTGTACGCGACGGGCTCACCGACACCGTTCAGGCTGTCAGGGTTCGAGATCTTCCAGTAGCGGGCGGCCAGCGGGTTGAAGACCCGCTGAGCCTCGGACTCCTTGCTCAAGGGCGTCGATTGCACAACCCAGGCGTTGCCGTGTGGGTTTTCCGGTCCGGGAGGGACCGCGACGCTGTCGCATTCAGAGACCGAGTTGTTGAGCCCGTCCACCATCACGTCCAGCCGCATGCCGAAGTAGTGCTGGTGGTTGGGACCGTAGAGCCCGGGGGCGACCAGCACGCCATGCTTCGGCTTCTCACCTTCTGGCAGGGCGCCGGTCGACATGACACCGCTCAGCTTCACCTCGTACTCGATGCCGCCGTCCTGGTAGAGGTACCAGAAGAAGCCGTATTCGTAGTTGCCGACGGTGGCGATCATCGAGACGGCCAGCCTTCGGGAGCGCCGCATCTCGGTCTTCAGGGTCCGGAAGTCGATGTGCTTCCAGAGCAGCCCGTAGTCCTCCTCGTGCATGCAGATGGCGTTCTTCAGCTCCATCGGGTTGCCGTCGTTGTCGTTGACGATCCCGTCGAAGTAGTAGATCTCGCCCAGACAGTCGCAGCCAAGCTCGAGGCTGTTGGCCAGCATGCCGACTCCGTACTCACCCATGTCGAAGACGTTCTTTCGATGGTGCGTCGGGGCCGGGTCGCCGTAGGGGATGAACATCTCACTGAGGGAGGCGCGGTAGATGATCGGCCGCACTCGGCCCTGGTCCTCATAGGCGACGGTGTGCAGGACCAGGCCCTCCCGGGGGTTGAACCCAACCCGGAAGCGCCACTTCTGCCAGCGCACCTCGTGGCCGTCGACCTGGAAGCTGGTGCCCTGTGGCTGCGTGATCTCGACGGGCTTCAGGTCCTGCCGAAGACCGTTGGGAAAGTAGGGGACGTTGTTGGGGTCGGTTATGCCTTCGGGCGTGTAGTTGCCGTTGCGCGGCGGGAGCGGGACCTCGCCGTGGTCTTCGACGTCTACCACCTGCATGCGGTCGAGGTCGAAGCGGACCACCAGGCCCTCGACCGGCCGCGCGTAGCCGTTGTCGTCGGGCCCTCCTTTGCGGACCCAGGTAAGCGGCCGGACAAACCGACCCTTCTCGGGTGCGTCATCAGGGCCGTTGTAGCCCACGGACCAGGGATCGAGCATCACGTTGTCGAGGTCCTCTATCCCCCGGCGCCGCATCGCCTCCTGCCAGCGCGGGTCCTTCTTGACCGCCTCCTCGGTGGTCAGGAATTCCTCGAACATGATCGGTGGCTGGACGTTCAGCACCTCCTTCCAGGAGGTCACCGATCTGTTGGTCAGCGACACCACCGCTTCGTAGGTCTTGCGCTGAGCGCGGTCCCGGAGCAGGAGAAAGGCCTCACGCTCCACTTCCTGGCCTGGTTCGAAGCCCAGCACGACTTCTTTGGCGGGCTCCTTGAGAGTGACGTACACGAATCGCACGTCCTGGGCGAGCTGCTGCTCCTGGCGTAGGAGCTCGCTTGCTGCCCCGATCTCATCGGCCGTCAGCGGATCCAATGGATGGCGGCCCGTGCTGACCGCACGCTCGACTGTCTGCATAACACTTCCCCCTTGAGCTTCCCCGGGTGGTCCCATAGCGGGAAGCGGCCTTGGTGACTGGGACGATATGGCCCTTTGAGGGCCCTGTCAATGCAGGGGTCGGTCGACGATCACTTTGACATCCGGCCAAGACGGTCACGAAGGCGGTCAGGCCGCGTTGGAGCTGTCGGGATCGGGCGAGCCGCCGAGCTCAGCGCGGTGAACGGGGCCGAGGTCCAGGTCCTGCCGGACCGCCGAGCGCGCTACCTCGCAGGACCATCAGGGCCGGAGCCCCAAGAGGCCGGTTTCAGCCCGTCGGGCGACCTCCGCGAGCTGCAGCCGGCAGGCGCGAGCATGCCGGAGCTCCAGGATCTTACCTCTACCGTGACCCTCTTTCGGCCTGGTCCTCTCCATGAAGAAGATCGCAAGCCTGCCGCTAAACGGTCCGCAACAGAGTGGTCTTTGGGGTCAGCCAGCCGGTGGGCAAATGGGGATATTGCACCCTCGTTGACTGGGAGCGTCGTTGATGCAATACTCGGCGGAGGGAGGGCCGGCGGGTGGCCGCCGGCCATTGGTCGTAGGGCTGTAGGGAGGTGAGCATGACCTGGTGCGTTCCGGCGGTAGTGGACTAATCAAGTTCCCTGTCCCTTTGCGGGGAGGGCGCGGGAGGTGTCCGCCGAGGCAGAAGCCGATCGGTGTCCAGCCATCCGGCCGCTTTTGAAGGGACCCCCTCCGAACCCTCCCCCGCAAGGGAGGGATTGGTTAGTGTGCTTGACCCGCGAACAAGTGTTCGATAGGCTGGGGGCATGCTCCGTGGGCTCTACGGCTTGATTGCGGACCGCGGCGGCAAATGGGCCGAGCTCTCGGGCAGCGGCTATATACGGGCGCGGATCTACAGGTCAGTGGCGGTCTTCGTATCGCTGGTCCTGGACGAGCGAGGAGCCTATCGAGTGGTCGAGCAGCACGGCGTCAACCAGAGGCCGGTTGTCGTCCACCGCGGCCAGCTCCCAGAAAACGCCGCCGCCGACCCAGCGGACTGGCCCGCGGAGAGCATCCGCCGCGAGGCAGGGCTCCCGACCGAAAAACCGTAGTCCCCTCCTAGTCCCCTCCTAGGGCGCTCCGTCGCCTTCGCTTTCCAGGCGGCTGAGGAGCTTCTGGAGGAGGGCAGCGAGCGAGCCGAACTCGGCGGAGGTCAGTCCGGCGACCAACTCCCTCTCCTCTGTCGTGTTCGCCGCCACTACGGCGTCGACCAGCTCGCGGCCCTTGCTGGTCAGGTCGACCAGGACGCCCCGGCGGTCGCTGGGATCCGAGCTGCGCTTGACCAGGCCTCGCTCCTCGAGGCGATCGAGACGGCTGGTCATCCCGGCGGAAGAGAGCATCAGGCCTTTGAACAGCTTCGTCGGCGAGAGCCGGTGTGGTGGCCCGACGATCCGCAGGGCGCTCAGCACGCCAACCTCGCCGCGGTTCAGGCCGTACCTTCCGAACACCTCCTCTTGATGGCGCGCCAGGTGCGTCGCGATCCTTGCCACCCGGCCGGTGACCAGGTACGGCTCAAAGTCGAGATCCGGCTCCAGGACCGACCAGCGCTCCACCACCCGCTCGATCCAATCCGGCGTCTCCATTGCTCTAAGGATAGGGAACAGAACGCTCGTGTGCTAGATTCTCGACAATATGTATCTCGCTATCGAGAATCATCCGGTCGAGCAGCCTGCTATCGCTCGCCCGCGAGAAGGCGACCAAGTTGTCCCGGCGACAAATCTCGCTCTCGAGGAGCTCGGCTCGATCTTCGCCTTCATCTACCACCGGGTTGGGAACCGGCCGGACGCCGAGGACCTGACTCAGGAGGTGGCCATGCGAGCCCTTCCCCGCCTGCGCGACGGTCGCGGGTCGACGTCGGTTCGGAGCTATCTGTTCGCCACGGCCCGATCAGCCCTGGCCGACTTCTGGCGACTTCGCCTCGGCCGCCCCGTGGACGAGCTAGAGGAGAACTCGGCAGCCGTGATCGTGCCTGAGGACACACCGGAGGCCGCCAGAGCCGAGGTGGAGCGAGTCCTGATGCAGCTACCGGCCCACTACCGCCGCCTCCTCGAGCTCCGCTTCCTGCGCGGCTACTCCTTGAAGGAGGTTGCCGCAGAGATGCGAATGACCGTCGGCGCAGTGAAGGTGATGCAGCTCAGGGCACTTCGGGCGGCGGGTCGCCTGAACCCGCCGGTCGGGGGCCCCTGACGGACACCGACCAGGGGTTCGACAGACCGGCCCGGTGCGCACTGTCGTCAATGTGTCGGCGGTCGCCCTCGAGAATGGGAAAAGGCCAGGAGTATATGCTCTCCCCTGAGCCGACAGGGGGCCGGCGCCACCATTGGAAAGGGAGCGAGGAGCGCAGGGAGATGTTGAATCTGTGGGTGCGCTGGCAGTTGCTGCGCGAGCAGAAGGGTCAGGGCCTGGTGGAGTACGCGCTCATCATCGTCCTGGTCGCAATCGCCGTGGTGGTCGCCATCACGGCGCTCGGTACGCAGATCGCCTCGGTTTTCAATTCGATAACGACGAAGCTCAGCAACACCGGCTGACCTGTCGCCGGCGGGACGCTCCAGAAGCCGCGGGAGCTTGAGCATCAGCGGACGCGTCCCACCCAGGGCAGGTCAGGAGGCGCCGCGCGACCGGACCAGGACGGTCCTGGTCGTAGCGGAGAGGCCGGCGCTCTGGGCTCGAGTCAGAAACGACCTTCCCGAGCGCCTGGTCCTGGTGCGCGCCTGCGATCCGGGCCAGGTGGATACCACACTGGACGAGATCGATCCCTGGCCCTGGCTTTTGGTCGGGAAGGGGACATCTTTCCCGCCTCGGCTGGCGGAGCTAACGCGCCGGCGGCCGATCCCGGTGCTCTGGTGGGACCGGCCAGCTCCCGGTCTGCCGCCCCACGCCCGCTGCTTCGCCGACTGGCGCGCCCTGCTGGAGGCGAGCCGCCGCCTGCTCGACCCGGTAGCGCCTGGTTTCCGTTTGCTGCCGGTCCGCGGCCTGGAGACAACGACTTGCCATCATCTGTTGAGCGCTGAGCTGGAGGCCCTGGTCGCCGCCTATCCCTCCGGCCTGCCAATCGAGTCCCGCAGCCTGCGACGTGTCAACACACTTCTGCAGCGACACGGCATTGATTGGCGCGTCGAGCGGCAGGATGGAGTCGCCGTACTCCTGCAGACCATCAGCTAGAAGCGTCCTCCAAGCAGGGTCCCAGGTGTCGCGAACTTACGCCAAAGTCCTCGTCCTCGAGGACGACGTCGAGCAGCGCAGGGAGCTGCTCGACCTGGTTCGCAGGCTTGGCTACCTGGACCCCCTGGAATGCGGCGACCCGGACCGTGCCTGCCGCCTTCTCGACGTCCGCGATTCCAACAAGCATCTGCTGAACACGCCTGTTCTGAGCTTGATCGACCTGGACATGAGCAGGGCGCCGGTGACCCGCTTCTCCGCCCAGGACGTCCTGAAGAAATTGAGGATCGAGCAGCCCAGCTGCCTGGTGCTGGTGCATTCGGCCCTGGTCGACACCATAGATGACCAGCAACAGGTCTACGAGGCTCATCCGCGAGCGATGTTCGCCAGCAAGCGCCACGGGACCGAGGCGCTGGCGCGACGCCTCAGCGCCCTACTCACCGGGCGGGTCGCCGACCTGGCACTGGAAGGCGGTGTCGTCTTCCACCTGCCCAGCCGGCAGCGCCTTCAGCGAAGACCCGAGCCCGGAACCCGAGACCACTACTCGCACGAGATAGCCGTGAAACTGATGATGGGGAAGCTGGCCGATCGGTCCGTCTGGCTCGGCACGAACACGCTCGTCCAGGCCGTCTGCCGCTTCCGCAACTGGCTTGGGGAGTGCGGGTCGCCGGTGCGGGTGGAATCCGTCGGCCACGGCCAGTACCGGCTCCTGGCTCCCGAGGACCTCTAGCTAGTCCGGCTGCGCCGAAGGCCCGAGGTTGTGGGGCGACAGCGCGCCGGGGGCGGTTTTCAGGATCGCCTGCTATCGTACCGACGGTGTTTTCGCGGCTCTCCCGGAGGTGGATTGCGGTCGGGCTGGCAGCCTTCGTGCTCTGCCTCCTGGGCGGAGGTGGGGCCTACGCCTACCATCGCTGGGAACGTCAGCAGGCCCTGAAGCCGGCGCCGCTGCCGAAGAACGCGGTCGTCATTCAGGCGCCCAGCCCCGTGCCGGCCACCAGCTCGCCCGCCCCCACCGCCGCCGCCCCGACTCCTGTCCCGACGGCGCCGACCGGGGTCCAGGTGCTCTCCGCGCCCTATACGGGCCAGGCGCCCTCGGGCAACTGGGACAGCTTCCACGAGGAGACCTGCGAAGCGGCGGCCGTGCTCACCGTGGGGTACTGGTACGCGAACAAGTACGTCGGTTCGGAGGTCCAGACGATTCCGCCCGCCGAGGCAGACCAGAAGCTGCACCAGATCGTCGCCTGGGAGCGCGCGCAGTTCAAGGGTCTCGATCTCCCACTGACCAGCGTGGCGCAGGTGGGTGCCAACTTCTACAACCTCGACTCGCAGGTCCTGCCCATCCCGGCTGACAACCCGGAGGCCATCAGGCAACAGATCGCTGCCAGGCACCCGGTCATCATCCCCGTGATGACTCAGCTGCTCAACGGTCAGAAGATAAACAACGCGTACACGTATCACGGGGGACCCGGTGGCTACGGCGTATACCACCTGCTGGTGCTGATCGGCTACAACAGCAGCACCGACCAGTTCTACGCCGACGACCCGGGCATCGTGCCCCAGGGCAAGAGGGCCCTCTACTCCTGGTCGACTCTGTCGTCGGCGATCGATGCCCAGACAGTCAGTCCCAACACCGCCGTCAGACAGGGTCGAGTGATGCTGGTCTTCACTCCCCGCGGCTGAACTGATCGGCCTGCCGCAGAGCACACGCCCGGCTGATTGTTGAAATGCGGCGGTGTTGCGGTCTCGGCTCCATGATTTGGTGCTCAGCAGCTAACCCCGAGTACTCTATGGCGTCGTGGAAAAGACTGGGCAGGCAAGCCGCAGCCGGCTAGGCCTCGGCCTGCGGCTGGGCGCCCTGGCGGTAGCCCTCGTACTGGCGGCTCTCCTTGTTGTCAACTACCTTCGGCCCATCCCCCCGGTGACCTCGACGCAGGTCCTGCCGCGCGCTATCGCTCAAGGCACGGAACCGAAGATCCCCTGGCCCACCGACGGCCAGGCCGCGATCGGCGCCGACAATATCGGTCTGCTGGCGAGCGCGGCGGGCGCGAGGTCACTGCCCATCGCCAGCGTCGCAAAGGTGATGACGGCTCTCGTCGTGCTGGATACCAAGCCTCTCGCAAAGGGTGAGCAGGGTCCGGCGATCGCGATCACCCAGGCCGACGTGGCCGAGTATCAGCGAGCCGCCGCCAACCAGGAATCCACCGTCAAGGTCGAGCTCGGTGAGTCGCTATCCGAGTACCAGGCGCTGCAGGGGTTGCTGGTCCCCTCCGGAAACAACCTCGCCTCTCTGCTCGCGCGCTGGTCTCTGGGGTCAACCGATGCTTTCGTCGTCCAGATGAATGAGAAGGCGAAACAGCTGGGCATGACGCAGTCCCGGTTCACGGACGTCAGCGGGATCTCGCCGAACACGGTAAGCGTTCCGTCCGATCTCGTCCGGATGGGGCTGACCGCCATGCAGAACCCCGTCCTGGCAGACATAGTGGGCCAGCAGGAGGTCACCCTCCCGGGCGTGGCCCATGCCCCCAACGTCAACGCCGAGCTCGGCAAGCAGGGCATCGTAGGCATCAAGACCGGCAACATTCCGCAAGTCGGTGCGGTCTATCTGGCGGCGGCCACCGCCCAGCTGGCCGGCGGGCGCAACGTAATGCTCTTTGCCGCGGTGCAGGGACCGCCGACCCTGGCCAACGCCTTCGCCGACGCCGAGGCACTGCTCGCTGTCGTCCGGACGGCGCTTCAGGTCAAGCGCGTGGTCGGCTCCGGTCAGGTGGTCGGAAGGTACCAGTCGGCATGGGGGGACTCCACCGACATGACCGCCACCAGCGACGTGGATATGGTCGTGTGGCCGGGCGCACCCGTCCGCAGCGAGTTGCGAGCGCCTTCCGTCGTGGTTCCGCTGAATGCGGGGTCGAAGGCGAGCGTCCACCTCCAGGCCGGCAACCAGCAGTTCGACCTTCCGCTCGAGACAACCGATCGCATCAACTCGCCGAGTCCCTTGTGGCGAATGTTCCGGCTGCCATGACTCGACCCAGACGGCTCTTGCCGGCATCAGGTTGCGGCCTGGCCACCCCTGCAAGCCCTGAGCTTGGAGCAGATTGCCGGCCGAGGTGTGGACGACACAGGAGCCGGCATGGTTCTACGGATCTAGCGCACGAAGATTCGGCGCTGCCCTGATCGGAGAATGCCGGGCGATGCTTTCATGGACGCCACAATCCTGGATCAGGGGCCGCGCCTGCGACGTGCCGGAATGCGGCCGGGAGAGTTCGGCGGAGAACTGCATGGTCTCCCGGCCGGTGATCGGCCGTACTCTCGATCAACCGCTCCGCCTCTTCTTCTGCGACGACCACAAAGACGTTGGTTCATTGGTGGAGCGTTACCGCGACTTCATGTCCCAATCAAGAAAGCTCAGTCAGGCGACGGTCTCCGTTCCGCCTCCCAGACCCTGAGCAGAGCCATCTGAGGCGAAACCACCAGCCATCGACTTCTCAGGCGTTTGCCATATGAAGGTGCGGCTCGGCCACCGGTAAGCAATCTACTTATACGCGCACGCTGGAGAAAACCATCGCCGTCCGCCGGGACACGCTCGGCTCCGTTGTCTGGCCCTTGTCAAGACGGCGCCGCGCGGGCAGAGCACAGCTCACGACTAACGGGTGAGTCAATTTGCACAGTCGTGTACCAGTAGGTTTCTTGATATTCTTACTGGCCATGGCAACAACATCATCACGTGGCCGGGGCCGCCAGCGCAGCACCGGATCAACAACCGCCCTGATTGACGATCTGACTTCGTCGATCGAGAAGCTCATCCAGGAGAACAAGACCCTCAAGCGCGAGGTCTCTCGACTGGAATCCAGCGGCGACTCACAGATGTCGACGCGCTCTCTGGCCTCTCTTCAGCGCAAGGCGGCCCAGGCGCTCGGCACCAAGGCGTCGAACGGCAGAAGCACTCGCCGGCGCCGGGTTACCGATCCCGAAGTACTCGAGCGGCGCCGTCAGGCGCTGGCCAAGGCCCGCCAGGCACTGGCGGCCAAGAGGGCTGCCGGAGGGTCCTGACGGGCCCTCACAAGAGACCGACAAGGAAGGCGTCCGGGCCGGCCGGCAACTAGGACACTAGATCCGGCGAAACCGGGGCTCCTCGGGCCGGGCCCTTCCTTGCAAAGTCTTCCTCCAGAGATCGAGGCCTGCGAAGGCCGACTGAGAGGATCCCGTCAAAGGCGTACCTGCCGGCGCACAGCGTGCTGAGTTGCGCCTTGCCCGCCCACCGAAGCTCGACAGCATCGTCGACCCGGACGGTCCATAATCGGCGGCACCGACCGATTGGGAGAGGGGCACACCAGGACCACGGAGGTATACACCAATGACGCCGGAGACGGCCGCTGTTGTCGAGAAATTCAACGAAGCATTCAACCGCCATGACGTCGTGGGCGTGATGGACCTCATGACCGAAGACTGCCTGTTCGAAAACACCGTGCCGCCGCCGGACGGTGAGCGCTACCAGGGTTCGGCGGCCGTGGGTGAGTTCTGGGAGCGCTTCTTCGGCGCTACGCCGTCGGCTCGCTTCGAGACCGAGGAGCTGTTCGCCGCCGACGACCGCGCAGTGGTTCGCTGGGTCTTCCACTGGGAAGACGAGAACGGTCCCGGCCACGTCCGAGGAGTCGACGTCATGCGCGTGCGAGACGGGAAGGTGGCCGAGAAGCTGTCGTACGTGAAGGGCTGAGAGCTCGATGCCAGGCGCCGGAGACAGAGAAGGAGGACCTGAGATGGGTAGCGAAGCATCGAGCCAGGCGGCGGCGCTTCAGAAGTTCGACGAAGCTCGCCATGCTTTCGAGACGGTCCTCGAGCAGGCGCCAGAACCGGCCCTGGCCTACTTGAAGCCGGGAGACGACTACGCGCTTGGTGGGCTGGTCCTTCACGTCAACGTGGTGCTCGAGCACTACATCGACGTGCTCCAGGGTGTTATGACGGGCCCGGACGAGGTCGTCCTCGCCGATGACTCGGCCAGGTTTGACGCGGCTCACGCCCGCGCCAGGGAAGGCCTCCAGGCGGGCGAGCTGCGTCCGGCCCTGGAAAGGACGGACAACCTCCACAGGCAGCTCAAAACCATGGCTCAGTCGGTCGCCGCCGGCGACTGGGAGCGCCGGTCCTCGGTCCAGATCGGCACTGGCTCGCCCTACGATGCAAGCGCTGCGGACGTGCTCATCTGGGTCACCGACCACTACCACGAGCACGTCCCGCAGGCTGAGGAGCTCGAGCGTGATTGGAAGTCGGGCTCGGCCTCGACATAGATCTGATAGAGGCTAGGCGCGCTCGAATATCAGGTCAGCCGAAATCCGGTCCCGATTCTGAGACTGGTGGAGCTCGATGTGCAAGCGCGACGGTTCGATGCAGAAGCGGGCAACGGCTCCCGTGTAACAGGCCTCCAGGACGTCGTCGAGGACGTAGAGGAGATCCTGGGCGGTTGGTGCGTCGTCGCTACGGTAGAAGCTGAAGGAGACGTTCCCCAAACGGTTCTCCGAGTCGGCCGATCGCAGCATCGCAAGCCATCGGGGAGGCTGGTTCAGCGGCTGCGTGACGGAGGGTTTGAAATCGATCCCGACCCGGCCATGGCTGATCAGGGCGCGCAGACGTAGGAGATGATCGGTGACTTCCCGCCGCTCGTCGCGCTTCCTGGCAAACAGCACGCTGATTTTTTCTGAGTCAGGCACCTTCCCCGATCAGCGCCGGAGTAAGCGACTCCACCAGCCCCTCGGCGTCCGCCGCCGCAGCCTGCACGAGGCGAGTGAGGAACACGTCACAGTCCTGGGATGAGTCGTCGAATCGGAAGCCGGCGATCAGCTCCTCGGGACTGGCGGAAGCCGCCAGCTGAGGACGATCGTCCCGACTCCAGAACCAGGGGAACCCGAACTGGCTGAGCCGAAGCAACGAGTCGAGCCGAGCAAGCCTCTCGTCGTTCGCCGAAAGAGCCAGCACGAATACGGCCAACTCCTCCAGTCCAACAGCGCAGGTCAAGTTTCGCCGATCGCCGTACTCGAGGTACTTTTCGAGCCGCCATTCGGCCTGATCTCGCAGGTATTCCGCGAAGGCTCCATGTGCCTTCTTTTCAGCCATATGCACTACTCCAGTCAAGGACGTGGATCGTCCTGCATCACAGACGCACGAGGCGGCTGCGCTGATCGCCGGTCCGGGCCTGGAGATTCACCGTCCATCTCACGCCTAGACTGAGCCGAGTGCAGCGCCGTGAGACCCTGCTCATTCCAGGACCGGTCAGCGTTGAGGCAGAGGTGCTGAATGCGCTTTCCCGGCCGGTGCGCGCTCACTACGGCACCGATTGGGCCCAGTTCTATAACCAGCTCACAGCCTCCCTGGCTCGTCTCTTCGAGACCGAAGCGGATGTCCTGCTTCTCTTCGGCCCTGGAACGGCCGCCATCGAAGCCTCTCTGGCCAGCACGCTGGCTCCAGGCGACGAGATCGCTGTCGTGGCAAACGGACTGTTCGGCCAACGCGTGGTCGACGTGGCCGCAGCACTGGGCCTCGAGGTGCACCTGGTCACGCCAGACGAGGAATACAGCCCCGCGCGGCGCGAGGACCTCGAGCAGGTGCTGCGACGGCATCCGCGGGTTCGGGCGCTGGGAGTCGTGCACCACGAGACCAGCCTCGGGCTGGTCAATCCGGTCCAGGAGCTCGCCGAGGTGGCCGCGGGCCGCGGGCTGCTCACGATCGTGGACGCCGTCTCCTCGTTCGGCGGCATCGACCTGGAGGTTGACGCCTGGGGTATCGACCTCTGCGTGGGCGTGAGCAACAAGTGCCTGGGCGGCCCCATCGGTGTCGCCCCTGTTTCCGTCAGCCAGCGCGCCTGGGAGGCGGTGGACGACGGGCGTCCGAAGGTCGCCGGATGGTATCTCAACCTGCGGACGTGGCGCACCTTCGGCCAGATGTGGAAGGGCTGGCATCCGCATCCGACCACGATGCCGACGAGCGTGCTGGAGGGGCTGGATACGGCGGTGAAGAGCGTCCTGACCTCCGGGATCCGCGAGCACAAGGCGAAGCAGGCGGCGGCGGCAGCGCGCGTGCGAGAAGGCCTTCGGGCTCTCGATTTCGAGATGCTGGTGGCCGACGAGCACGCCTCACCGGTGTGCACCGCTGTGCGCGGCCGTCCGGGTATGGACGTCGAGGACTATCTGGGATGGCTCCGGCGCGAGCACCGGCTCCGCCTGGGGGGCGGCATGGGAGCCCTGCAGGGCCGGATCTTCCGCGTCGGCCACATGGGCCGAGCCGCCGACCCCGCCATAACCGAGGCCTACCTGAAAGCAACCGCTGAGTACATCGAGCTCACCTCGTAGACGCTCTGCGCGTGCACGGCTGCTTCTTTGAGAGACCCCCTGCCCACCCCTCCCCCGCAACGCAAACGCAAGGGAGGGACGACTTGAAACCCTCATCGCAAAGGCGGAGGTGACAAGTTTCTCGCTCGTTTGTTGACACCGGGGTGTGACGTCCACACCATTTAGCGTGCTGCGAGGAATACCTCTTGATGTAGCGGTCCTGCGGGGCCGCGACCTCAAGATTTAGGGGAAGATATGGTTTACGACTTGCTGGCGCATTCGGCGCGCCGCTCGCTCGGTGCGTTGATGGCCGTCGTCGCGCTCGCCGTCATGGCCGTGTGGGCGACACCCGGACATCCTTTCAAGGCTCCTTCGTCACTTCAGTCCGGCGTCGGTCCGCCGGTCCCGGTCGCGGAGAGGAGCCTTGAGTCGGCCGAGGAGATCTCGCTAGGCGCCCTGGGGCTGCCCTCTCAGCCCGTGTACGGCCCGCTCGGGACCGTGGCCATCGCCATTCCGGCGCCCCTCGGGACGCTGTCAGCCTCCGGCAGCTTCGCGCAGCTCTTCTTCATGCACAGCCCCAATCTTGCGGCGCCGGCTTCGACCGTCACCATCGCGGTCAACGGAATGCCGATCGCCACGCTGCCTCTGGACAACTTGACCGCAGACGGAGGCACCTTCGACGCCATGGTGCCGGCGTTCTTGCTCAAGCCAGGAGCCCCCAATCTCCTCGAGGCGCGCTTCGCGCTGCAGCCTTCGACGGGGATGGACCCCTCGACCGCGTATGCGCGCCTCGACCCGCAGACGTTCCTCCACTACCAGCTCTTCGGACCGCCGGGAAGCCGGGCTCAGGTGGAGCTCGGCAGCTACCCCTTCCCGCTCCTGGGCCGTGGCGGGCAGGGCGACCAGGCGGCCCTGGGCGTGATACTCCCGCGGCTAGCCGACGCCGGCGAGCTGGGCTCGGCCTTCCGGCTGGTGGCGGACCTGGGTCGCCGCGCCTACCTGCAGGAGCTGGTTCCCCAGGTGGTCACCTCCGACCCCACCGAGTGGGTCCAATCGGCGTCGACGCCGGCACTCCTGGTGGGGAAGCTCGACCGGCTGCCGCTGGCAGAGGATCTGCTCCGGGCGGCGGGTTTCAGCCCCGGATCGGCCTGGTCGGGGCCGGCCGGCGAGAGGATCGGCAGGTCGGACGGCCTGGTCGTCCCCGTCCTCTCGCCCTGGGACGGCAGAACCCCGTTGCTCCTGGTCTCCGGGGGAACCGACGAGGCCCTCGCAGGCGCGGTCCAGGCCCTCACGTCGCCGGGGAGGCCGCCGCCTTCCGGCAGGTACCTGATCGTCCCCAGCGGGACGCCACAGCCGGCTGCCGTGACGACAGCGCCCATCGACCGGGTGATCCTTGGCCAGCCAGACGCGGCCCTCCAGGCGCTGGGGGCCGGATCTCACAGCATCGACCTCCCCCTGCTTCTGCCGCCGCTCGACGCCGGGCCTGGGGCCCTTCTCGAGCTCAGCCTCAGCCACGCCCCGGTGGACACGGCGGGGGCATCCTGGCTGTCCTTGCGCCTGAACGGCGCGGTTCTGGCCCAGGTTCCTCTTGACGGGTCGAACGAGCACGATGGCATGGTTCGAGCGCGGGCCTCCGGGACGCTCGTCCGTCCCGGGCTGAACCGCCTGAGCCTGGAGTTCCGGCTGGCCGCTGACGGCTCCGGCTCCCCGCCTTTGAAAGATCGTCCCTGGGCGCGCGTGGCCGCCGGCGCCAGGCTGGTGCTGCCTGCGCCGACGAGCCGGCAGGACGCCCTCCAGTCCGCGCCGGGCTCCATGTTCGACCACCCTGCCGGTGTGCTGGTGGCTGTGGAGAATCGTGACGAGCGCTGGTTGAGCGCCGCCTCACGGGCCCTGGCGGCGCTGGGCAGCCGGGCCGTCGCCATCCCGCCGATCGAGACTGCCGAGCCGGGTGACTTGCGTCCCTCCTCGCTTCACGGCCGCGACCTGATCGCGATCGGCGCCGGGGCCGGGGCCGCTTCCGCGTTGGGGCGCATTGGAGTCGGTCCGCCCGGTGCCGCGCGGACGGCCGACTCGGGGCTGGTTTACGTGCGGCCGCTGCCGTTCCTCTCGAGCCGCCAGGTGCTTGGAGTGGACACCCAGAGCCCGGACATCGTGGCCGCGGCGGCCCGGGCCCTCTACCGGCACTCGCTGCGCGGCGCTGCCGTAGGCCTGAACCTGGAAGGGCGGTCGTGGTCTCTTCAGGCCGACTCGCGGGGAGGCGGCGTGGTGGAGGCGGCGCCGGCTCCCTTACAAGCGCTCATCGCGGCGGCGATGGCGGCGATCCTCCTCGCGCTCGGCTGCCAGGTGCTGCGTCCGAGAGACCTGCCTCGGTGAACGAGGGCGGTGGCCGGTCCGGGCGGCCGGCTCTACGGACGCATGTGCCCGGCCTGTCGGCGAGCCGGACCAGGGTGATGCTGCTGGTGGTCTGCGGTCCGCTGCTGGTGGCGTTGGGGATCGCCACCTGTCCACCTCCGGCCGCGATCCTTCTCGCGCTGCTGTACGGCGCCGTGGTGGCCGTCGGACTGCGCGCGCCGCAATGGATCACGGTGCCGGCGGGACTGGGGGCCGCGCTGGCCTTCGCCGCCTTCCGCCTCCGGCTGGCCGGGATCCAGAACGATCCCATGCTGGTCCCGGCGGTGGCGCCGGGGACTATCGACGGCGTGGCTTTCGCGGACGCCGGTCTGTGGGCATCGGCTGTCCTCGGCGCCTGGTCCCTGGCTCTCTCCGCGGTGCTCGCCCTGTGGTGCTCGCGAGGCCTGCCAACCCGGAGAGCGGGCCAGCCGGCGTTGAAGTTGAGCCTCGCCGGACGCTCCGCCCCGCCAGATGGCAGGGACCGTGCGCAATGGGTCCTGGCCGAGGCGGCCAGGGGCGGACGCATGGTGACCCTGGGTCTGGTCGGCATCGACGCACCGGGGGATGATGATGCGGAGGAAACCGAAGCGCTGGCGCTCCCGGGCAAAGGGGAAGAGTCACGACTTGAGGCGATGAGCCACCTCGACAGCGTGTTGAGAAACAGCCTGCCCGGCGACGATCTGCTCTGCGAGTACGGCCCCTGGGAGCGACTCCTCATCCTGCCGGACGTCTGGGCCGAGGACTTTCGCGAAACCGCGGCGCAGCTCGTCAAGGCGGCTCGCCAGCAGGTCAACCGGCAGGTCCGCGTCGCGCTGATCACCTTCCCGGTGGATGGCCAGAGGGCCGCCGACCCTCTCGACTACCTGGAGCGTGCGTTGGAGGTGTGCCGAGCGGGAAGGACCTCGGTCAGCGTGGGGCGACCGCGAGTCCGGCCCCTTACGCCTGAGGGCCGCGAGCAGCGGGTGGAGAGCGCTTGAGGTAACCCCAACAAAGGAAGGAGGCAGGAGGATTGAGTCCTCCTGCCCCTCTGAGTATTTCGTTACCGGAGACCCCGATTAGTGCTTCAGGATTCGGTATCCCGTCCAGCTGTAGTCGTAGAGCGAGTTGTAGCCGGCGCCCTTCACGTAGGTCTGCACAACGTACGACTGGGTGCCGTAGTTGAGATTGGCGGTGACCACGTCGCCCTGCATGAGCTTTTGGGCTTGCTTGTACTCGGGGATCGCCTGGTCGACCTGCTCGGTATCAGCCTTGGCGAGGATCTTGTCCATGGCCGGGTTGCAGTAGCCCTCGTTGCCGCCCTTGCCTACAGCGGCCTGTGAGCAGGTGAAGA
>Ga0209526_10000789_pt1 | contig 20806 bp, 26 predicted proteins | sample JacPinW_OM2H0_M1_FD_188566 | JGI IMG/M metagenome (GOLD analysis project Ga0209526, IMG submission 188566) | Forest soil microbial communities from Algoma, Ontario, Canada - Jack Pine, Ontario site 1_JW_OM2H0_M1 (SPAdes) (version 2) | ecosystem: Environmental > Terrestrial > Soil > Boreal... | reverse complement strand
GGGCGAACGATCCGGGGGACCTCGCCGACATCGTCGCCGGCGCCCTGCTGGCCAACCCGCGCGAGCGGCAGGGCCTCCTGGAAGCAGTGGAGCTCGAGCCGCGGCTGCAGTTGGCCACCCAGGCGGCCGCCGCTGCGCTGGCCCGAACCGCCTTCAACGTCTCGGCCCCGAACTGATGCGAGCCTTCCTCCTGCTGTTGCTCCTGCCTGCCGCCTGCCTCGAGCAATCCGGCCTGCAGTGTCCCCCCAATACCAGCATCGTGGGGCAGTACGCGCTTGGCTTCACTGGCTCCCACGACGCGGGCGAATGCATCCACCTCGACGGCGGCCCGGATGGCGGCCCGCTGCGGCTGACGCTCGATGACGCGGGCGTCAAGAACGCCACGGTCTGTGTCGGCACCTGGCCGGACGGCGGCACGCAGCTGAATCTCCTGGTTGCCGGCAAGGGTGGGGCGCGCACGAGCGACCTGCTTGCCGACGGCGGTTTTCTCTTCGCCAATCCCGCAGGGCAGACGACGGCGTGCGGCTGCGAGGTCACCCTCGTGGAGACGTTCGAGGGCTATCTCCGCACGGCCGGCCCGTTCGTGCTGCGGCCCGATGGGGGTCTTCCACCGATCACCGGGATCACCGGCACCCTGGCTGACGGCGTGACGGGAGGGCCGGGCTGCGCGTGCAACCTGCCGTGCACGGTCACCTACTCGATCAACGGGACCCTGTTCTGATGCGGGCCGCGGTGGTGCTGTTTTCTGGAGGCCTCGATTCCAGCACCTGTCTCGCCATCGCCAAACACGACGGCTTCGCTCCCCACGGCCTGGCCGTCCGCTACGGCCAGCGGCACGAGCACGAGATCATCGCCGCCGAGCGGATCGCGCGCGCGCTGGGAACGCCGCTCAAGGTGGTGTCGCTGGATCTGCGAGCGATCGGCGGGTCCGCCCTCACCGGCCCCATCGACGTCCCCAAGGACATTCCCATCGGCGAGGGCATCCCGGTCACATACGTGCCCGCCCGCAACACGGTGCTGCTCGCGCTGGCGCTCGGGTACGCCGAGACCATCGACGCGCAGGATCTCTACATCGGTGTCAACGCCATCGACTATTCCGGGTACCCGGATTGCCGCCCCGCGTTCGTCGAGGCCTTCGAGAAGCTGGCCAACGTCGCCACCGCAGCCGCGGTCGAGGGCCGCGCGACGTACCGGGTGCACGCGCCCCTGCTGAGGATGACCAAATCGCAGATCGTCCAGACCGGCGTCAGGCTCGGCGTGCCGTACGCCTTGACGCACTCCTGCTACGACCCTGACGCGCAGGGCCGCGCGTGTGGCCGCTGCGACTCCTGTCGCCTGCGCGCACAGGGCTTTCGCGACGCAGGCGTCCCGGACCCGACGGTCTACTCCCCGAGGTGAACCATGCTCATCCTCCTTGCAGCAGCATTGCTGGCGCAGGCGCACGTCCACGAATCGGACGCGGGAGCTGCATCCGGGAAGGACGCTTCCGTACCCATGTCCCAACTGCCGCATTCGTTGGACCCCGACGCGCCGAAGCCCGAGGGGACCATGACGAAACTGCAGGCCGGTGGACAGCCTTCCGAGGCTTACGTGGCGCGGCCAAAGGGCAAGCCGCGCGGGGCGTTGCTCGTTCTCCAGGAGTACTGGGGGCTCAACGACTGGATCAAGCACCAGGCAGACCAGCTCGCCAAGGAGGGCTACCTCGCGCTGGCGGTCGACCTCTACAAGGGGAAAGTCGCGGCCACCCCCGCCGAGGCGGTCGAGCTGATGAAGGCGAAGGACGAGACATGGGGCGACCAGGTGGAGGAGGCCGGACTCGAGTGGTTGAAGAAGAACGCCTCCGGCGCCAAGGTCGGCACCATCGGCTGGTGCATGGGAGGCGGCGAATCGCTCAAGGCCTCCCTGAACGATCCCAAGGACGTCCGCTTCACCATCATGTACTACGGCATGCCGATCACGGACGTGGCCAGGCTCAAGACGCTGCGCGGACCAGTGCTGGGGATCTGGGCAAAGAGGGACCGCTCGTTCACGCCCGAAAAGGTTGCGGCCTTCGATCAGGCCCTGACGGAGGCGGGGGTGAAGCACGAGTTCCACTCCTACGACGCCGACCACGCGTTCGCGAATCCTTCGGGAGGCCGCTACAACCCCGAGGCAGCGAAGGACGCCTGGGACAAGACGCTGAAGTTCTTGGACGCGAACGTCAAGTCGAAGTAGCTACTCTTGAGCGCGGTTCATCGCGAGCCCGGTTTTGAGATGCGTTTTAGACGGCCGAAACCGGGCGCCGCCTGGGGAGCTGGCGGATGGTTCCGTAGAAACGCACCGCCGCTAGCCCGGCGCGCTGCAGGTCGCGATTGTTGAGGTAGGCGACCACCGGCGAGGCGAGGATGGGGACCACGCGGCCGAGCTGGGCCAGGCCGCGCTTGGTCAGCACCTTCTCGGCCACCCTCGCCAGCACCTTCGGTCCCGCCCGCCCAGCCAGGTTCACGGTGTCCGCGCCGTTCGAGTACCCGAGCACCTCGAACACTTCGTCCCGCGCGCGGTCGGACTTGAGGTTCACCCTGTGCACCAGCGCGACCTCCATGATCAGCGTGAGCTGCAGCACGGTGACGAAGACGAGGTCCGCCGGCACCAGCGCCAGCCCGAAGAGGCCCGAGACGGCCCCGCCCGTCGATGCCCAGGTCTTCTTGGTGTCCGTGAGCCGCTGCGCCAGCTCCTGCGCGCTCGCGCTCGGGTACTTGTCCCGCAGCTCGTCAACGCGCTTGCGGCAGCGCGCGATCTCGGCCACGTACACGCCCCAGAGGCGCTGCTTGGCGAACTCCGTCAACACCAGCGGGAATTGTAACCCGCCCGCGGAATTCGCGCCGGGCTCAGGCAGGGCTGCAGACCTGCCTGAGGATGTCCAGCTCCTCCAGCGCCTTGCCGGCGCCGATCACGACGGAAGAGAGGGGATCCTCGGCGAGGAACACAGGGAGGCCCGTCTCCTCGCGGAGGAGCGCGTCCAGGTTCTTGAGCAGCGCGCCGCCGCCCGCGAGCACGATCCCGCGGTCCGCGATGTCGCCCGCCAGCTCGGGAGGGGTGCGCTCCAGCGTCACCTTCACCGCTTCGACGATGGCGTTGACCGGCTCGGCGAGCGCGTCGCGGATCTCGTCCGAGCTCACCGTGAGCGTGCGCGGCACGCCGGCGACGAGATCGCGCCCCTTGATGTCCATGGTGAGCACTTCGTCGCTCGGGTAGGCGTTGCCGATGCCCATCTTGATCAGCTCGGCGGTGCGCTCGCCGATCAAGAGATTGTACTTGCGCTTGATGTGCTGGATGATCGCTTCGTCCATCTTGTCGCCGCCTACGCGGACGCTCTTGGCGTACACGATGCCGGCGAGAGAGATCACCGCGACGTCGCTGGTGCCGCCGCCGATGTCCACGATCATGTTCCCGGACGGCTCGGTGATCGGCAGCCCGGCGCCGATCGCCGCGGCCATCGGCTGCTCGATCAGGTAGACCTCGCGCGCCCCGGCGCTCTCCGCGGCCTCGCGCACGGCGCGGCGCTCCACTTCGGTGATGCCCGACGGGATCCCGATGATGATGCGCGGCTTCACCAGCGTGGACCGGTTGTGCGCCGCGCGGATGAAGTAGCGCAGCATCGCAGCGGTGATCTCGAAGTCGGCGATCACCCCGTCCTTCATCGGGCGGATGGCGACGATGTTGCCCGGCGTGCGCCCGAGCATCTCCTTCGCTTCCTTGCCCACGGCAAGGACCTTCTTTCCGCCCCGCGCTTCCTGCTGCACGGCGACGACCGAGGGCTCGTTCGAGACGATGCCCATCCCGCGGATGTAGATCAGCGTGTTCGCGGTGCCGAGATCGATGGCCAGGTCGCGGGAGAAGAGCTTGTAAATGCCGTTGAACATGAATGCCTTGCGTCAGAGTGAAAAGCGCGGGCGTGCAGCATAACGGTCCGCCGGATCCGCAGCGCGCACTTTCGCTCGTTTTCACCGCGGCGTCGAAGGAAATTCCACGGAATCGGCGTCCCGGCAGGAGGCTCGCCACGAGCCCTTGCGGAGCTACCGATCCAGGACGCAGGCACTCCCTTCTTCTGGGGACACAGCCCGGAGAGACCGATCCGGGCGGGTCGTGGGCGCCCTCCACCCACACGTACGACGGATGTGCGAGTCCTGCCGACACGCGTGCGGACCTCTACTGCGCGGCGAGGCCGGCGCCCGCGCAGGCGATCTGCGCCAGGAGCAGCAGGACGCTCGCGCCGTGCAGCGCGCCCCAACGCTTCCGCCGCGGGTCCAGGGCGTCGAGCCCTTCAATCGAGCCGCCGAGCTGGTCCCGAAAAGCGCGGATTCGAGCATCGAGCAAAGCGTGGACGAGCGTGAGCAAGGCGGCCGCGCTGGCCCACCAGATCGGGGCGCCGCGCACGAAGAGCCAGGCGGCGGCGGTCAGCGCTGCCGCCGCCCAGCGCAGCCAGAGGAAGCTCGACAGCACGGCGCCGGAAAATCGTCCCCCCTGCTGGCGGGTTTCCGCGACCGCAAAAATCGACCTCGTCGCGAAGACCGTCGCAAGGCCGCCGCCGAACCAGACAGCGAGAGCAAACCTCAGCAAAATCAGCCCCATCCACCCCTGTGTAACACGGAGCACTGGAACGCAATCTTGACCTTGTGCCGCCGCCCTGAAACAGTAGATGTTTCTCGGAGGAGGAGCTTGATGCAGCGCCGACGGCCCGCAGCAGCGCGGATCCTGTCCGCCTTGGCGGGACTTGCGTTTGGCCTGCTCGGCGCAGAGCTGACGTTCGGGCAGCTCCGTCCGGACGAGCCACGCTCGGAGACGGTGCTGTACTCCATCGAGGTGCGCAACGGTGCCGGCGACCTCCTGGCCAGCCCGATGCTGATCGGCGAGGAAGGGCGCCCGGTCCATCTCAACCTCGCACAGGACGGTGGCCCGCGCCGCGAGCCGCTCGCCATGTCGCTGGACCTGGAGCCGCATCCAGACGGCGGCGACAACCTTTGCCTCGGTTACCGGCTCTCCATCGACGACGGGTTCGCGCATTCCGGCCGGTTGGGCCTCTCGTACGGCGAGCTGAGCTCCGTCGAGCTGACCGGCGGAGGCGAGAGCCTGCGTCTGTCGCTGGTGGTGGCCCGCGCGCATACGCGCGAGTTCGGTCGGATCTTGCAGCGGCACCGCCGCCCCACGGCGTAGAGAGCCGGCCTCACCGTCGCGAGATGCACCCGCCCACGCACCGCGGCTGAGCGCCTGCGGCGCTGGCCTGTGATAGAAAGCGGCGCGTGCCGCCGCCCGTTCTCACTCCCCAGGAAAGCCGTCTTGCCGCATTCTGCCGTCTCTTCGCGGTGGTGTACTTCGCAGGCGCGCTCTGCTTCGCGATCTTCCCCGGGTTGAGCTACCGGATCGCGACGCTCGACGCGGACGTCGCCGCGCTGGGGCCGGAGCCGCTCTTCTGGAACGTGCTCGCGGTGGCGATGATGACGGCAGTGGGGACCGCTTGCCTCGTCACCGCGGCCCGGCCGCGCGAGCGCCGGCACGCGATCCTGCCCGTCGCCGTCGCCAAGCTCACCTCCAGCGCGCTCGCCGCTGTGCACCTCGCCGGCGGCGAGCGGTCGCGCGCGCTCGCGGCGGTGCTTGCCACGGACCTTCCCCTGCTCGCGCTCACCCTCGCGATGTACCGTGCGGCGGCGCCCGGGGTGCACAGCGAGCCGGCCAGGGAAGGGCCACCGGCGATCGAGGATCCACCCAAGGTCCAGCTCAAGGTTTCCAAGAGCTGACTGCAGCTTTCCTGCGGACGCCGCCCGGTTGCGTTACATTGCACCCATGATCGGCGTCGTGGTCGCAACGCACGGCAAGCTGGCCGAGGAGATGATCCGTACCGCGGAGGCGGTGGTGGGACGCCTCGACCTGGTCGTGCCGGTGAGCGTCGTCGCCACCTCGCCCGACATGCGCGGAGACCTGAAGGCGGCGATCCAGCGCGTCGACCAGGGCGAGGGCGTGCTGCTGCTCACCGACCTGCTGGGCGGCTCACCCACCAACCTGTGCGTTTCGTTCCTCCTGGAGCGAAAGGTGGAAGTGGTCACCGGCGTCAATCTCCCCATGCTGCTGAAGCTCTCCGGGCTGCGAACGAGCGGGAAGGGCATCGCCCAGATCGCCCACGACCTCGCCGAGGCGGGCCAGAGGTCCATCGGTCACCTGAGCGACTCGATCCGGAGGATTGGTTGAACAAGGCGCCGGGCGTGGCGCTGGTGCGCGTCGACAACCGTCTCGTGCACGGCCAGGTCTTGGAGGCCTGGCTCCCGGCGCTCGACGCGCACGGCATCCTGGTCGCCGACGACGAGGCGGCGGGGAACGTCCTGGCGCGCTCGGCGATGGCGCTGGCGATTCCGCCGGGCGTCAACTTCGAGGTCCTGCGCGTGGAGGCAGCGGCGGGGCTGCTCCGGCCGGGAGGCAAGGGCCCGCAGGCGCCCCGCACGCTGGTCCTGCTGCGCGACGTGCGCGACGCCGTCGCGCTAAGCGAGGCCGGAGTGCCGGTTCCGCAGCTCAACCTGGGCAACGTGCATTTCGGGAGGGGTCGCAAGCAGGTCTCCCCATCGGTCTTTCTCGACGCCGGCGAGCTGGCGGCCCTGGAGAAGCTGTCGCGCGCGGGAACCCAGGTCGAGGTCCGCGCCGTGCCTTCCGAGGCGCCGTTGCGGCTTCCGGATCTGAAAGCGCGCTTCGCCGCGGCCTGACCGGGTGTAAAGAAGGACCCGATGCTTCCGCTCCCGGCCGGCGGCGCGCCGCAACTGTTCTTCCTCGCGGCGGTCGCGGCGCTCATCGGCGGTCTCTCCGCCATCGAGCGCAAGGGCGCCTTCCAGCTCATGCTGTCCCGCCCGATCGTGCTGGCGCCGATCCTGGGGTGGGGAATGGGCGATGCGCAGGGCGGCCTGCTTTTGGGGATTCCTCTCGAGCTCTTGTTCCTGGGCGGCGTGAACCTCGGGGGAAGCCTGCCGGACAACGAGTCGCTGCTGGCGGCCGCGATGACCGCCGCGGTGATCCCGGCGGGCCTGGCGGCGCGGACCGGGGTGGATGCGCCGCTTGCGGCCGTGGGTCTCGCGCTCCTCCTGCCGCTCGCTTTCTTCGGCCGCCGTCTCGAGCGCGCCTCCGAAGCGCGGAACACGCAGCTGATGGAAGAGGCCCTGGAGCGGGCAGCGGGCGGTGACCCGGATGCGGCGCGGGTGAACCTGCGCGGGCTGCTCCTGCCCTTTGGAGCCGCAGCCGGGATCTGCGCCGTCTGCGTCCTGGTATCGCCGGTGCTCGCGTTCGTGCGCCTGAAATGCCGGCCGGCCGAGCTGTCGGCGCTGGAAGGGGCGTGGCATGCGGTGTGGGCCGTCGCCGCGGCTTGCGCGGTCCGTGCCATCCGCGATCCGCGCGCACCCGCCCTGGCGGCGATCTGCGCCGCGACCGTGATCGCCATCACCCTGGCCATCCGGGGGCTGTCGTGATTCCGGAGGTGGCGATGGCGCACCCGGTTCGACGCGTCTCGACCCCGACGCTCGCCCGCGTCTTCGTCCGGTCGCTCTTCCTTCAAGCAGCCTGGAACCCGCGCGGGATGCAGAACCTCGGCTTCGCGGACGCGATCACGCCGGCGCTCCGCGAGCTGTATCCGGAGCCCGCCGAGTGTGCGAAGGCGGTGGCGCGGCACCTGGAGTTCTTCAACTGCCATCCCTACCTGGCGGCGGCCATCCTCGGCGGCGCGGTCCACCTCGAGGAGCGCGTCGCCGGCGGACAGTCGCCGCCGGAAGTCGTGTCCAGCTTCAAGCGAGCGCTCGGGCCGCCCTTCGCCGCCCTCGGCGACGGTTTCTTCTGGCTGGCGCTCCGGCCGGCCGCGGCGCTCCTGGCAGCGGCGACGGAGCCTTTCCTGGGGCTGGGTTGCATCTTCGTCTTCCTCGCCCTCTACAACGCCGTCCATCTTCCCGCGCGCGTGTGGCTGTTCGCCACCGGCTACGCGCGCGGCGAGGGCGTCGTCGACGCGGTGAGGCGCGCGCACCTGGCGAGCGGCACCGCGCTGCTCAAGGCATGCGGCGCGGCTCTGGCGGGAGCCCTGGCAGCGCGGGGAGTCCTGACGGCAGGATTTCCCGACAGGCCTTTCCACGCGCTTCTGATCGCCTCCACGATGGTCCTGGCCTGGGCGATCCTGCCCCGCCTGGGACCGACCCGCGCCGTCTACGGTGGCCTCCTGCTCGGTCTTGCCCTGGGCGCGAGGTTCGTATAGCCCCGGCCGCCGCAGTCTGCGGGCTACGCTCGAGCGAGGTCGCTCGCAAGCCCCGCGCTTGTTAAATGCGTTCCAGCCCGACGCCTGCGCTTGTGGCGCTGAACTGGGGTCGGGTATGGAATGAGACTGGACTTCAGGGAGGGGCATGGCGGCCGAGTCAGTCGAAAAAATCTGCACGGTGCGCAACAAGATGGGCCTGCATGCGCGGCCCGCGGCGCAGATCGTACAGGCCGCCAACCGGTTTCCCTGCGACGTGACGCTGGAGAAGGACGGCCAGCCGGTGAACGCCAAGAGCATCATGGGGGTGCTGATGCTCGCAGCAGCCCTGGGCACCACCGTGACCGTGCGCGCCGAGGGCGAACAAGCCCAGCAATGCGCGGACGCGATCGGGGAGCTGTTTGAAAAAGGCTTCAACGAGGAGCTTGGCTAGGCGCGGCGAGAGAAGATTCTTAGCGCCTACGCTTTAGCGCAACCCCAAATTCCGGCCGCCGCAGCCAACTCAGGGGCTACCGCTTGAGCGCGGACATTCAGTGCGTGGGCGGCAGGATGGTGGTTTCGTCGCGCCGCACGTCGCTCGCGGGTGGCACCGGCGGCTCGGTCCCAGGATGCCCGTCCGCTTCGCGGCGCCGCAGCCGGAGCTCGTCCGAGAACGGGACGCCGCTCGAACGGCTCGCCGCCGCCAGGGACCCGAGCAGAGAGCCCACCAGTGCCAGCACCGCGCCGCCCGCCGCGAAGATCGCCACCACGGGCCCGTTGCCCGAGGTCGCCACCAGGGCGGCCGTCTGCCCGCGGGTATTCCTCGAGATCGCGGTGTTGCGCGCAGGAGTGCGCGTGAAGGCGGCCACGCCCGAGATGAAGAGCGCGATCAGGCCCGCGAGCAGCATCGACATCGCCCAGGATACGGTGCCATGGACCAGGCTCTCCCCGCGGCGGCGGTCCCCGGCGAGACGGACCACCGCGAATCCGCCGATGAAGGAGGAGACGACGGCGCTCACGGCTCCCCAGAGGGCCGCGCCGGAGTTGGAGGTGGCTGGACGCGCCGTGAACGGATCGATCACCGAAAGGCCGAGGACGATGCCGATCAGCGAGAGGACGAGCAGCACGCCCCAGCCGATCAACGTTCCGGCGAAGAGCGCGCTCCAGTCGAGGCGCAAGGGCCGATCCAGGCGGCCGTCGGCCTCACTGCGCAAGCTGGTGGTGCCGGAGCTGCGGTCGTACGCTGCCATTCTCCTCCTCCTCCCAGACCCGATACACGATGATGCTGTCCGGGCGATGAAGCCCACAAGGGACGGGCAGGCTGGGGCTTGGAGGGGCTAGCCACCCTGCCGCGCCAGCAAGCGGCGGATGTTCGCCCGGTGCCGGAGCACGATGATGAGCGCCACCCCGACCAGTCCATAGACGGCGTAGCGGTCGGCCGTGACCATGCCGACGGCCAGCGCCACCGCTGCACCCGCGAGCGAGCCGACGCTCGAGATGCGGAACAGCTTGTAGAGCACGAGCCACGTCGCCGCTCCCGCGGCGGCTGCCAGGGGCGCGAGGGCCAAGGCAACGCCGAGCCCGGTGGCCACGCCCTTTCCGCCCTGAAACCCCAACCAGACCGGAAAGCAGTGCCCGATCACGGCGGCGATCGCGCACCCCGACGCCAGCATCGGCGGCGCCTCCGGCGTGCGCGCCGCGATCAGGACGGGCACCAGACCCTTGAGCGCATCGAGAACCAGCGTGGCGATGGCGGCAGGCCTCCCCGCCACGCGCGCCACGTTGGTGGCCCCGATGTTTCCCGAGCCCGCGGCGCGAACGTCGCTGCCTGTGGCCGCCTTGGCGATCAGCAGCCCGAACGGGATCGACCCGCAGAGGTAGGCCACGACCGCCCACAGCCAGATCATGGTCCGTTCCGCAGCGCGACGAAGAGCCAGCTTGCGGCGAGCGTGGCCGCCGCGGCCCAGCGCGCTCGGCGAGTGAGCTGGAGGGCCGGCGCGTAGGGAAGGCCGGCGATGCGCAAGGCCGTCCAGAGAAGGTGCGCGGCGGAGGTGAGCGCGAGCAGCATTCCCAAGGGGCTGCAGTAGAACGCCGCGGCGAGCTGCCCGCGCACCGCGAAGTGGAAGGCGCGGGTGCAGCCGCATCCGGGGCAGGGAAAACCGGTGGCGGCCCGGAACGGGCAGAAGAAGAGCGAGAGCGGCGGCGCATCGAGCGGCAGCGCGGCCGCTGCGGCGAGCAACAACATCGCGATGCCGGCGAGCGCGACCGCGTGCAGCGACGGGCGGCCGGCGCGCGCGATCACGGCAGTCCCTGCGCCCCGTGCGCTGCGCTCCGCAACGCCATCATCAGCGATCCCATCACCAGGAACATCACACAGCAGAGCACGAAGTAGGGGGCGAGCACCGCCGCCGCCGCCGCTCCGGTGGAAATGCGATGCGTGACTTTGAGGCCGATCGACGTCAGCACGACGACCCAGATGATGCCGACGATCGAGCCACAGGCCGGGACCGCCAACAGCACCAGCGGCGCGCAGGCGTAGGCGCAAGCGGCGAATGTGGCCGCAAACCCCCGCTTCGCCTGGCCCAGGAGCGCCGCCACGGCGTGCGTGACTGCGGCGTTCAGGTAGAGGAACACGAGAGCGACCACGGGCGTGAGCAGCGCGAGCCCGATGACCCAGCCCGGCGAGCTCGCCTCCAGTTGCGTCTGGATCATGCGCTGCAACACCGGAGCGAGGTCGGGGTCCTGGGAAAGAGTGCCCAGGATCGCGCGCAGCCGTTCCCGTTGCCCCCGGAGCAGGAGGGCCTCGAGGAGCTGGCCCAAAGCCCAGGACACGGAGATGGTGAACACAGCGAATCCGAGTTGTGCCGCACCCTTGTCCAGGCGGACCGCCGCGAAGAGCTTGCCCGGTTCCAGCAGGGCCAGCTGCACGGTCTGCGCCCACCCCCTCCAGAACCCCAGTTCGGCGCGGCGCTCCCAGGGAGTGCCGGGTCCCTCGGGCAGCCCGGTTTGGAGTGCGCCGGGTGCGGCCGGAGCAGGCTCGGGGACGACCAGCGCCTTGCCACAGACTGGACAGAGCTGGTGGCCGGGATGGTCCGTGCTGAACGTGTTCCGGCAGCTGGGACAGCGCGCGAGCACAGCGCCTTCTAGCATGTCCGCTCATGGACCGGCCGGACGGCTGGGAAGCTTCCGTGGCGACTGCACGATGCCTACCTCTGCGAAGCAGCCGGAGACATCCCGGCGTTTTTGGAGCGGCGCCCCCAGTTGAAAGCGCCGCGAAACCCCTTGAGGAGGCAACACATGAAGTACGCATATGGTCTCGCCCTGGCGGCCGCGGTGGTCTTCGGCTGCAGCAGCAGCAAAGAGAACACCCGAACTTCGTCGAAGGACACGGGCACCGGCACGACGGCGGCGACGGAGGCGAACGCGCAGGGCACGACCACGGCGACGACCGGCAGCACCGATACGAATACCCAAGGTTCCATGAACAACCAGCCGTCGAGCAGCTCCTCGGCGACGGCGGACAACCAGGGCAGCAGCTCGTCGTCCGGCGTGAGCCCCGGCACTGCCGCCGGCACCGCCGGTGCCGCCGGTGCCGCCGGTGCCGCCGGAGCCGGCGCGGCCGGCGCGACCTCCGGCCAGAGCGGCACGACTTCGGGCGCCTCCGATCAGAGCAGCGCCTCGAACACCGGTGCGTCCAGCGCGGGGACCGGCACGGCCTCCAGCCAGCAGAGCGACACTACCGGCTCGACGCCCTCCGATACGTACGGCAGCACCGACACCGCGAACAGCGGTCAGAGCGGCAACACCGGCACGTCGGCGGCGGGCGCCGCCGGCACGGGCAGCTCCGCCACGGCAATGGGGCCTTCCTCGGGCGACCAAGGGAACCTGCGCACTGTGACCGGATCGGTCTCCAAGGTCGATCAGAACAGCATCACCCTCGACCAGGGCGTCACGCTGACCGTGGACTCGCAGACCCAGGTGCTCCGCCGAGGCCAGCCCGTGGCGGCCGGGATCGCCGCGATCCGCGAGGGTTCGCAGGTGCGGGCGAGCTTCGACCCCGCATCGAACCGGGCGGACAAGATCGAGATGATGTCCAGCAAGAAGAGCAAGAAGAGCAAGAACAGCACCATGGGCACCGGCACCAGCGACCAGAACACCAACCCGAACCCCAAGTAGCTTGCGGGGCGCAGCCCGCTCTCCGGGGGCGGGCTGCGATTGTAGGGGCGCCGGGTCCTCCTCGCGGGGACCCGGCGCTCTCGCTTCGTCCCGTTTTCGCGGTAGAAATCCGGCATGGCCGGCAGGGGATTCCTGATCCGTGAGAACCACCGCGTGCTGCTCACCATCCATGCCCTGGTGATGATCTTCGGGCTCCTCGCCTGCGCCGTGCTCAACCGCCGCTTCTCGCCCGATCGGTTCTGGGTGCAGTGGGTTGCGCTCGCTTGGGGTGCCGCTTTCCTCGCGCATCTCTGGGTCTTCTCCCGGGGAACGCTCGCGACGATGGGACGTGCCGGCCGGGCCCGCGACAGCCGGAATCCCGAGGACGGTTAGATGCCGATCCTGGCGACGCTCCGGCAGAGTCGCGCGGGCGAGTGGAAGAACCTCGACGAGTACCTGCGCGAGCTCCGCCACCGCGAGACCGGGGCCCTGGCTGCGCTCGCGAACGCCCTGTCGGCCCCGCCCCACGAGCAGAAAGAGCTCGTCGCGCATGGCGAAGGAGGGGCGATCTTGATCGAGGTCGCCTGTGACCTCCGCGTTCCCAAAGGCGCGCGTCTCGCCGCCTCGCGTGCCCTGCTCGAGGCCGGCATCGCGGAGCCTTTCGTCGGGCACCTGTTCATTGGCGCCGGTGATCTGGTCACCGACCCGCGCCTCGGCGCAATGGCGCGCAAGCTGGTCGAGTCGGGGCTCCCCTCCGCTCTCCAGCTCGGAGGCGAATCCGCGCAGATCACGCTCGCCGCCGGCGCGTTCGCCCGCGCCGCGTACGCCGGGGCATCGGCGGTCGGAGTGGCGCGGATCCAGGAGCTGTTAGAGCCGGCGAAGGAGCTGCACGCCGGCGCAATCGCGGCTCTGTTCGCGCTCGACGCGGGGGAGCTCCCGGAAAACCACCGGAACGGCTGGAAGCGTCTGCTGGAGCAGACGTGCGCCGCCCATCGCCGCGCGCCCGCCGCGGCCAGGCGTGTGGGTCTTGCGCCGGCGTGGCCGCCCAATCTTCCAGGGAAGTTCGCGCCGTTCATCGAGGACGCCGAGCGGCAGAACGCCGCTGTCGAGGCCGCCGACGCGGCGGCGAACCCCGCTGCGTTGAAGAAGGTCCGCGCCGCCGCCCAACCCACGGGTAAAGCGCGCGAGGCGACGACGGAAAAGGCCCCCCTGCCGGCCGGGAAGAAGCTCGCGCCGCCAATCCGCAGGTCGCCGTTCAAACGGGCCATCGGCACCGTGGTTGAGGTCCCCCCCACCCTTCCGTCCGAGCCGATGGAAGCCCTGGCCGCGCGCGGCGCGGCTGCGGTGGAACCGCCCCGGCCGCGCATCGAGCGGACGGAGGAAGCCCCCCCGTCGCGGGGGCCGCTGCCGATCGCTCCGCTGCTATCGCGGGAGAGGAACGAGTTGCGCTTCGACGCTCGCGGCCAGCGCATCCCGCGCGCAGATCGTTGGAGCGATGACCAATTCGAGTGGGAGTCGCCGGTCCTTCCTTCGTCGGACCTCCCGCCCCCGGCGCGGGCGCGCGTGGCTCCGGGACCGTTCGCCGCCCGGCTGCGGTCGATCTTCGACGATCGACCGGAGGCGGTCGATCGCCTCTGCGCGGCCGCGGAGGCTCGCGCGGCCGTTCGCGGCGAGCCGGAGCTCCTGCGCGAGCTGGCGGCCGAGCTGTCGCGGGGCGGGCGGGACCGGGTGCTCCCGAGGGAGCAAGTGCAGCGCCTCCGGAGCATCCTGCGGGACCATGCCCACCCGCCCGCCTGGAGCGCTGCTGCCGGGATCCTGCTCGATTTTTTTGTGTCCGGTCGCGCTTGAGGGCAGTCTCCGACGGGGCCATTCCGCCCGCTGCGGCAATCGTTGCCAGAAGGACTCCCAGATGCTATCGGTGCGCGCTTTCAGGGGTACGGAATGAAGATTGCCTTGAGCCCGCTGGAAAAGCTTCGTGCAGCGGGCAAGTTCCTCGACGTCACCTTCAACAAGCGACCGCTCACAGTCTCGATCGAGGTGACCAAGCGCTGCAACGCGCGCTGCGACTTCTGCGACTACTGGAAGATCAGCGACCGCGACGAAATGACTGATTTCACGGACGTCGTGCGGCGCTTCGACCCGCTGGTGGTGGTGTTCACCGGCGGTGAGCCGATGTTGCGCCGCGACCTGGTGCCGCTCGTCCGGCAGATCAAGGAACTGCCGGGCTTTCGCTACATTACCGTGCTCACCCACGGGGGGTTCCTCACCGAGGGCAAGATCAAGGAGCTAGCCTCGGCGGGGGTGAACCAGATCAACATCTCCATGAACTACCCGGATGCGCGCCAGGACCGCGAGCGCGGCCTTCCGGGCCTTTTCGAGCGGCTGGAGCAGACCGTCCCCCGGATGGTGGCCTCCGGCTACAACTGCTTCACGTTCGCCTCGATGCTGATGGTCGACAACATGCACGACGCCGAGCCCCTCATCCGGCTGGCGCATGCGTGGGGCATCAACATCGCCTTCTCCGGCTACAACGACCTGAAGAACGGCAACCAGTCCCACATGGTGTCGAGGGAGAAGATGGCGGAATTCAAGGCCGTCTGCTCCAGGATCATCCAGCTCAAGCGCGAGCTCGGCAACGTCATGACCTCCGACTACTTCTTCGAGACCCTGCCCGAGTTCTACGAGAAGCGCAGGATCGACGGCTGCCAGGCGGGGAAGATCATGATCCACGTGTCCCCCAAGGGCATGGTGCAGCCCTGCGCCGAGTTGCCGGCGGTGGCGCACTATTCCGAGTTCCTCCCGGGTGCTTACACAGGGCCGAACTGCGGCGCCTGCTTCGACGCCTGCCGCGCGGAACCGCAGGCTCCTCTCACGCTGCGACGCCTGGGCGAGCTGGCGGGAGTGCTGTGACGGAGCGGCTCTGGATGAGGACCGCCCTTGGGCTCCTCGCCGGCCTCCTGGCCGCGGCGGCCGTGGTGTTCTATCTCGGCATCAGCCAGCGGGAGCTGCTCGCTTCCTTGCACGGCGTGGCCGAGCAGCCGCTGCTGATGGCGGCGGCCGGTGGGCTGGTCTTGATGGCCCTGCAAGCCCTGCGCTGGTGGGTGGTGATGCGCCCCCTTCTCGACCTCAGTTACGGCCAGGCCTGCCGCGCCATGATGGTCGGGTTCTTCTTCAACGTGGTGCTGCCCGCGCGCGGAGGCGATCTGCTGCGCGTCCAGTATCTGGGGAAGCGCACCGGCGTCTCTCGCGCCAAGCTCCTCGGGACGGAGATCGTGGACTTCTGGAGCGACAAGTGGGGATGGGTGGCCGCGTTCCCCATCCTCTGCCTCTTCGGCACTCCTCCGTCCTGGCTCTTCCGCGCGCTCCTGCTGATCGGGGGCATCGTGGTGGGTGTGGGAATCCTGCTGGCGCTGATGGGAAGCGGGCTGCTGCGCCGCGGCCCGCGGTGGTTGACCAATCTCCGTGACGGATTCGCTGCGAATCACTGGAAGCGCCTGCTCCTCGTGGAGACGGTGATCGCTCCCCTGCCGTGGCTCTGGGAGACTTTCGTGATCGCGATCGCGGGTCACGCCTTGGGGCTAGATCTCTCCGCCATGCAGGCGTTCGCGGCCCTGACGGCGTTCAACGTCGCTACCGCCGTTCCCTCGCCGGGAAACGCTGGGTCGTTCGAGGCGGGCGGGACGCTGGCGCTGATCGCCTTCGGGGTCCCCAAGGAGACGGCCCTCGCCTTCATGTTCCTCTACCACTTGACGCAGGTGGTGCCAGGGTTCATGGGGGGAGTGCTCGTGCTGGCCCTCGAGGGCGAGTCCCTGCTCGGCCAGCGCGGCTTGCTGCGGTTCGGGCGAGAGGAAGTCCAGGCGGTGGCGGTGCCCGCCGAACCGTATGCCAGCTAGCCGTGCGCGCGGTCTGACCGCGGTCGCCGGACTGGCTGCGGTCGCTGGCGCATTCACGGTGACCAAGGCGGTCCACATGGACGACACCGCGCACCTCTGGATCGCGCGCGCCATCGTCCGCGATCCGGTGCACGCCGCCAAGGCGATGCTCAACTGGGACCAGGTGGCCGAGCCGCTGCATGCGCTCAATGTTCCCCACCTGTTCATGTACCTGCTCGCCGTTCCGATGAAGCTGGGCGCACCGGCGGAGGCGCTCCATCTGGTCTCGGTCGCGTTTGCGTTCCTCGCGCTCTGGTTGGTCTGGAGGCTCGCCGGGCTACTGGTCCCCGCGCAGGCGCTGTGGGTCACGGCGCTGCTCGCGCTCGGCCCGGCATTCCTGCCCGGGCTCAATCTGATGGTCGACGTGCCGACGCTGGCCATCTGGGCCGGCTTCTTTCTCTGCATGGCGCTCGCGGGCCGCGAAGGCGGGCAGCTGCGGGACTGGCAGGCGTGCGCGTTCGCCGCCGCCGGGTGCCTGATCAAGTACACCAGCCTCGTGCTCTTGCCCGCGTTCGTGGTGCTCGCCGTGCGGCGCAAGGCCTGGAAGAGCCTTCTGGCGCTGTCCGTGCCGGTCGCCGCGCTGGTCGCGTGGAGCGCGTTCAACTGGATCGCGTACGGGGAGATCCACCTCCTCGAGCGCGCCGGAGCGGTCGCTTTGCCAGACGGGGCGGTCCAGACGGCCGTGGCGCTGGCGGCGGGCCGGTTGCCGCTGTGGATCCTGGGCCTCGGAGCCGTGTCTCCGTTCGCGGTCGCCTTCGCCGTGCAGGCCGGGCGCCGGGTGCTCTGGATCTGCGCGGGCGCCGGCGCGGCCATCGCCGCCGCTGGCTTGCTGCTGCCCGTTGCGGACCTGCCGGCGTTTCACGACGTCAACGCGACCGATGCGGTCCTCCGGGGAATCTTCTTTGCGAACGGGCTGCTGGTCGCCTCGCTCATCCGCAAGGCGCTGCTCGCCCGGTGGAACGGCGGTAGCCCCGCGGAACGCTTTGAGATCGACGTCCTCGTGGTCTGGATCGGGTGCGCGATCGCCGCCGCGGTGTTGCTAGCTCCGTTCCCGGCCGTGCGGCATGTGCTGCTCGCGTTGCCTCCGGTGATCGTGCTGCTCGCGCGCGACTTCGTCCCCTCGCCGCGGCGCGCGGCTGGCGCGCTCGCCCTGACCGCGGCGCTCGGCGTCGCTGCCGCGGTTTCCGACTGGCGGCGCGCGGACGTCTACCGCACCGAGGCCCGGGCGCTTTCTTCCGCGGGCACCACCTGGACGGTGGGCCATTGGGGATGGCAGTGGTACGCGGCGCAGGAGGGCATGCGCGAGTACGAGCCCGGAAAGAGCCGGTTCCAACCCGGCGACCTCGTCGTCGTGCCCGGCACGATCCACCAGCAGCGGATCACGGCGGAGGACACCGCGCTTCTCCATCTCGTCGGCGAGGAATCCGTCCGCGGCAACGCCCTGGACCTGGTGCGCACGGTCACCGGCGCGGGCGGGCTCTATTACTACTGGGCCGCCGTTCCCTGGACGCTGCGCTGGGGAGCGTTGGAGAAGTTCCGGATCTACGAAGTCCGGCCCGCGCGGTCTCCCGATCTCGATGGCCTGGCGACCGAAGGCCAGCCGCGCTCAATGGACTAGCTCGAACCCCGTGTAGTCCGCGGCGGAGATGGACCTCGTCTGGTCGCCGTCGCTCATGATCCCGACGCCCACCAGGTCCGGCACGTCGGCGTTCGGGTTGCCGTCCTCGAAATGCGCGCGAAACTCGGCGGAGGGGTCGATGTCCTCCGTTCGCCACTCACCGACGGGACCGTGCGACTCGGCCACGATGGTATCCTGCGCGACGAAGAGGTTGCGCTTCCGGTCGCAGGTGCGCCCCTTCTCGGCTTCCGAGCTCCACGCGTACTTGAGCGAGTACCACTTGAGCCCGCGCTTCCAGGAGACGTAGACCACCGCGGCCGAGTCGCCGCGCCCTTCCTTGCATTCGTCGCCGCCCTTGGGCAGGACCTGCGCGCGCCACTTCCAGCGCAGGCGTTTGATGCGCTGGCGGAGCGCATCCGGCACCTCCGCGCCGAGCGTGACGGTCTCGAGCGGCGGGCGGTAGACCGCCCGGATGAACGGTTGCTCGGGATCCTCGACGATCTTGTAATAGCTGATCGGCCCTGAATACGATTCGAGGACGCGGAACGAATGGACGTCGATGGGTGTGACCTGCGGTGGCCGCGGCTCTTCGCCGGCGGTCCCTGCGGAGATGAGCAGCACGCAGAGCGCCGCCACGCTGGCCAAGGTGCGAAGCACGCCTGAGATCCAGCTTAACTGGTGGAGGAAAATGCGCCAGTCCTTGGCAAGGAACCCGAATCGCAGGTAGAAGGGCGGGCGCTCGATGGAGGAAAACCCGGACCAGCTTCGCGGCCGCACCGTCCCTTGGGGCCGCGGCTCTTCGCTCGTGCTCGCCGCGCTGGTGCTGTTCGGGCTCTGGCTCCGACTGCGCGGGCTCTCGGCCGAGGGTTTCGGTGACGACGAGGTCCACAAGTGGCTCGCCGCCAACCGCTATCTGCAGGGCGTGTTCTCGGGTGACGACGTCGAGCACCCGATGTTGATGAAGTGGCTGATCGCCGCGTCGATCGCCGCAGGCTCGCGCCTCGGGTGGGCGCCCGAGGCGATGACGAGGCTCCCGAACGCGCTCGCGGGCGGAGCGTCCGTGCTGGTGGTCGCCCTGCTGGCCCGCCGGCTGTTCGGGCGCACGGCTGGCCTGCTCTCGGCGGCGCTGGCGGCGTGCTCGGTCACGCTCGTCGGGTACCAGCGGGTGGCGAAGGAAGACACCCTCCTCGGGCTCTTCCTCATGCTCCTCTTGTGGTGCATGGCGGAAGCGAAAGCGGCGGCGGATGACGGCCGCGATCCGGGAAGATGGGAGCTGTGGGGAGCGGCGTCCCTCGCCGGAATGCTGGCCTCGAAGTACTTCTTCTTCCTCACCCCCGTCCCGCTGGTCTTCTATCTGTGGATCCGGCGCGACACGCAGTGGCGCGTTCCCGTCCGGCGCTGGCTCCAGCTGATCGGGTTCGCGGCGGCGCTCTGGGTGTGCGTGAACTGGTCGCCGTTCCTGCCCAGCACCTGGGAGTACGCGAGGAGCTACACGACCGGGCAGCAGACGGTGCACGGGTCGCTGTTCTTCATGGGGCGCATCTACCACAACCTGTTGGAGTTCGGTCTCCGAGGCACGCCCCCCTGGTTCTACGCCGTGTTTGCCGCGGTGAAGCTTGCCCCCGCGACCTTCCTCTTCGCGCTGGCCGGCCTGGCCGTCGCCCTGGCGCAGCGGCGACCCGCGCACAAGCTGCTGCTCTCCTGGCTGGCGGTCTGGTTCATCGTGCATTCTGCCTCCGGATCGAAGTGGGGCCGCTTCTTCGTCAGCGTGCTGCCCGCGTTCTTGATCCTCGCGGGCTGGATCGGCGCGCTGGCCGCCGAGCGGGTGAGGATGCCGGCGCCCCGCTGGGCAGCCCTGGCCGCGGCCGCGCTGCTCCTTCCCGGGAGCGAGGCAGCCGCGGCGGTGGCGCACGCCCCGCACTACCGCTTGTATATCTCGCCGCTGGCCGGCGGCGACGCGCAGGTTCAATGGTACTTTCCGCACTGCGACTACTTCGACGCCGGCTTTCGTGAGGCGGTGCGGTACGTCGCCGCGCACGCGGAGCCGGACGCGGAGCTCTCGACCGAGATCGACTGGCCGGCGCAGCTTTACGCGGAGGCCGCGGAGCGTCCGGATCTCGCGCAGACGCTGGTCCGGAGGGGGCGGACCTGCCGCTCCGGGCGGGTCTGCTACGTGGTCGTGCAGGTGGGGCGCCTCTACTTCCTCAACCAGGACGCCGTCGCCAACCTGTCGCGGCGCACACCCTGGCACGTGGAGCGGATCCGGGGGCGCGAGGTGGTGAAGGTGTACCGGCTCCTGCCCGGCGAAATGCCGTTCCCGGACGAGCAGGATCCGGGGACGGGCCCGCTGGTGCGGGGCCGTTAGTCGCGGCCGCTGGAGGCGGCTGGGCGACTACGCCTGAGCGCGGTCACTCGCGAGCAGGCGTGATGAGGTGCGATCTTGGAGGAGGCGATGGTGGCGGGCAAGCTGCAGGTCGAGGACATGGTGGTCGGCACCGGGGCCGAGGCGACCAAAGGGAAGCTGGTTTCCGTGCACTACACGGGCTGGCTGACCGACGGAAAGAAGTTCGACTCCTCGAAGGATCGGGGCCAGCCTTTCCAGTTCCCGCTCGGGCGCGGGCACGTGATCCAGGGCTGGGACCAGGGCGTGGAAGGAATGAAGGTCGGCGGAAAGCGCAAGCTGACGATTCCCCCGGAGCTGGGTTACGGCGCGCAGGGAGCGGGCGGCGTGATTCCAGCGAACGCGACGCTGGTGTTCGAAGTGGAGCTGCTCGGGGTCCGGTAGGCTCTTGGGTATCGTTCGCTGAGACGCCGCCGGGCTGCGCGCCACGCAGGACGCCTCCATGCCCTGCTCGCGCTGGATGTATCGTTCGC
>Ga0209526_10000788_pt1 | contig 20811 bp, 21 predicted proteins | sample JacPinW_OM2H0_M1_FD_188566 | JGI IMG/M metagenome (GOLD analysis project Ga0209526, IMG submission 188566) | Forest soil microbial communities from Algoma, Ontario, Canada - Jack Pine, Ontario site 1_JW_OM2H0_M1 (SPAdes) (version 2) | ecosystem: Environmental > Terrestrial > Soil > Boreal... | reverse complement strand
GTGGTAATCTGCATGTGGACGGCTCCCTGATGTGAGTCATAGCAACGATCACCTTACGGCGATTCGTCGCCGGGAGCGGGCGCCGTCCACCACATCATTCGTCGGTCGTTTTTGCTGTGATGCACAACGGCGTTCTGACGCCGATGTGGTAATGTGCGCCCGGTCGGCCTGAGGAAGGGAACTCTTGAGGCGCCGCGATGTCATTACGCTCGTTGGCGGAGCGGTAGCGTGGCCGCTCGCGGCGCGCGCGCAGCAGTCGGCGATGCCGGTTATTGGCTTTCTTAACACCAGAGCGCGGGAAGAGGCCGGGGGTGTCCTGGCTGCGTTTCGCCAGGGTCTAAAAGAAGCTGGTGCTGTCGAGGGCCAAAACGTGTCGATCGAGTATCGATGGGCGGAGCGCCAATACGATCGATTGCCCGCACTAGCGGCCGATCTGGTTCATCGGCAGGTGGTCGTGATTGCCGCGAATGGTCCCGCAGCGATAGCGGCCAAGACGGCTACCACGACGATTCCGATCGTTTTCTATACCTCGGGTGACCCGGTCCAGATGGGATTTGTCGCCCGTCTGAATCGACCCGACGGCAACCTAACGGGCTGAACTACCCTAGGAACGGAGTTGGGGTCCAAACGGCTGGAACTGCTGCACGAGGTAGTGCCCACGGCAAGCACGATTGCCGCGCTCGTCAACCCGAACAATCCCCTTGCCGAGAGCGAATCGAGCATCCTCAAGCCGGCAGCCCACACGCTCGGGTTACCAATTCACATTCTACATGCGAGCACCGACGATGAATTGGATACGGTTTTTGCAACCCTCGTCCAAATGCGTGTGGGCGCGCTTCTGATCAGTCCCGATCCATTCTTTTCGAGCCGGAGTGAACGGCTCGGCGCGTTGACGCTCCGTCACGCGGTGCCCGCCATCTACCAATATCGCGAATTCGTCGCAGCTGGTGGTTTGATGAGCTACGGAATTAGTGACGTGGACGGATATCGTTCGGTGGGTCTCTACACAGCCCGTATTCTCCGGGGCAAGAAACCAACGGAGCTGCCCGTTCAGCAAGTTACAAAAGTCGAATTGATCATCAACACGAAAACCGCAAAAGCGGTCGGCATCATGGTCCCGCTCCCGCTGCTTGGGCGCGCCGACGAGGTGATCGAGTAGGTCTGGCTTTTGCTGCACGTGCTCACGGCATCTTTTGGCACATAGCCGCTGAGACCTCCTGAAAAAGGATGTCCGCAGCTGGCGACAGCTGACTCGCCGAGCATCAATGCAAAAGCCGCCGGGCAAGTTGTGGTGGCTTCCAGTCTGCGGGAATGTATTCGGGAGGGAACCGGCGTCGAGAGCCGGATCTGGTTTGCACAATCCACCTTGAAGACCATCAGTTCGGCCTGTCGCAAATGTTTTGGCTTTCAGGCCGGCGGCTCGATTTTTACCAAACGAAGCCAACAGACGAAAAGCTTTATCAACGAAGGAGTTATCTGTGAGGGCTGCTTCATACAGCGCTTGCGGTGCCGATGGTTGCAGTCCGCCTGGCAACTCGCGCAAATCGCAACAGGATTACAAGCAGCGCTTCATGACGATTACCTCGCAGCCTGCAATAGCCGATTTCAGTCTACTTGCCGGGGCCGCGAGGTTGTCCCCGGATTTGCGCTTGCGCTTCGCGCAAACTGCAATCCCGGCCACTCGCCCGCTTGTGCTTGACACTAACTCCTTGAATTCCCATTTGAAAACAGCTTTGAGATGACGCGCTTTGGGGTGGCGCGGCACGCCTGAATCAGCTACATAATCATCACCCACCACGTACGGATTTCCTCTTGGCCAACGACGACGATCAGCCGCCGGAAGCTCCCGGCCCTTCCGACATTCGTCCCGTCTCCATCGCTGAGGAGATGAAGCGCAGTTACCTCGATTACGCCATGAGCGTGATCGTGGCGCGCGCGTTGCCGGATGCCCGCGACGGGCTCAAGCCGGTGCACCGTCGCATCCTCTATTCCATGCATGAGAACGGGCATACGCCCGACAAGAAATACGTGAAATCGGCGCGCGTGGTCGGCGACGTGATGGGCAGATACCACCCGCACGGCGACCAGGCGATCTATGACGCGTTGGTGCGCATGGCACAGGATTTCTCCATGCGCCTTGCCCTCATCGATGGGCAGGGAAATTTCGGCTCCGTTGATGGCGATCCGCCGGCGGCGATGCGCTACACGGAATGCCGGCTGGCTCGGCCGGCCATGGAGCTTCTGGAGGACATCGACAAGGACACTGTCGATTTCCAGCCCAACTACGACGGCAATGAAAAAGAGCCGGTTGTTCTCCCGGCGCGCTTTCCGAACCTGCTGGTAAACGGCGCGGGCGGGATCGCGGTCGGGATGGCCACCAACATCCCTCCGCACAATCTCGGCGAAGTGATCGATGGCTGCATTGCGCTTATCGACAATCCGGCAATGGGGATCGATGAGCTCATTGAGATCATCCCCGGGCCGGACTTCCCGACTGGCGGCATTATTCTTGGCCGCCAAGGCATTCGCTTGGCTTATCATCTGGGCCGCGGCTCGATTGTCATGCGCGGGAAGGTCGAGATGGAGACGCTGCGCGGCGACCGCGAGGCGATCATCGTCACCGAGATTCCCTACCAGGTGAACAAGGCGGCGATGGTCGAGCGCATCGGCGAGCTGTGGCGCGACAAGAAGATCGCCGGCATTGCCGCGCTGCGCGATGAATCGGACCGCCATGGCTATCGCGTGGTGATCGAGCTTAGGCGCGATGCCATGGGGGAGGTCGTCCTCAATCAGCTCTACCGCTATACGCCGTTGCAATCGACCTTCGGGGCGAACGTCGTTGCGCTCGATGGCGGCCGTCCGCAGGTAATGAACCTGAAGGATCTGCTCACCTGCTTTATCGCGTTCCGCGAAGAGGTCGTATATCGGCGTACAAAGCATCTGCTCGGCAAGGCTCGCGATCGTGCCCACGTGCTGGTAGGGCTCGCAATCGCGGTGAGCAACATTGACGAGGTGATCAGGCTCATCCGCAGCTCCCAGGATGCGAACGAAGCACGCGAATCGCTGATGGCGCGCGACTGGCCGGCGGCGGATGTCGAGGCCATGATCACGTTGATCGACGATCCCCGGCACAAGGTTTCAGCATCAGGCACCTACAAGCTCTCCTCCGAGCAAGCGAAGGCGATCCTTGATCTGCGCCTGCAACGGCTCACGGCGCTTGGGCGCGACGAGATCAAGGCGGAGCTTGACAAGCTTGCGGCCGAGATTGCGGATTATCTCGACATCCTGCGTTCGCGTGTCCGCATCCAGTCGATTGTCAAGGACGAGCTCTCGGCGGTCCGGTCAAAATTCGCTACGCCGCGCCGCACCGTGATTGTCGAGCAGGAGGGCGAGGTCGAAGAAGAAGACCTCATTCATCGCGAGGACATGGTCGTGACCGTCTCGCATCTCGGTTATGTCAAGCGCGTGCCGCTCTCGACCTATCGCGCCCAGCGGCGCGGTGGCAAAGGCCGCGCCGGCATGCAGACGAGAGAGGAGGATTTCGTCTCGCGTCTGTTTGTCGCTTCGACCCATACGCCGGTTCTGTTCTTTTCCTCGCACGGCCGCGTCTACAAGGAGAAGGTCTGGCGGCTGCCGCAAGCCGCGCCGCAGGCCCGCGGCAAAGCCCTGATCAACATCCTGCCGCTCGACCAGGGCGAGCTTGTCGCGACGGTCATGCCGCTCCCGGAGAATGAGGAGAGCTGGGGCGAGCTCGACGTGATGTTCGCAACCACGCGCGGTACCGTGCGTCGCAACAAGCTTTCCGATTTTGTCGAGGTCCGGCGCTCTGGGATTATCGCGATGAAGCTCGACGAGGGTGAAGCCATCGTCGATGTGGCGATCTGCACCGAGCGCGATGACGTGCTGCTCACCTCGGCCGGGGGTCAGTGCATCCGCTTCCCCGTGACCGATGTGCGCGTCTTCCAGGGTCGCACCTCCATGGGCGTGCGTGGCATTGCGCTTGCCGAAGGCGACAGGCTGATTTCGCTTTCAATTTTACGTCATGTGGGAGCGAGCGCGGAAGAGCGCGCGGCTTACCTCAAGCGCGCAAGCGCCGTGCGCCGCGGCCTCACCGGGGAGGCGGAGGAAATTGCAACCGACGCGGAAGAGGCCAATGGCGCAATCGAGCTCGGCGAGCAACGGTATGTGGAAATGTCGGCAGCCGAGCAGTTTGTGCTCACGATTTCGGAGCGCGGATACGGCAAGCGCACATCATCCTATGAGTACCGTGTGACCGGCCGCGGAGGAAAAGGCATTGTCGCCATGGACGTGCGTGAGCGGGACGGTACAATCAAGCGCAAGACTGGCAGCTTGATCGCTTCCTTCCCGGTCGAGGACGAGGACGAGATCATGCTGGTGACGGACGGTGGAAAGCTCATCCGAACCCGCGTTGGAGGCATTCGCATCGCCGGCCGGTCGACGCAAGGCGTCATCGTCTTCGATACCGCTGACGACGAACGGGTCGTCTCGGTTGAGCGGATCAGTGAAGAGGGAGAGGGGAGCTGACTTCGCACGAGCTCGCAGACCGCGGGTTCACAGCAGTGAGTCTTTCAATGTGAAGGAGGTTGCCGATGGTTGCAGTGCTCGAACAGGACACAAGGCCCGATCAGGTCGAGGCGACGCTCAACTACATCGCCGATACGGGAGAAAAAATCTTCACGCAGACTGGGGCGCCCGGCGACCTCGACGTACGCAGTGGGGGGCAGCAGGACCTCCGTCGCATCACCATCGCGAACGGCCGGCCCCATGCAGCGAAGCTCGGCCTCGAACAGGACGGCTTCCGCTTCGTTCGCCATGACACCAAGATGCGCGACTTCCTGGACGAGGACGAGGTGCGCCGCGTCTACTACCCCGAGATGGAAGCGCTGGTGAAGGCGGAAAGCGGAGCATCGCGCGTCGTGGTATTCGATCACACGTTGCGAACAGCCGATGACGAATTGCGCGCGGCACGCAAGATTCGCGAAGTGGTGCGCCGGGTGCACAACGACTATACCGAATGGTCAGGCCCGCAGCGGGTGCGTGATCTCCTCCCGGCCGAGGCGGACGATCTGCTGCGGCGCCGATTTGCCATCGTGCAGGTCTGGCGGCCAATCAGGCATCCGGTCGAGACATTTCCCCTGGCGATCTGCGACGCGCGCACGCTCTCGCCCGACGATCTGGTTGTCTCGGAACGGCGTTACCCGAACCGGGTCGGACAGACCTACGCCATAAAGTACAATCCGCGGCACCAGTGGTACTGGTTCCCGCGCATGCGGCGCGAGGAGGCGCTGGTCTTCAAGGTTTATGATTCGCTCAAGGACGGCCGCGCGCGGTGGACTGCCCACACCGCATTCGACGACCCCTCCGCGCCGCCAAACGCACGGCCGCGCGAGAGCATCGAAATCCGAACCCTGGCGTTTTTCTGACCGCCGTTTCACGCCGGCAGAACCTCACTGAGGTTCACCAGCGACTCCGGGCGGTCCAGAATTCACCCAAGCTCAGTGGCTAGGCTGTGGACCCGAGATCAGCTTCATCGAGCTGACCACCGCGTCCACAGCCGCAGCCACAGAGGGATAAAGCGGTTCAGCTTAGCCCTTGGTGACGACAGGCGGTGCCTTGCCCTTGCCGACGCAACCAACCATGCCGAATGCGACGAATGTCGCGAGCAGTGCAACGAAAAGCTTCTTCATTGGAGCCCCCGAGTTGAGTGATTCCCTAACGAACCAGTGACGTTTAACCACTGATCAATGCGCCCCTCTAGTGTTAAAAAGCCACAGTGGGTATGAAAGCGTCATGGCAGCAGGTCATTGACCGTGCCGCCGGTTTGAGCACAGCCGTTGCGCCCTCCTTGAAATGAGCTTGGTGACCTGGGGAACCATCTTGTTGCCGGTACGTTGCCCCTGTTCGGTTACTTGAGCATGCCCAAACAAGCCCAATCCACGTCACCTTTGACCCAAGACGAGAAAAAGCCCGAAAACGTCATCCGGTTGGGCACTGAGACGCTGTTTGCGATCGGAGAGGAGCTTCGCCGGATGTATGACGCGGACCTGCGCTCCAAGCCCTCCAAGCGACTCGAACGCCTGATGCGGTGGATCGAACACGGCGATAAGCCTGCGTAGTTGGTTCACCTCGGCCGAAGTGAACACCCGGTCTCGCACGAATAACGAAGATGCTCGCTTCATGGCGCTTGCCTTGACGCTCGGGCGCCGGGGCCTGGGGCGCGCTTGGCCCAATCCCGCGGTAGGTGCAGTTGTCGTCAACAATGGAATCATCGTCGGGAGGGGCTGGACCCAACCGGGAGGGCGGCCCCATGCTGAGACGGAGGCGCTCGGACGTGCAGGAGCGCTGGCACGTTCGGGCACGCTCTATGTCACGCTTGAGCCCTGCTCTCATAGCGGCAAAACGCCCCCGTGCACGGACGCTGTTATCGCAGCCGGCATCGCTCGCGTCGTATCGGCACTGGCCGACCCCAATCCGCTCGTCGCCGGAGCGGGGCATTGGCGGCTGGCCGAGCGCGGAATCAAGGTCGAAATAGGTATCGCTGCGCAAGCGGCACGACGCGCTCATGCCGGTCATATCCGGCGCATGCAGGAAGGTCGGCCGCATGTAACGTTGAAGATTGCACTCTCGGCCGACGGCAAGGTCGCGCTTTCCGGCCGACGCCCCGCAGTGATTACTGGCGGGCCCAGCCGCAACCGTGTTCACCTGATGCGCGCAATGAATGACGCCGTGTTGACCGGCATTGGCACGGTGCTTGCGGACGATCCTCTTCTGACGTGCCGCTTGCCGGGTATGCATTCTCCTGTGCGCGTCGTCCTCGATCGTGGGCTCAGGCTCCCGCTGGGGAGCAGGTTGGTCGCGAGCGCGCAAGCTGTGCCGCTTTGGGTCATCACAGGGGAGAGCGCAGCTGCCGAGCGCGAGCAGGCGCTCAGGATGCGGGGCATCGACGTGCAGCGCGTGGGAGAGCTGGGCGGCCGGCTTGATCTCGCGGCGGTGCTGCGGGTGCTGGCCGAACGCGGCATAACCCGGCTCTTGGTTGAGGCCGGGCCCATTCTTGCCGCCTCGCTCGTGCGCGCCGATTTCGTTGACGAAGCGACGCTCTTTCGGTCCAGGACCCCGATCGGAGCCGACGGAATCGATGCTCTCGATGGCTTGGCGCTGTCCGCGTTGACGAGCTCGCCGCAGCTCAGGCGTCTTGCCTCTGAAAGCGTGGGCGATGACACTCTCGAAAAGTTAGCGCGGCCATTGGATTGAGGCGTCATTGTTCACCGGCATCATCAGCGATATCGGCGAGGTCACCGCGGTCGAGCGTGGTGAGAGCGACCTCGTCCGCCTCACCATCGCCTGCGGCTATGATCCCCAAACCATCGAGATCGGTGCCTCGATCGCGTGCAACGGAGTCTGCTTGACGGCGGTGGCGCGCGGCAAGGAAACGGGCCGCAGCTGGTTTGCGGCAGACGCGGGTGCCGAGACGCTGCGGGTGACCACGGTCGGACGCTGGCGAGCCGGGACACGCATCAACCTTGAGCGCGCGCTCAAAGCGGGCGACGAGCTCGGGGGGCACATTGTTGCGGGCCATGTCGACGGATTGGCGGCCGTCACCGCGCGGGAGAATCTTACCGAGATGGCACGACTCACGTTTCGTGCCCCTGCCGAGCTCGCTCGCTTGATTGCGCCAAAAGGCTCGGTCGCGCTCGACGGGGTCTCGCTCACAGTCAATGAGGTTCGGGGTGACACGTTTTCGGTGTTGATCATCCCGCACACGTTGAAGGTCACGACTTTCCATTCGCTTGCGGCGGGGGACGAGACCAATCTCGAAGTCGATCTCATGGCGCGCTACGTCGCGCGGCTGATCGAGCGCGCCTGATGCGCCTCAGCGGCGCTTGCCCATTCGCTTGCCTCTGACCGGATATGCTTGGTACGAGGTTCCCGTCGTGGAGAGTACGTCATGGCCGAGGGGCGCAGGTCCGCCGGGAAAGACGCTGGCAAGCTTGACGGCGCGCGCATTCTGATCGTCGAGGCAAGATTTTACGAAGATATTGCTGATGCGTTGTTTGCGGGCGCGCTGAGCGCAGTGCAGGAAGCCGGAGCGGCTTTCGAGCGGCTGCCTGTGCCGGGTGCGCTTGAACTGGCTCCAGCCATTGCAATGGCCCTGGACGCGGCCGAAGCGGCGGGCCAGCCGTATGATGGCGCGATCGCGCTCGGTTGCGTCATCCGCGGCGAGACCTTGCATTTCGAAATTGTATCGCAGCAGTCGGCGCGCGCTCTGCTCGATCTTTCGGTGGCACGGCGCATACCCATCGGTAACGGCATTCTCACGGTGGACACGGACGCCCAGGCCTGGGCGCGCGCTCGCAAGGAGGAGGCCGACAAAGGGGGCGCCGCCGCGCGCGCCGCGCTCTGCCTCATTCGCCTCAAGCGGCGCCTTCACGCGAGCTGACTGCATGGCGCGCAACGGCAGTTCGAAACCCGAGCGCAAGGCCAACCGGCGCGGCGCCGCGCGGCTTGCGGCCGTGCAGGCCCTCTATCAGATGGAGGTCGCCGGCACCGGCCTCAACGACATCGTCGCCGAGTTTGAAAGCCACTGGATCGGCCGTGAGGTCGAAGGCGCGCAGTATCTGCCGGCGGAAGCGGCATTCTTTCGCGATATTGTTTCCGGGGTCGTTCGCGATCAACGCAGTCTCGATCCCCTCGTCGACAAGGTTCTCGCCCAGGACTGGCCACTCAAGCGAATCGACGCGATCCTGCGCGCGGTGTTACGCGCCGGAGCCTATGAGCTGGCCCACCGCAATGATGTTCCGGCCCGCGTGGTTGTTTCGGAATATGTGGATGTCGCCCACGCCTTCGTCGACAACGACGAAACCGGACTGGTCAATGCCGTGCTCGATCATATCGCCCGGCATTGTCGTGCGAGCGAATTCGAGCGCAGTACTGGCTGAGAATTTGCGGGGGATTAGCCCCTGCTGAACGGCAGCGCCACTGGGCTGCGGAAGTTCGATGATGAATTCCACGCAATCGCGTCCGCCGTGAGATGATATTCGCTCACTCGCTCGAGAAACCGGTTCATTGCGACTTCTGTAACAAATCGTGCCATCTGGCTGCCGAGGCAGAAATGCTTGCCTGAACCGAATCCGAGATGGCCTTGCGGCCGCCGCTCGATGTTGTAGACGTCCGGATCCGGGAACTTACGCCAATCCCGGTTCCCCGAGCCAAAGGCGACCGCCACCTTGTCGCCGATGCGCAGCGTCTCGCCATGCAATTGCTTGTCGCGCATGACGGTTCGCTTGAAGCGTTGCGCAGAGGTATTGAAACGCAGCGATTCCTCGATTGCGAGTGCCATCAGCTTCGGATCGGCCGCGATGCGACGGCGGGCGTCAGGATAGTCGTGCAGATTGAGCGCGAGCATGCTCATGAAGCTCGATAGTGATTCCACGCCGGCCATGACGAAGGTCGCGGTGGTCAGCACCACCTCGCGTTCTGAAAGCCGGTCCCCGTCAATCTCTGCCTCCGCGAGATGGGTGATGAGATCGTCGGTAGGGTGCTTGCGGCGCGCCGCGACTTCTTCTGTGAGAAAGTCGCTGAGCTGCTTGAACGCCGCAATATGCTCGGCGTTGCGGCCCTTCACCGATTTGTCGGTTGTAACGGCCAGGATGACCTTGCGTCTGATTTTGGCGTGGTCACGTTCGGGCAGCCCCATGGTGCGAAAGAGGAGCCCGACCGTAATCCGGCTGGAGTAATCATCGATGAACTCGAATTTTTCGCCATCGCAGATCTGATCGAGGGCGCGATCGGCGATTTCCAGGGTCGGCGCTACGAGGTGGTCGATATTCTTCCGCGCGAAGGCGGCCTGGCTCAGGACGCGCAGGCGATCATGACGCGGCGGATCGGTCGTTCCGAGCGTTGCGCCCGCCCGTCCCGGGATCTCGTCGATCATGTTTCCTTGCGACGACGAGAACGTCTCCCAGTCGCGACAGGCCTCCACGATGTCGTGATAACGTGAGATGATCCAGAGCTTGCCGCTCTCGCTCCAGCAGCAAGGATGTTGCTCGCGCAGGATTTCGTAGTGCGGAAACGGATCCGCGTCGATTTCCGGCGAATAGAGGTCGAACGGTTCAATCATGCAGCGGATCGATCCTGCGCCTTACTCTCGCTAATTGCTCGTCCGCAGAGTAATCGTAGCACGACTTCATTTGCGAAGGCGATGAGACTGCATGCTGCCATGAAGCGCACGTTGCAATCCGCCGAGGACCTGCTGATTGCGCGCTATTTCAGGCCGCTGGCAAGGCATGCGGGCGCCTTTGGGCTCGAAGATGACGCTGCGGCAATCGAGCCGCCGGCGGGTTGCGACCTCGTTCTCAAGGCCGACGGCATTATTGCCGGAGTGCATTTTTTTCCCGACGATCCTCCCGAAACGGTCGGCAAGAAAGCGCTGCGCGTGAACCTTTCTGACCTTGCGGCGAAGTCCGCAAAGCCGCTCGGTTTTCTGCTGACCCTCGCGTTGCCAGGGGAGATCGGGGAAGCGTGGCTTTCCCCATTCGCACGCGGGCTCGGTGCTGATGCCGAGCTGTTCGAGTGTCCGCTTCTTGGTGGCGATACCGACCGCACGGGAGGGCCCATCACGATTTCGATCGCTGCATTCGGCGCCGTGCCGCACGGCAGCATGGTAAGGCGCGCGGGCGCCCGGCCCGGAGACCGCGTGGTCGTCACCGGCACCATCGGCGATGCCACACTGGGGCTTTTGCAGCGCGTGGATCGTGACGCGCCCGCCCGGTGGTTGCTCGAAATCCAACAACAAGACCACCTGCGCTCCCGGTATCTCGTCCCTCAGCCGCGCACGGCTGTAGCTGAACTGCTTCGCCAGTATGCGTCCGCCGCAATGGATATTTCCGATGGGCTTGTTGGCGATCTCACGAAACTCTGCCGAGCCTCGGGCGTGGACGCCGTGATCGAGGCGCAGCGCGTGCCGCTGTCGGATGCCGCACGCACGGTGCTCGGGCGCGATCCCGCTCGCATTGAAGCAATCCTCACCGGCGGCGATGATTATGAGATGCTGATAGCTGTCCCGCCGGGAGAACTGGATGTTTTCCGTCGTGAGGCCGCGCGACGAGAGGTCACCATCACGGAGATAGGGACGGTTTGCGCGGGAGAGGGCGAAGTGCGGGTGCTCGACAAAAACGGCGCCGCGCTTGCTTTTGCACGCCCTTCGTTTAGTCATTTCTAGGCAGGAACAGAAAGCGGCATGCACGACAGCACGGCACTCGTTCGCTCGGCCGGCCATGCCTACACCCCGGCGGATAATCCGCGCTTTCCAGGCCTGCACCGTCGATTTCCGACCACGGCTCATCTGCGCCGGCACGCGCGGGGACATATTCCCCGTTTCGCGTTTGAATATCTCGATGGAGGCGCAGGCGCTGACGGCGGCATTGCGCGCAATTGGCGCGCGCTCGATACCGTGGAGCTGGTGCCTCGCTATGGCGTGACCACGGCGTTGCCCCCGGTCGACATCGAGTTGTTCGGAAGGCGCTATTGCGCCCCGATCGGGGTCGCACCCATGGGTGGTCCTTCGCTGGTCTGGCCGGGCGCTGATGAGTATCTGGCCGCGGCGGCGCAACGCGCGCGCATACCCTACACGCTCGGTCTCGTGGGCAGCCTGACTGTCGAGAAGGCTGCGGAAATCGCTCCCGACGTGCTCTGGTTCCAACTCTATCGATGCTCGCGCAACGAGCACGCCATTGGCTTCGATCTCGTGCGCCGCGCGGACGCCGCCGGCGTGCATGTGCTGGTGCTGACGCTCGATGTGCCGGTGCGCACGACCCGAGCCCGCGAAGTGGCGGCCGGCGTGACCTCGCCCTTCCGGCCGGACTTGCGCATGCTGGGCGGAATTCTCACCTCACCCGGTTATCTCAAATCGCTGTGGAAGCACGGCCAGCCGCGCTTCGACAATCTCAAGCCGTATACCCATGCAACGGCGGACGTGAACGAGGTCGTGAGTTTCGTGCGGCGTGAAATGGGTGGGGCGTTTACCTGGGACGAGGTTGCGCGCTATCGCGACCGCTGGAAGCGTCCTCTGGTTGTGAAGGGAATCCTGCATCCGGCCGACGCTGAAAAATGCGTCTCCCTCGGAGTGGACGGGATCGTCGTATCGAACCATGGCGGCCGGCAGGTGGAAGGCTTGCCCGCGTCGATTGATGCCCTTCCTGCAATCAATCGCGCTGTGGCCGGCCGGGCGACCGTCATGCTGGACAGCGGTGTTCGATCCGGACTCGACGTCGTGCGTGCATTCGCGCTTGGGGCGGATTTGGCTTTTGCGGGCAAGGCATTTTTGTGGGGGCTCGGCGCGCTCGGGGCCGCGGGGCCCGCCCACGTGATTGATCTCTTCATCGATGAGATGAAATCCGCTTTCGGCCAAATCGGCGCGCGCCGTCCGGCCGAAGCGCGCGCGGTGGTGACCCGCCATCCGGGCGCTCTGCCATTCTGATCGAAGCAGCCCCGGCGCGCTATTTCGAAAGTTGCGTGACAAGTTCGTTTTTGGCAATGTCCCGCGGCTTCAGCCCAAGCCATCATCCCCATCCTTCCCTTCCCCGCGTGCGGGGGAGGGAAGGGCGGGGGGCGCTGCGGGTTCGGCAGGTTTTGCCGGCCCCGATTTCGGGTTTACCCGAGATCGGCAATTTAGATGCCCAAGTCGGCAACGGCCGACTTGGGTGCTCCATCACCTGGGGGTTTTAATGACAGCTCTTTGGCTGATCGTCCTTTGTGGCGCGCTCGCTATCGTCTACGCCATTTGGGCGACCCGTTCGGTCCTTGCGGCCGACTCCGGCAGCGCCCGCATGCAGGAGATTTCAGCGGCCATACGCGAAGGCGCTCAGGCCTATCTCAAGCGCCAATACACCACCATCGGCGTCGTCGGCATCGTGATTTTTCTGATCCTTGGCTATTTCCTCGGCTGGCTGGTTGCGGTCGGGTTTCTGATTGGCGCGGTTCTCTCTGGAGCTACGGGCTTCATCGGCATGAACGTGTCGGTGCGGGCCAATGTGCGTACCGCCCAGGCCGCGATCCGATCGCTCGCCGACGGGCTCGAGCTCGCATTCAAATCCGGAGCCATTACAGGGCTCCTTGTGGCGGGTCTCGCGCTCCTTGGCGTGACGCTCTATTTCGGCTACCTGATCGGCACACGGCATCTCGCGCCCGAAGACCGCACGGTGATCGACGCCCTGGTGGCGCTCGGATTCGGCGGCTCGCTCATTTCAATCTTCGCCCGTCTCGGAGGAGGGATTTTCACCAAGGGCGCCGACGTGGGCGGCGATCTGGTCGGCAAGGTCGAGGCCGGTATCCCCGAGGATGATCCGCGCAATCCTGCAACTATCGCCGACAATGTCGGCGATAACGTTGGTGACTGTGCGGGCATGGCTGCCGACCTGTTCGAAACCTACGCGGTGACGATGGTCGCCACCATGGTGCTCGCGGCAATCTTCTTTCGTACCGCCGGAGCCGACGTGCTCCTGCGGATGATGACCTATCCGCTGGCGATTGGCGGCATCGGCATCATCACCTCGATTATCGGCACCTTTGCGGTAAAGCTCGGTCCGACCCAATCGATCATGGGCGCCCTCTACAAGGGCGTCCTGGTGACTGGCGCCCTCTCGCTCGTCGGCGTCGCTCTGGTGACTTGGCTTCTCGTCGGGTTCGGCACGGTTCCAGGGCAGTCCTATAGCGGCACCTCGCTGTTCGTGTGCGGCATCGTCGGCCTGCTCGTGACCGGGCTGATCGTCTGGATCACCGAATACTATACCGGGACGAATTTCCGGCCCGTTCAGTCGATTGCCAAGGCTTCCTTAACGGGCCACGGCACCAACATCATTCAAGGACTGGCTGTCTCACTGGAAGCGACAGCGCTGCCGACCATCGTCATCATTGCAGGCATATTGATCACGTTTAAGCTTGCGGGCCTGTTCGGCATCGCAATCGCGGTGACCACCATGCTTTCGCTTGCAGGCATGATCGTCGCGCTCGACGCATTCGGCCCGGTGACCGACAATGCCGGCGGCATTGCCGAGATGTCGGGCCTGCCCAAGGAGGTGCGTAAATCCACTGACGCGCTTGACGCGGTCGGCAATACCACGAAAGCGGTGACCAAGGGCTACGCCATCGGCTCAGCCGGCCTCGGCGCCCTGGTCTTGTTCGCAGCCTATAATCAGGACCTGCAATTCTTCATTTCGGATGCTGCGCATCACCCCTACTTTCAGGGGGTCAACTTGGATTTTTCCTTGAGCAATCCGTATGTCGTCGCCGGCCTCCTGTTCGGAGGCCTGCTGCCCTATTTGTTCGGCGCGCTGGGAATGACTGCGGTTGGCCGGGCGGCCGCAGCCATTGTGGAGGAGGTGCGCCGGCAATTCCGCGAAAAGCCCGGGATCATGGCTGGAACCGACAAGCCGGATTACGGCAAGGCCGTCGATCTCCTCACCGTCGCCGCGATCAAGCAAATGATCGTGCCTTCATTGTTGCCCGTGCTCTCCCCGATCGTCGTATTTTTTCTGATCTATTGGATCGCCGGCGGCGGAGCGGCCGGCAAGTCGGCGGGCTTTTCCGCCGTCGGAGCGATGCTGCTCGGCGTCATCGTGACCGGTCTGTTCGTCGCGATTTCCATGACATCAGGGGGCGGCGCCTGGGATAACGCAAAGAAATACATCGAGGACGGCCATTACGGCGGCAAAGGCTCCGAGCCTCACAAAGCGGCCGTGACCGGCGATACCGTGGGAGATCCCTACAAGGACACGGCCGGACCAGCAGTCAATCCGATGATCAAGATCACCAACATCGTCGCGCTGCTTCTGCTCGCGGTGCTGGCGCGCTAGAAGATCTTGAACAATCCTACGATGAAGCCGGTGTCCTTGCCGCCGGTGGGGGTCGTGCGGCTCACGAAATCAAAGACTCGCCCATCTTTCAAGCCGTAGTCGGCAAGGCGTTCCACCCTTCTGTGCTTGTCGAAATAGACCGCGACCACCCGTTGATCCGTCATCTGTGCCGGCATGAAACCGATGGGCCGCACGGCACGCTGGGAGATGTAGTAAAACACCTCGCCATTGACCGTTGCGACGGTGGAGGGCGTGCCAAGCACGAGCAGAACCTGCTCCTGGGTGGAGCCGACTGGAATTTGCTCCAGCGCCCCGTCGGGTACGATATACCCTTTCTGATAAGTTTCGGAGAAGCAACCGCCCAGCAAGAGGCCGAATGTCAATAATACGGCTGCGCTCAGCGCAGCAGCCGAACGCGGCGCTCGGGTCCATTTCGCTATCGGAACAGCCATCCCCATATCACTGATAACGCTGTGTGATTGCCCGTTTGAGCCCCCCCACCCTAACCCTTCCCCGCTTGCGGGGGAGGGCTAGGGTGGGGGCTTGCGGCCGGAGCCGCGAGCTAACCCAATGATATTCCGTAGATTTGCCCCTAACTCCCAATCCGGCAGCATTGCTGCGCTCTATGGCGCCATCGTGGCGCAGGCGCGGGCGCCGGCATTTTACCGCAGCTACGGCGTCCCCGATACCGTTAGCGGCCGGCTGGAGATGCTCATGCTCCATATCGTTCTTGTTTTGCGTCATCTGCAGGATGGGGAGGCAGAAAGCCGGCAATTGGGCCAGGAGCTGTTCGATCTTTTTTGCCGTGACATGGATGCTAACATGCGGGAGATGGGAATCGGCGATCTCGCGGTGCCCCGGAAGATGCGTCGAATAGGAGAGGCGTTTTATGGCCGGCAGGCGGCATATCGGACGGCCCTTGCGGCCTCCGACGCGAACGAGCTGGTCTTTGCCCTTAGACGGAACGTCTTTGCGGGCGCGTTGAAACCGGACAACGCTGGGCGTTTGGCCATCTACAGCCGTGCGGTCGTGCGTGAGCTGGCGGGGCACGGCGGATTTGGGCAGGGCGAGATCAGTTTCCCCGATCCGCAACGGCTGCTGAAAATGGCTGCCGACCATGAGTAAGCGCAGGACCAAGCGGGCAGCGGGAGCCACCAACCGCTGGCACGTTCCACTCTCCGTCTCCGATGTGCCGGAGGCGGGATTGCACATCGATCTCACTCCCGATGAGCGGGAGCGTGAAGCCGTTGCCGCGCTGGCGGGCCTTGCGAGCCTGCCACGGCTTGAAGCGAGCTTCGACGTTACCCGCCATGGGCGCAGTGGCTTGCATCTCGTGGGCCGCGTCTCGGCGACAGTCGGTCAGACTTGCGTCGTCACCCTCGACCCCATGGAAAACGAAGTGGATGAAGCGGTCGATCTTGTGTTCGTGCCTTCGCCGCAAGCGGGGAGACACGAGGCGGCAGAAATTGAAGTCCCCCTCGAGGATGCAGTCGAAGCCCTGGGCGAGGGCACGGTCGACCTTGGAGCCCTCGCTACCGAATTTCTTATCCTGGGCATTGATCCATATCCGCGCAAACCGGGAACCGTGTTCCAGGCGCCCAGCGCGGGTGATGATAATGCACATCCGTTCGCGGCGCTTGCCGCCTTGAGAAAGGATGGAAGCGGCAGGCGAAGCTGAATGGCGGCCCCCGTTGTGCGTTCAGCCGCCGACGCGGTATTGTTGCGCCATGCCCCGTAAAATCCGCATCGCGCTTGACGCCATGGGGGGGGACCATGGGGCTGCGGTGGTTGTTCCCGGAGCGGAATTGTCCCTTGCGCGCTACCCCGACAGCGAATTTTTGCTGTTCGGCGATGGCGCAGTCCTTGCGCCTCTGCTCGATACCCGGCCGCAGCTCAAGGCGAGCTGCGAGATCGTCCATACAGACGTGGCCATCAAGATGAATGACAAACCCAGCCAGGCGCTGCGCAAGGGACGCTGGAAATCGTCGATGTGGCTTGCAATCGATGCAGTGAAGAAGGGCTCAGCCGATGTTGTGGTCTCGGCCGGCAACACCGGCGCGCTCATGGCAATGGCGAAGTTCGAGCTCAAAACCATGCCCGGAATTGAGCGCCCGGCCATTGCAGCAACCTGGCCCACGCTGCGCGGGGAATCCATCGTGCTCGATCTTGGGGCTTCGATCGGAGCCGACGCGCGCCACCTTGTCAACCTCGCGGCCATGGGGAGCGCCATGGCGCGGGTTCTCCTCGGCATCGAAAGACCAAGCGTCGGCCTGCTCAATATCGGGGTTGAAGAGGTGAAAGGACTGGAGGAGGTTCGCCGCGCCGGCCAGATGCTGCGCGAAGCGCAATTGCCGAAGCTTGCTTACGTCGGCTTCGTCGAGGGCGATGACATCGGCAAGGGGACGGCTGACGTGGTCGTGACCGAGGGCTTTACCGGGAATATTGCACTCAAAGCCGCCGAGGGTACCGCGCGCCAGCTTGCTCACCTTCTCAAACAGGAGCTCAACCGCACCATCGCGACCCGGCTCGGTTATTTGCTGGCACGGCGCGCGTTTCGGGCGGTCAGCGACAAGATGGATCCGCGCAAGTCCAATGGCGGCGTGTTCCTTGGTCTCAACGGCATTGTCATCAAGAGTCACGGCGCGACCGATGCGGAAGGTTTTGCCTGCGCCATCGATATTGGACACGAGATGGTGCAACACGAGCTGCTTGCGAAAGTCGGGCAGACCCTTGCGAAGCCACCGGAGTCCTCAGCAACGCCGAATGTGCCGCGGAGTCGGGCATCGTGACGGTGACGCGTTCGGTCGTGCTTGGATGTGGCAGCTATCTCCCAAGCCGTGTTCTGACCAATTCCGAGCTCTCAAAGATGGTCGACACGTCGGACGAGTGGATCCGGCAGCGTACTGGTATTCGCGAACGCCACATTGCGGCCGAGGGCGAAACGACTTCCGAGATGGCGCTCAAGGCCGCGCGCGCGGCGCTTGCCGCAGCCGGCATCGATGCGCAATCCATCGATCTGATCGTGCTCGCAACCTCGACGCCGGACAATACGTTTCCGGCCAGCGCCGTTTCTGTCCAGGCGGGCCTGGGTATCACGCACGGTGCCGCTTTCGATCTGCAGGCCGTGTGCTCGGGATTTGTATTTGGGCTTGCGACGGTTGATGGTCTGCTCAAATCGGGTGCATTCAAGCGCGCTCTGGTCATCGGCTCGGAGACGTTCTCCCGCATCCTCGACTGGAACGACCGCGCGACCTGCGTTCTGTTTGGCGACGGTGCCGGTGCCGTCGTGCTCGAAGTGCGGTCAGAACCGGGCACACGGGAGGACCGCGGCATTCTGAGCGCGAGCTTGCGCTCCGACGGCCGTCACAAGTCCAAGCTCTACGTTGATGGCGGGCCATCGTCCACCCAGACCGTCGGCCATCTCCGCATGGAGGGACGGGCGGTGTTCAAGCACGCGGTCGTGATGATAACCGATGTCATCGAAGATACGCTCAAGGCAGCGGGCTATACGGCCGCCGACATCGATTGGTTCGTGCCGCATCAGGCCAACCAGCGGATCATCGACGATTCCGCAAAGAAGCTCGGCATACCCCCGGAAAAGGTGATCACCACGGTCGCCAAGCATGGCAACACCTCGGCCGCCTCCATTCCTCTGGCTCTCACATGCGCTGTTGCCGATGGGCGGATCAATCGTGGCGATCTCGTCATGATGGAAGCCATGGGCGGCGGCTTTACCTGGGGGGCAGTGCTGGCGCGCTGGTGAGTGCGATTTTGACCTCTCCCCTGCGGGAAGAGCTAAAGCGCCCCGTTGACCGTCTCGCGCCAACCTAATATCGTCTGATAATTCAGAGAGATAAATGGATCGCCGAAGGCGGGCTGGGCGATGGCAGGAAAAACGGTCACGCGGGCAGATTTGTGCGAGGCGGTCTACCAGAAGGTTGGATTGTCGCGCACCGAGTCGGCAACCCTGGTTGAGTTGGTGTTGAAGGAAATCACCGACTGCCTGGAACGCGGTGAAACAGTCAAACTATCCTCGTTCGGGTCGTTTGTGGTGCGCAGCAAGGGCCAGCGCGTCGGACGCAATCCTAAGACCGGCAAGGAAGTGCCGATCTCGCCGCGTCGTGTGATGGTGTTCAAGCCTTCTGCAATTCTCAAGCAGCGCATCAATGTCGCGCCTGCGCCGGCCGAAGAGAAAAAATAATCGGCCCCGCACGGCGCAGGAGCATCACCGCGGTGGACAAGGCGCCGGAGGCATTCCGCACCATCAGCGAGGTCGCCGCGGAGCTTGAAATTCCCCAGCATGTGCTGCGGTTCTGGGAAAGCCGCTTCCATGAGATCAGGCCGATGAAGCGAGGCGGAGGGCGGCGCTATTACCGCCCTTCGGACCTCGACCTTCTCCGCGGCATCCGGCACCTGCTTTACAGTGAGGGCTACACGGTTCGGGGCGTCCAGCGCATTCTGCGCGAGCAAGGCGAGCCTTTTGTGCGCACGGTCTGGCAGCCTGGCGCGCCGCAACCGCCGCGCGGATTCGTTGAGGAACCGACGCCGGCAGCAGAGCGGAGCGAGAGCTCAGACGCGCCGGGCGCGCACGTGCGTGATCGCGACCATGTGCGCGTGCAAGACTCTGGAGGGCTTTCACCGCAACATCGGCGCCAATTACAGGAAGCGCTCAGCGAGCTTCTTGCATGCCGCCGGCTGCTCGATGACGCGGCCAAGGATTAGTCGGTGCAAAGCGGGATTCGCGCGACTCATCACCTGCTGCTAGGCTGATCCGGGGAGTCGCTCCGGTCATGCTCAGCGCCATCACGCCTGTCCAGGTGGAGGAAGTCATCATCTTGCTGGATCGGCTGTCCGAGGCACGGCAGGCAAGAGCTACTCAAGGCACCACACAATCCGCCGAGGACATCATCAATGATCCCGAGCGTCGTGCGCTCGCGGATAACCTCTACGGCTTGAGCGACGCGGCGCGCAAAGAGCTGATCGCCCTCATGCTGCTCGGTCGCGGCGACTTTGAGCACTCCTATCCCAGCGCGCTCGAAACCTGCTCGAAATATGTCGATCCCGATGATCAGGTGATCTATCTGATGGGCAAGACGGTGCGGCTCGCGGAGTATCTGCGCATCGGTCTCGATTCCATCGCCCGCATGCCCTGATCTGGTAATTTGGATGTCCCAATCCCGCCGTGATCGAATGCCACAGAACGCCGGGGCTGGGGGGCATGAACCGATACTTCGTACGGCAAATTGCTGTCAGGCTGACGCGAGCGGCGGCGCTCGCATCCGCCGCCCTTGCGCTCGCCCAGTGCTCGCCTTTGGGCGCCAAATACGCCGACGGCGTGGGCGCCCGATACGCCGATGACGATGAGCAGGTTTCAGAAATCACTGCGAGCACGGGGCGGTTCACCGTCGGCAAGCCCTACAGCGTGCGTGGGCGCACCTATGTGCCGGCCGAGGATCCTTCCTACCGCGCGGACGGCATCGCGTCCTGGTATGGGCCGGACTTTCATGGCGGCCTGACCGCAAACGGTGAGCGCTACGACATGAACGGCATTTCGGCAGCGCATCCGACCATGCCGCTGCCGAGCTATGCGCGGGTGACCAATCTCGACAATGGCCGCTCCATCATTGTGCGGGTCAACAATCGCGGGCCGTTTGTACGCAACCGCCTGGTCGATCTATCAGTTGGTGCCGCACGGGCACTCGACTTCTATCGCCACGGTACGGCGCGCGTGCGCGTGGAATATGTCGGGCGCGCGCCGCGCGAGGGCGGCGATGACCAGATGCTGCTTGCGACGTTGCGTGAAAGGACACCCGCGCCCGCGCCGTCGAAGGTGATGGTCGCTGCGGCGAAGCCTTTCCTGCCGAAGGTCAGGGATGAAGGGCGCGAATAGCCTCTTGCTTTGATACCGCGGAAGCGTGAACCTTCCTGATCAGCCCGTTTG
>Ga0209526_10000787_pt1 | contig 20822 bp, 16 predicted proteins | sample JacPinW_OM2H0_M1_FD_188566 | JGI IMG/M metagenome (GOLD analysis project Ga0209526, IMG submission 188566) | Forest soil microbial communities from Algoma, Ontario, Canada - Jack Pine, Ontario site 1_JW_OM2H0_M1 (SPAdes) (version 2) | ecosystem: Environmental > Terrestrial > Soil > Boreal... | reverse complement strand
CGACGCGGATTCGATCCAGCCAAGGACTACACGAACGTGATGATCGACGTCGCATTCGTCGCAGTCACTGTGCTCGTCTTCACTGCTGTCGGACCGGATCCTCACGATCCCCTGGCCGGCCGAAGCGTTCTCGCTCTGGCGGTGGCGATGTTTGCCGGCAGCTGCGTGTTCGCCCCACTGGCCGCGAACCTGAGCACGTATCTCCAGCACGCCGCTCTGCGCCGAAACGACCTCGTCCGATCGCTCATCTTCCAAACCGGCGCCACGGCGACCAACACGTGCCTGGGAATCGTCGGCCTGCTGTTCATGGTTGATCGCCCGCTTCTCGCGGTTGCGCTGTTGCCGCCGGTTGGGCTGGTGGCGCTGGGTCAGCTGGCCGCCGATGAGAGTCAGCGCCGCGCCGACCGCATGGAGTTTCTGTACCGCACCACGGAGCTCCTTCACTCCTCGAAGCACCTCGACGAACAGGCGGGTGAACTGCTGGCGGTGATGGCCGGCATGTTCGGCGTGTCGCGCACAGAATTGGTGCTCATGCCGGAGGCCCGTGGCCCGGCACTGCGGTTCGTCTCAACCCGAGACGCACGGGCCGAGGTTGAGTCGGCGGAGCTGACGTACGCGGAGCAGGAGACGCTCAACCTCTTGCGCGCGGACCGCATGCTGTCGGTCGCCGCGTCCAACGGCACGTCTCCGGTGAGCCTGCTGCTCGCCGAACGCGCCGCCGGCTTCGGCACGGTCATCTCCTTGCGTGGACGAGAGCGGCCGCAGGGCATGCTGTTGCTCCTCGACCCGTTGCAGGGTCATGTGCGGCCCACCGTCCAGGAGAGGAATCTGCTGCTCACGGTGGCGGGTCAGATCAGCGTCGCCCTCGAGAACGGCCAGCTGGCGGGCGCGATCCAGGCTATGACCGCCGAAAAGGACGAGCTGGAACGGCGGGCTCTGTACGACCCGCTGACGAAAATCGCCAACCGTTCCTTGTTCGTTGACACCGTCGGCATCGCACTGTCCAAGCTGGCCGCTTCCCGCCGCCCCCTGGCCGTGTTGTTCATCGATATCGACGGCTTCAAGGAAGTCAACGACACATATGGTCACGCCTGTGGAGACCAGGTGCTCGGCGCCGTTGCCGCGCGACTCCGCGCGGAGATTCGCAAGATGGACATGGTTGCGCGGCTCGGTGGAGACGAGTTCGGGATTCTGCTCGGCGGTTTGCGCAACGCGGACGACGCCCACGTCGCCGCGCAGCGCATCGTTCACACGCTCCGGCGTCCGATGCATTCCGGAGACCGGCTCGTGCATGTGGGCGGCAGCGTGGGCGTCGCACTGGTCGACGATCCGCTGAACGTCCCCACCGCTGAGGAGATGTTGCGCCGCGCGGATATGGCGATGTACCTCGCCAAGCGTCAGGGCAAGGATCGGTACGTCGTCTTCGATCCAAGCGCTCGCGAAACCGTGATCGCGGCTCCGTCGGAGCAGCCTGACGCCGCGCGCGCCTGATACGCGAGCCCGAGGACAGCGATGGCTACCATGAGGACGTGGTTGCGCGCTGCCTGACGATCGCCGCATCCGACTCGGGCGGTGGCGCGGGCATCCAGGCGGATCTGCGCGCGTTTGCCGCAGCCGGTTGCTACGGCACGAGCGTGATCGTTGCACTGACCGCGCAGAACACGCTGGGCATCGCCGCAATACACGAGGTGCCCGCGGCGTTCATCGCCGCGCAACTGTCGGCTGTGCTCGACGACATCGGCGCCGACGCGGTGAAGACAGGAGCGCTGTTCACGACCGCCATCGTCGAGACGGTCGCCGAAGGCCTGCGCAATCGCACGCTTCCGCTCGTCGTGGATCCGGTCACAGCGGCCACCACCGGCCGGCGCCTGCTCGATGACGATGCGATGGACGCGCTGGTCCGGCTGCTGTTTCCCCTCGCAACGGTCGTGACGCCGAATCTCGGTGAAGCCGCCCTCCTTGCCGGACGCGCGGGTGACGCGCGGGAGATGGCCGAGCGCATTGGGGCACGCGGGGCGCGCGCCGTGCTCATCACGGGCGGTCACGGCGAGCCGGTGGATCATCTCTTCTGGAACGGTGAGCACCTCGACATCCCCGTACCTCGTGTGGAAGCTCGCGCAACACACGGCTCCGGGTGCACGCATTCCGCAACGCTGACCGCCGAACTGGCGAAGGGCCTCGATCTCGAGACGGCCGCTCGCCGGGCGGCTGCCGTCACCGCGCGGGCCATCTCACATGGCTTGGTGGAGATCGGCGCCGGCGAGGGGCCCGTCGACGTCCTCGATCTCGAGGCTCAGGAGGGCGGGCGGAACCAGTGACGCCGCACCACGTAGGCCAGCGCCGCAAGGCCCACCACGTCGGCAAGGAGCAGGACGGGCTCGAGCTGTAGGCCGTCTCCGAAGTTCAGCCCGGCCACCGGGCTCAGGGCCTCGATCGGCGGGATTCGAACCCCATCAAGGTTCAGGCTGGCGGCCGCTGTGCTGTGCACCGCGGCGGCACGCGAGACGGGCGGTGCATTCGTTGCGGTGCCGGCAGCCGATTGCGAGGTCAGCACGGGTGTTGCGGCAGAGGCAGCAGTTGCGCCGGATGCGCTCGCAGCGGCACTCGTTGCCCCCGCGCCGCTCGATCCGCCACCCGGCACTGCCGACGGAGCGGGCGCCGAGCCTGCAGTGGCCGTCGGACTCGGCTGGTTGTCGTTCGGTGCGAGCGACCTGGAACTGGACGTCGGCTGTGGCGTGGGACTGGGTGTCGGTGTGGGCGAGGGCGAGGGTGAGGGCGTGGGCGGGTTGCCGCCGTTGTGATGCCGATTTGCGGCCGGCGTCGCAGAGCCACGGGCGGCCAGCGCGTGCGCCGGGACCGCCAGCGCGGCGGCGCAGAGAGCCGTCAGAGCGAGCGCGCTCAGCCCCAGGGCGCGCCCGCTCCGTCCAGTCCTCTTTTCCCAGTTCGAACCATTCGGTAGCATCGGTGCGTTCAGTGTCCACGCCGGGATGCTTCGAACGGGCCCTCATCGTCGCATCGCGACCTGGCTTTACGCGGGTGCGATCCACCTGAGATCTGCGGGCGCAGATCTGATGCCGCGCTACCTGTGGTGCGCCGTGGTGACGTTGCGGAAGCGCCGCACGATCTCGGGCAGCAGGTTGATGGCCACGACCGGATGGTCGAGCAAAAACTGGCGCAGTCCGTTCACCGGCAGGGTTACGCAGCGCAGCTGCGTCTCCGCGCGCACCGAGGCGGTGCGCGGTCCTCCGTCCAGCGCTGCGACCTCGCCGAAAAAGTCACCTGGCCCCAGCGTCGCCACCACCTGGTCGTCGATGAGGACGGAGGCCGTGCCGTCCAGGATGATGAAGAACTCAGGGCCGGTCATTCCCTCGGTCAGGATGCCGTGACCCGCCAGGTACGTGGCATCGTCGAATCGGGCGGCCACGTCGCGCAGCTCTCTGCCGCTGACGTCCCGAAACAGCGGCATCTTCTCCAGCGTGGGGATCACGTCCTCCCGCGTGGTGGCCATGAACGTCCCTCCTTCGCGATTGACAGCCGCAGTGTAGCCGGTCGGTCCGCGACGCCTCCTAGTGGCCCGTTGCCAGCTCGACCGCCTTGACCAGGAGGAGCAACACGGCAACGACCAGGTAGCTGCTGAGTGCGTAGAGCGCGATCTGCCTGCCTCGCGATGCCGGTGGACGCGTCAGCAGCGCGACAGGCGGCATCCTCCAGTTCTCGCGGTCGAGCTTCCGGGTCTCCACTGCCGGCTGCCGCGCACTGCCGCCGCGCAACAGCAGACCGACGAAGAGCAGGCCGGCAACGAGCACGATGGCCAGCACGAGGATCAGAACGCCGACGTCGATCGCGGGGAAGATCGTGGATACCACGAGGATCATCGAAAGCATCAACAGGACCCCGAGGATGACGCTCGCCAGCACGTTGAGCCACGGCTTGTTCACCCACGGACCGAGCACGGCTCTGTCGTTGCACAGGAGCAGCAGGAAAAGACTCGCGCTCGGCAGCAGGAGGCCGGCGAGCGCTTGCACCGCGGTGGTGATGATCCCCAGCGGTGCATTGGGAATGAGCACGATGGCGGCGGAGAGCACGACCAGCACAGTGAAGCTGGCGTAAAAGGGCTTGGCCTCGCGCCACGGACGGTGCAACGAATGGCGGATCCCGAAGACGTCCCCGAACGCGTACGACGTGGCCAGGGTGATCGCGCTTGCACCGATGATCGATGCGTCGATAAGCACGACCGCAAAGATCGCGCCCACGGCCGAGCTGACATGCCGTGCCACCCCGGACGCGACGGTTCCGGCGTCGACGAAGTGGCCGGCTTCCGGGGTCCCGTGAAATGCCGATGCCGCGGTGATCATGATTGCCGCGGCGCCGATCACGACCACAAAAGCGCCGATCACCGTGTCAGCGCGCTCGTACGGAATCCAGCGCGGCGTGATGCGCTTGTCGATCACGTTCGACTGCTGAAAGAAGAGTTGCCACGGCGCGACGGTCGTGCCCACGATGGCGATGATCAACAGCACGGCGTTCGAGTTGAAACCACCCTGAATGCCGGGCACGAAAAAGCCGTGCAGCATGGAGCCCCCGTCCGGATGGCTGAGCACCACCATGGGGATTACGAGGAGGTTCCCGACGATGAAGGTGAACATCAGCCGCTCCCACACCTCGAACCTGCCACTCACGGTTATGGAAACCAGGAGCAGGGCGGCCACTGGAACCGCGACATATGCCGGGAGTCCGAAGTACTGCGCGCCGAGAGCGACTCCGATGAACTCGGTGACGATGGTCAGGAAATTGAGCAGGAAGAGATCACCGACCGAGAACGCGCCCCAGAACTTGCCGAAGCGCTCGATGATGAGCCGGGCGTGGCCCACACCCGTGACAGCACCCAAGCGCACCACCATCTCCTGGTTGACGATCAGCACGGGGATGAGCAGAAGCAACGTCCAGAGCAGGCTGGACCCGTAGTTCTGGCCCGCCTGGGCGTAGGTCGCGACGCCGCCCGCGTCGTTGTCGCCGACCATGACGATGAGACCTGGCCCCATGATCGCGGCCAGCGCGAGCAGGCGCTGCCGCCACGTGCGGCGGCCCACGCGCTCGTGCTCTCGGAGCGTTCCGAAGGCGCCACGAATATCGCCGAGGTGCGCCTCATCGAGGACGGCCGCGCCGCCGTCGCGCGCCGGGCTGCGAATCTTCTCGTCGACCAAGTCGGACCTCCCGCCGTCGGAGACGGCAAGGCTGAGCGGGCGTCCGCTCAGGAGTTCACGACTGGCTCATGACTCCCTACGGGCGCGCCCGGAGGTGCCGGGACCGCGGACTGTCGTCGCCGTCCATGGACACCTCACGTACGCCCGGCCGCCAGATCGCATCCGAGGAGGGGCACGGCCGGCGGGCTCCGACCTCACCTGCCACCTCGCAGCAGATGCGTCCCTTCTCGTCGTTCATCAGGACGAACGAGATGCAACTCTGATCTGCGGACAGTGTACCAAGCCGTTGTCGGAGATCCGGAACCCCCTGTCTAATCGGCATCCGCTTCGGCGCGACGGCGCCACGATTCAGGCAGCATCGCTTCGAGCAGGTCATCGACGGAGATCACGCCGATGATGCGCTCATCATCGTCGACGACCGGCGCAACAATCAGATTGAAGTCCGCCATCAACGTCGCCACGTCGGGGAAGTCATCGTCCGCGCGCACCGCCGTGCTGCCCCGCTGGATCAGCTGCGACACGCGACCGGTCGACGCTGCGCGGACAAGCGCGACGAGCGGAACTGCACCGAGCAACCGGCCTCCATCGCCGGTGACGAAGATGTCGGCGGTTTGCTGCGCCGACGCTGTGGAACTGCGCACCGCGTCGAGCGCCTCGGCCACCGTCGAGCTCTCCGTGACAGCGACGAAATCCGGGCTCATCAAACCGCCGGCGCTGTCGGGGTTGTAGCTCAGCAGAGCGCGTACCTTGACCTGATGCGAAGCCGGGAGCAGCGAGAGGATATGCGCCCTACGGTCCTGGTCGAGTTCGACGATCAGGTCTGCCGCGTCGTCCGCGGCCATGCCCGCAAGAACCGCTGCCGCCTCCTCGTCGGAGCGCTGTTTCAGGAACTCGACCTGATGTTCGGTGTTCAGCTCCTCGAAGACGTCGGCTTCGAGCTCGGGGTCGGCGTGGACCGCGCTGATGATCTCCTCGCCCTCGTCGTGCGACACCTGCTCGACGATGTCGGCGATCTGGGCCGGGTGGAGACGGCGGATCCGGCGCAGAGGCATGAGCAGCCGCGAGGTCGGGACATGGCCGACGAATGGTTCGACGTTGGCCCAGTCGACGAAGGCGCGGGTTTCATGCGGGCGCGGGCGCATACCGCGTGGCAACCAGCGGCGCAGCATGCTGCGTGAGCTCGCGTCGATCCCGACCACTCGCCACGCCCCCCGCACGACCGCGAGCTCTATGTCGTTGGCGTTGACCAGCCGGCCCGAGTCGACACTGATGGCGCGGCGGTCGAGGACGTCCTCACGCAGCAGGACCTCGCCCTGGCGACGCTCGAAGGGTGTGTGGCTGAGGGTCTCACCCGTCAGCACCACACGACCAGGTGTCATTTCGCCGATCCGATCTCGCGGTACGAACAGCTTCCGCCCCGCGATGCGCGCGACCAGTCCCGTGACCGGCGGGTAGCCCCCGTCGGCAAGGCGAACGATGACGTCGTCGACCTTGCCCAGGTCGCCCGACGGGCCGACGAGGCGGCTGCCGACGACCTCCGTGAGCCAGAGGCGCGCCGCGGGCGCAGCCACCGCGCTCGCTTGTGAGACGGCCATAGGCTGCGAGTCTGCCACGCGACGGCACTCCGGTACCGTCCGCGCGATGTCCGCCGTCAGGGCCAAGAGTGCGGGCATGCTTCTGTGTCCGCCTCAGCGGCGAGCCGCCTGGGTGCCGAGGCCTAGAATCTCTCGGGAAGGAGGGCGATTCCCTTGCGAGCTGGAAGTCGGGCGCACCAGCTCGGCGTGTTCCTGCACGACCGAGTGCGCAGCATCGTCGCCGTCAGCGAGGACGGGGAGCTCGGCGTCGCGCTGCGCGACTCCGTCGAGCCATGGCGAGCGCTCATCCGCGACGTACGCAGCGATGAGTTCGACGCCGCGGTGGCGGCATGTGAACCCTGGCCGTGGATGGTCGTGGGCAGCGGCAGCGCGGCCCCGAATTCCTTGCTCACCCTGCTGATGACGCGACCGAGCATCGTCGCCTGGTACGGAGCGGCTCCGCTCGGCGTGGGCGCACGTATTCACACCTCGGCGCGCTTTACGGATGTCGCCGGGTTCGTCAATGACTGCCTCCATCGCGAAGTCGGCGGGATGCGCCTGGCGGCCGGCACCGGCATCGAGCTCCCACTCGGACGCTGCGTGCGTTCCGCGTCGCTGGAAGCGCTCATCGGTGGCCATCCCGCTGGTTTCCAACTCCCATTGCGCGCGTTTCAGTCGGGCGCTCGCGTGCTGCGCATGCTCGACATTCCCTGGCGACCGCAGCGAGCGCCGGCGTCGGGAAATGTCGTGCTCGCGCCCTGGCTGAGCCCGGCGAAGGTGGTGTCGGTATGAGAGCCAACCCCGAGGTGCTGCTCGTCGAGGACGACGTCGAGACGCTGGAGCAGCTACGCGGCCAGTTCGAGCGAAAGCGGTTTCATCCACTGACGGCCCGCAGCGCCACCCGAGCGCTCTCGCTGATCGAGAACAACCGGCACTCGAGCCGTCCGGTGCTCGCGGTCGTCGACTGGGACCTCAGCAAGGCATCCGACAATCATTGGAACAGCAGTGACGTTCTGGCCCGGCTGGCACGCGACATCGCCGACTGTCTCGTGATCGTGTACTCGCAAAACATCGACGCGTTCCGTGTCCGGAGTGAGATTCAGCGCGCCCACCCGCGCGCGTGGTTGCACGACAAGCGCGACGGTGACATCTCACTGGTGGAACGGGTTGCGCGGCTCCTGGATCAGCGCGTCGGCGACCTTCGCGTGCAGGAAGGCACGGTGGTCATCCACGTGCCCACGCACGACGAACACCACCATCGCGAGGCGGTGCGCCTTGTGGTCCATCACCCCGAGATAGTCACGTTCCACTCCGACACCGCCACCAAGGCGGTCCGCCGGTTCGGCGAGTGGTTGACCCGGCACGATTCGTCGGTGAGGCTGGTCAGCCTCGGGAATCGCAAGTACCGCCTCGCGGTCTTGTCCGGCGCCTCCGCCGATCCCGAGTGACGTGCACCTGACGCTCGCGGACCTGCGCGAGATCCCGCTGGCGGCGGCGCTCCTGGAAGGCCGCGGTGACGTCATCGCGCACACGCCGGAATGGGCCGGCGCTGCTCCGGGATGCATCGCGTATCCAGTGCGTGGCAAACGGCTCGTGGTGGCGACGCGGGGTGCTGATCAGACATGCAGCGACCTGCTCGACGAGCTGCTGGCCACGCTGTTGGAGGCTTGCACGGCAGCGACCGGCGCGTCTGCTCTCCGTCTGCGCATGATCACCGCGTCGATCGGCCTGCTCGCCGGCGCCGATCCAACCGGCGCGGGCACGGCGACCGACGTGATGGACCTTGCTCGAGCGGGCATCGCCGCGCGCGCATCCTTGCGCGTCGACGTCGACCGTGGCGGCGCGCAGCCCGTGCTGGCCCCCGAAGTGGTCGCGCTCGTGCTCGTCCAGCTCGCTGTCAATGCAGAGACCCATGCACACGCAACGTCCGTTGTCATCTCACATCACGCCAGCTCGTTTCGCGTGAGCTGGGCAGGCCACAACGGCGACCATCCGTTGGCAACCGCTCGGCGCCGTGCCGATCGTCACCGCTGGGGCATGGGGTTTGCGCGAGTAGCCGCCGATGCCCTGGGTGCGACCGTGTACGCGCCGCGCGAGAGCGCCGACCGGACGACCGAAGCGACGCTCGAGCTCGGATTGGGCAGGCTCGCGCTCCCACTCGCCGCAGTACGCGACGACCGCGTGGTTCGCGCGACGCGCGCCTGGGACGAGGAGACAAAGGTCATACCGGGCGCGCCCGTAACTGCGTCACCGCGGCTGGCCGCAGTGGTCGACGCCGCTCGAGCGGGCGGCGGCGAAATCGCGCTCGTCGAGGGGTGGGCGGCACGCGCCGCCGGGGCCCTCGTATGGGTCGCGGTCCCGCCGGACGACGCCGGCGCGCGCATGCACGACGTACTGGACGGCCTGGTTCACGAGCGGGCGTTGACGGAGGGGCTCTCGCTGGCGCACGCGTCCCGACTTCGCGCGCTCTCGCTCATCCTCGGCGTCTGCCTCGGTCGCGATATGCCACGCGTGCCGGCAGACGCGTGGCGACGGCGGATGTTCGCCCTCGCAACGGTGTTTCCGTTACTCGACGTACCATCGTTCGACGGCGTCGGCGCGATGGATCCCGACGTCGTGGCGCTGCTCGCAGCGCGCGCCGGCGCCATCTTCGACGTCGACGGCGACCGCATGTGGCTGCAGGTTCGGAACGGCGAGTCCGACGACGCGGTTGTCCGCGCGCTACTACCAATCGGCGACCATCGCATCCGGCTCGCTTAGTGGTCTGCGGTGCGCTGACCTCAGACAGTGGTCTGAGGAGGGAACCGCACACATTCGCTTAGCTCAAACAGTCCTTGTCCGCCGGCAACGGCATCGCCGGTTGCTTGGCGTCCGCGCTTCGGCGGCCTGCGGAACTCGCCGCGAACGTGTGCGGTTCCCTCCCAGCCAACGTCGGCAGCTATCTTCCCGTTGCTACTCGCTCGGCGGCACAGTCGAGTGCTCATTGTGAGCGCTCCACCAATCGCCCGGCTCGCCGCTCCAGGACGAGTCGCGATGGGTCGCGCGCACGACCGTCTTGATGTTGCCGCGCACGTTGAAGTCTCCCACGATCTCGCAATACTTTGGCGCGAGCAGCCCAACGATGTCGCTGAGTATTAGGTTCACAACGTCCTCGTGGAAGACGCTGCGGTCGCGGAACGAGTTGATGTACAGCTTGAGCGAACGCAGCTCGACGCAGCGCGGACCGGGCACGTAGCGCACGTGGAGCACCGCGAAATCCGGGAAACCCGACCGAGGACAGAGGCAGGTGAACTCGGGGATCGTGAACTGGATGGTGTAGTCGCGCTCCGGGGTGCGGTTGTCGAAGGCCTCGAGCTGTGCCTCGCGGATCGCTTTCGCACCGTACAGCTCGCTCATCGCGCTGCGCCTCGACCTGCGGAGCGCAGCGTGAGAGGTATTGGCGAGAATCGCGTGTTCCGGTCGAAGGTATCCACCCCTTCCACGCGCTTCAGGAATGTGACGATCGCGTAGGTCAGTGGAGTGGCGGCAACCTCGTATGCCACCTTGAGCAGCCAGACGTCGCGGATGATGACGACGAGAAGACTCCAGGGCTGCACACCGGCAAACGCGAGTGTGATGAAGATGGCGCTGTCGACACCCTGGCCGATCAACGTTGACCCGATCGTGCGCATCCATAGAAACCGGCCGCGCGTTGCGACCTTGAGCCGCGCCAGCACGAACGCGTTGAGGAACTCGCCTGCCAGATACGCGGCCAGCGATGCGACGACAAGCCGCGGGGTCTGTCCCAGGATCCGTGCGTACGCAGCCTGATCGCCATAGTGGCTGTCGGCCGGAAGCGCGATCGCTGCAGCGATGAACAGCACGACGACGATATTCGCCAGGAACCCGGACCAAATGACGGCGCGCGCCACGGCATAGCCCCACACCTCGGTGAGCACGTCACCAAACAGATACGCCAGAGGGAAGATGACGATCGCAGCCGGGGCGGTGAACGGACCCAGCGTCGCGACCTTCACCGCGATGATGTTCGACGTCACCAACGTGGCGACGAACAACGCCGCCACGACGATGAGCAGCGGGCTGGGCATCCGCGTCTGCGGTGTGTTCGTGTCCGTCACGGCGCGCACAGGGTAGCTAAACCGCCGACGCGGGCCGCTGTTGGACCGACGGCGCTGAGCCTCGGTTGGCGCGCACGGATCGGACCGCGAGCGCGACAGCCGCAAGCAGCGCGACGTTCCGCACGATGACGAGTGCCGCTCCCGCCGGTTCCAGCCTGACCAGCGCGGTGTAGTTCAGGTCCTCGAGCATCGTGAAAATGACTGCCACGAACACGGCGAGCGTCACGGCGCGATCCCGCGCGATCCAGGCAATTGCTGCCGCTGGAACCAGCCAGGCGATGAACTGCGGCGAGAGCAAGGTCGAGCACACGAGAAAGGCGCCCACCGTCGCCACCCACGCGCTCGCGATGGTGCGCGGGCGCACCGCGGAGATCACCCACACCGTCAGCAGCGTAGCGAGCATGTACAGCGCCGGCACCAACCCGGCGGGAACATGACCGAATCGATTTGCGCCCGCTTCAGTGAAAACGCGCTCGTGCGTGAAGAGATGCACCACCGAACCGATGGCGCTCTCGATCTGCCATCCCGTCGAATTGCGAAAGGTGACCACCTGGCGGACGGCATCGCCGCCGCCACCAACCCCCACCCAAAGCAACGCCAGCACGGCCCCCGACCCGAGGAGCGCGCGGACGTATCGCCGGCGAACAAAGGGCGGAGCTATCGGGATCATCACAAGCGCGAGTGGCGCCGGCCATAGCTTCAGGCCCACCGCGGCCACGATGAGCACCGCGGCGATCACTCCTCGCCGGCTCAGAAGCGCTGCCAGCGCGCCAACCACCAGCGCAGTGGACAGGAGGTCGAGACGCACCACGAACAGGGCGATGAGAAACGAGTCGATGAACAGAAAGATCAGCGCGGCGCGCAATCCCCACCCGCGCCACAGGATCACGGCGATCGCGGCCTCCGCGACCATGGAGAGCAGCACGATCGTGACGCCGAATGGCGTTCGCAATGGCGCCACCAGCGCGATCCCCTTCACCACGGCCACCAACAGCGGTGGGTACTCCACCATGTAGTCGACGTAGGGGCGCCCTGAGGAGTGCGCTATTTCGAAGAAACGAGCCACGTCGACGCCCGTGGCCTGCGCGTGCAGCGCGTAGACCAGAACCCCTACGCGATATGCGATCAGCGCCGCCAGCAGACCGCCGGCAATGACCACCCTCAGGCGCACCGGCAGACTGTAACGGACTCACAGCGCCCGGGCTGCCGGGCTGGGTTACACCTCGATTGTGGCTTCCGGCTTCGGGCTGTCCACCGCCGCACCGCCAATGATCAGCTGACCGTCGCGGGCGTCGACCTCGATGGTGTCGCCCTCGTGGAAGCGCCCTTCGAGAATCGCCATCGCGATCGGGTCCTGCAGCCTGCGCTGGATCACGCGCTTCAGCGGGCGTGCACCGTACGTTGGATCGTACCCCTCGGCCGCGAGCAGGTCGATCGCAGCGTCGGTCACATGGAGCTTGAGCTTGCGCGCATCGAGCCGACGTTCGAGGCTGCGCAGCTGAATCTGCACGATCTGGCGGAGCTGTGACGCGTCCAGCCGCGAGAAGAGGATCACATCGTCGACACGGTTGAGAAACTCGGGACGGAAATTCGCACGCAACTCAGCCATGACGGCCTGCTGCACCTGTTCCCACTGCGACGGCGACGCGTCGTGGGGAACACTTGCGATGAGCTGCGAGCCGATGTTGCTGGTCATGATCACCACGGTGTTGCGGAAGTCGACCGTCCGGCCCTGACCATCGGTGAGCCGGCCGTCATCGAGAAGCTGGAGAAGAATGTTGAACACGTCCGGATGTGCCTTCTCGATCTCGTCGAGCAGCAGCACGGAGTACGGACGCCGGCGCACCGCTTCGGTGAGCTGTCCCCCCTCCTCGTAGCCGACATATCCGGGTGGCGCGCCGACGAGTCGCGCGACCGTGTGCTTCTCCATGTACTCGCTCATGTCGATGCGGATCATTGCCTGCTCGTCGTCGAAGAGCAGTTCCGCCAGCGCGCGCGCGAGCTCGGTCTTGCCCACGCCGGTGGGCCCGATGAAGATGAAGGAACCGATCGGGCGATTCGGATCACCGAGCCCGGCACGTCCTCGTCGCACGGCGTTGGCCACCGCGCTGATGGCGTCATCCTGGCCGATGACACGTACATGGAGGTCCTGCTCGATGCGGAGCAGTTTCTGCATCTCGCCCTCGAGCATCTTGCTCACCGGAATACCGGTCCAGCGCGACACCACGTACGCAATCTCTTCCTCGCCGACCTCCTCCTTGAGAAGTGGCCGGTTGCCCTGCAATTCGACGAGCCGGTGCTGTTCCTGTTCAAGGGCGCGTTGCAACTCGGCGAGGACGCCGTATTTGAGCTCCGCCGCCTTGCCGAAGTCGGCGAGTCGCTCAGCGCGTTCGGCCTCGTGACGCGCCTGCTCCATGCGCTGCTTGATCTCCTGGATCGTCTGGATCGAACCCTTCTCCTGCTGCCAGCGCACACGCAGACCTGATGCCGTCTCCTGGAGGTCGGCAAGCTCGCGCTCCAAGGCCTCGAGCCGCTCTTTCGATGCAGGATCCGTCTCCTTCCGCAGCATCTCGCGCTCGATTTCCAGCTGACGGATCTCGCGCTCGACGATATCGAGCTCCGTCGGCAGGGAGTCAATCTCGATGCGCAGCCGCGACGCCGCTTCGTCGATGAGGTCGATCGCTTTGTCCGGCAGGAATCGGTCGGTGATGTAGCGGTTGCTGAGCACGGCGGCAGCGACGATGGCCGAATCGGTGATGCGCACGCCGTGGTGTGCTTCGTAGCGCTCCTTCAATCCGCGAAGGATGCTGATCGTGTCTTCCACCGACGGTGGTTGGACCACGATCGGCTGGAAGCGCCGTTCCAGCGCGGCGTCCTTTTCGATGCGCTTCCGATACTCGTCCAGTGTGGTCGCGCCGATGCAGCGCAGCTCACCGCGCGCCAGGGCCGGCTTGAGCATGTTGCCGGCGTCCATCGCGCCTTCAGCAGCGCCTGCGCCGACGAGCGTATGCAACTCGTCGATGAACAGGATGATCTGCCCGTCGGAGCTGGTGACTTCCTTCAGTACGGCTTTGAGCCGGTCCTCGAACTCGCCGCGATACTTGGCGCCGGCGACCATCGCCCCGAGATCCAGCGCAACGACGCGCTTTTCCTTGAGCCCCTCGGGCACGTCACCCGAGGCGATGCGCTGCGCCAGCCCCTCGACGATCGCTGTCTTGCCGACCCCTGGTTCGCCGATGAGCACCGGATTGTTCTTGGTACGGCGGCTGAGCACCTGGATCACACGGCGGATCTCTTCATCACGGCCGATGACGGGGTCAAGCTTGCCCCGGCGAGCCTCGTCCGTCAGGTCGCGCCCGTACTTTTCCAGCGCCTGATATTTGTCCTCGGGATTCGGATCCGTCACGCGTTGCGAACCTCGCACCGATTCCAGAGTCGCGTAGATCCGGTCCGAGGTGGCGCCGGCTTGACGCAGGAGGGTTGATGCTTCGCCCTGCGGCTGGGCGATGATTCCAAGCAGCAGGTGCTCGGTGGATACGTACTCGTCCTTGAGGCGGTTCATCTCCTCAAAGGCCGACATCAGCACGGCTCGGAGCGCCGGACTTATCTGGGGCTCCCCGCCGCCGATCTGCTTTGGCCGGTTCTCGAGTGAAGCGCGGATACGGGCGCCCAACGTCTCAGGTGGCACTTCTGCGCGTCGCAAGAGCCCGGGCACCAGCCCGTCCTCCTGCTCGAGCAGGGCGAGCAGCAGGTGCTCTGGTTCCACGGTGGCGTGCTGCAGCTGTTGGGCTGCCTGCTGCGCCGCGGCCAGGGCTTCTTGAGAACGCTCGGTGAATCGATCTAGTCTCATCGCCTTTTCAATACCCGAGCGTTGCTGCGGCTAATCTATCGCCCGATGACCTCCCGTGCGGGCAGGTGGTCGCTCGTAGGGACGGGCGCCGCGCTGGCCATTGCTCCGGCCCTCATAGTGCTCCATTTGCAAGGGCAAAGTGTTCCTCACTCGGGAGTGGCCGCCGCCGTCGCCTCACAGGGTTCGCCGGTCACCGACGTGAACCGACCTCCCTGGTTCGGGCTGCGCCTGCTCCCTGACCCTGTGGTGTTCTCACCGCGTCATTCCGCACCCAAGAACGCGCCGGTTGTCAAAGCCCGTGCGGCAATCCTGGTCGACCCGGATTCCGGCCGCATCCTGTATGCCGAGAACGACCACGCGAAGCTGCCCCCTGCCAGCACGGTCAAGCTGCTGACCGCGCTCATCGTGTTGCGCAACTTCAGTCCGGACCGTCTCATCACCGCGACGCCCGACGCCCTGTTGCAGAGCTGGGATGAGAGCAGGATGGGCCTGCACGCCGGCGAGGTCCTCAACGTGGGTGAGCTGCTCACCGGCCTGCTCACCGTCAGCGCCAACGACGCCGCGAATGTGCTGGCGATTGACACCGTGGGGATGACGCGGTTTGTCGCCGCGATGAACGCAGAGGTCGTCGCACTGGGCCTGCACGACACGCATGTCACGTCACCTGTGGGGCTCGACGATCCGGCCGTGTACTCGTCAGCGTTCGACCTGGCCACGCTCGCGGCGGTCGACATGAACAATTTCCCGCTGTTTCGCAGCATTGTCGCCACACAGTCGGTGGTGTTACCGGCCAGCGCCCTGCACTCTGCGTTCTACCTCAACAACGTCAACCTGCTGCTGCGCATGTATCCGGCCGCCATGGGCGTCAAGACCGGCTACACGGGCAACGCCGGCGCGTGCGAGGTCGGCATGGCGCAGCGCGACGGTCACCGGCTCATCGACGTGATCCTCGACGGCGACCTTGTCTACTCGACCTCCCGCCGGTTGCTGGACTGGGGATTCACCCAGGAGGGGCTGGCCTCGCAGCTGCCGCCGCCGTCACCGTCACCATCCCCGGCACCGCATCACTGACGTGCGCCTCACGGTTCTGGGTAGCGGCGACGCCTTCAGCGGGAGCGGGTGCAACGCGGCGTACCTCGTGGACAAGAGGGCGGTGGTCGACTGTGGCGCGCCCGTGCACGCCCTGGTGCGGCGCCTCGCGGTTGCAGTCACGGATATCCGCCTCATCCTGCTGACCCATTTCCACGCTGATCACTCGTTCATGCTGCCGATGGTCCTCGGCGCCTGCGCGTTCGGCCGAAGCCCCGTCGAGCCTGGATTGATAATCGCCGGGCCTCCGGGAATCCGGGAATTCACATACCGGCTGCTGCGCGACGGCTACGGGGCGCACATCCTGGGTCTCATCGAGTCCAGGGTGCAACCCGTGTACGTCGCGCTGCAGGACGGCAGCGACGAGAACCGCGCCGGCTACCGCGTGCGCGCGCACGCAGTTGTGCACAGCACTGGTCCATCACTCGCATATACGCTCACCGATGCGACAAACACGACTGTCGGTTTCAGCGGCGATTCGACGCTGTGCCCCGGGCTGGAGCGCGCCGTCGCCGCGTCGGACTGCTTCGTGAGCGAGTGCACCGGCTGGGATGGCCCCGTTGCCGGCGGCCACATGTGGCGCGAGGAAGTCGAGGGGCTGATCCGAACCTACCCCGACACCGCGTTCGTTATAAGCCACCTCACGGAACGCCGCGAGCTGCGCGGCGCCATCGTGGCGCACGACCTGCTCACGCTGGACATTGCGCCGAGCGCCGACGCCGGCTGAGACTCGTTCAGACAGGTTCGAGGCGGCGGCGGCGGTACGTCCACGTGAGCCGAGGGAGAGCGACGAGGATTCGCCGCCAGCTCGTCATCGCGCGCTTCGAGGTGGCTCTGTCGAGGCCGTCGCGCGAGAACTCGGCGCGGCCAAGCATTGTGGCCATCTCACGCATGGCGGCGGACACGCGGGCGGGTGCCGTGTCGAAGCGCTTCGCGTAATCGCGGTGGGTTTCCCACGGCCGTCTTCGTATCCCCCACACGGTGCCCATCGTCTCGAGCCGGCGCCACGCGCCCGGGAGCGAACGCGGAAGCAGCAACCAGATCGTGAACCCGATCAGCGACAGCAGGAGCGCACCGGCGAGAGCGGCGAGCACCAGCAGCGGTGATGGCCCGCGGCCCGCGCTCGACGCAGGATTTCCGCCTGGCAGAGCGGGATCGTTGAATCCGGGTTTGACATCGGTCGCGGGAGACGGCAGACCCGGCCGGCCCGCAGGGTTGGTAGCTGCGGCGCCGCGCACGAATGGCACGTAGTTGCCGTCCGGTGAGGCAGGAGTCGGTTCGAACGGGATCCATCCGTATCCGGGGAAGAACGACTCCACCCACGTATGGGCGTCACTGGTGGTGACCAGCTGTTGGCGGACACCTTGGCGCCCGTTTTGCGCCTGCGTGATCCCCGGACCGTATCCGTTGACCAACCGGGTGGGGATGCCGAGGCTGCGAAGCATCGCGCCCATCGAGGCAGCGAAATACTGGCAATACCCGCGATGACCAGTGCTCAGGAAGTACACGATCGGCCAGACGTTCGGGGGAACGTCCGGTGGATTCAGCGTGTAGGTGAAAAAGGAAGGGTTGCGGAAATGAGCCTCGATGGCCGTGGCCTTGTCATAGGGAGTGGTGAGTCCGGCGGTCCAGGCCTGGGCGAGCTGCGTGATGACGGCGGCGCCGTTGGTGAAGTCGTCCCGCAGGTCCGTGAACGGGCGCACGAACGCCGGGTATGCGGTACCCGCGTTGCGCAGCTGCGCAGCCGTGGCGGTGGGGAGGAAACCGGTGGTGACGACGGTGGTTCCGGTGTCGATGCCGGCGTCGAGTTGCACCGAGTCCACCGTCAGAAGACGACTGCTTCCCGCGGTGTCGACGCCGTACGCGATGCCGGCCTGGTCGATCGTGTCCGGCTCGCCGACCAAGGGTGCCAGCGCGGAGTTACCTGTGGCGTCGGCCTGCATGACAATCACCGAGCGCACGGTTCGGACCGCACTCCCTGTTGCGCCGCCCGCGACAGTGCGATCACGGGGAAGTGTGCCACCGGGAAATTGCAGGCCGTCCCAGGTGGTCACGCCCGCGGTGGCGCCGACGTGGTCCGGGTACCAGTTGCCGCCGATGAACTGGGTGTCGTTGACGACGCGAAGGTAAACAGGAGTTGTCGTATCGGTGGTGTACGCGAGCACAGGCTGTGGCTGGCTGATAAGCGCGCCACCGGGCTGCGTGGCCCCGTTGAACTGGATCGTGCCGGTGGACGCGGGCGCGCGCGCAACGGGATGGCCGCCGACACTGCGCCCATTGCCGCTGCCGGGGAAGAACTGGGCCGAGATGTCGGAGGAGGAGATCGACGGAAGCAACAGCGCGACCAGGGTCAAGAGGACTGACATGACCGCAACGCTCATGGCGAACCGCGAGCGCGTCCCCGGCAGAGAGATGACACTGCGGCTCGCCCAGCGTGCTTGCAGAGAGTCAAGATGCGCGTCGGCCACCAGGAGGAGCGAGAAGCAGACCGCCAGCGCCTCTGGAAGTGCCACACTATCGACAGTCCGCGTGTTCAGGACATTGACGGCCAGAACTGCGTAGACCGGAATCACGGCCAGCACGCCGCGCCGTTCGCGGATGGCCAGCCAGCCCACCCAGAAGCCGCACAGCCAGAGCACGGCGCAAAGCCCCACGGTGAACGGCCAGTCCGCACTCGAGGCCAGCCCACTGGTGAGAGCTGAGAGGTAGCGCCCCACCGCATGACGGATGCCGGCGTTGCCGTCGAAGGGCATTGCACCCAGAGTCGTCGGCACGATTGCGGCGAGCGCCAGTATCGGCGCCAACAGGAGCGCGACCCAGCGGGCAACCGCCGCCCGCGCCAGGAGTGCGGCCTCGATGGTCGCGGCGACCGCCACCACCACCGCGCCGCCGGCATTCTGGGCCCAGCCGGCCGCGAGAACCGCCCACGAGGTGGCGCCGAGAAGCACGGCGCACAGCGCCGCGCTGACGAGAGGTCTCGGTATCCCTACCGAGGGGACGGCGGTTGTCGGAGCAACTCGCTGCACGTCGGCGCCAGGAAGCCGGTCAGCCCGCTGCGTGAGCCTGTTCGCCGGCGCCGAGCACGTCGCCGCGCCTGACCACCCACCAGTCGAGCGCCAGTCGCCATGCGGCAGGCAGGCGCAGTGCCTGGCCACCCGACCCGAACGATGACGGCTCGACGAAGATGCACAGGTGCCGCTGACCTCGGGTCGCGGTGTCCACCAGGGCTTCGACCCAGGAATGCTCACGGTTGGCGGTCACGACGATCATCCCGCCCCGTCCCCGCCAGCCTTCGCCGTGGCGCCGGATGGTCTCCGCAAGAGGACGGAGCCCGTCGTCGTACGCGATCGCCAGGTAGTCGAGGATGCGTAAGCGCTGCGCCTCGCCCCTGCCGGCGCCGAATGCAGTGTCCTCGCGGTCGTTCGTGATCAGCCCGACGGCCTGTCCGCGACGGATGGCCCCGTGGCAGACCGAGGCGGCCAGCGACACCGAATATTCCAGCGACGACTCCAGCCCGCGGCCGGCGTGAACGCCGCGTTGCAGGTCGAGGACGACGAGCAGGTCGGCGCTCTGCCCGGTGTCGAAGACCCGGCTCATCAACCGTCCGGTGCGGGCGGTCGAGGCCCAGTGGATGCGGCTGAGACCGTCGGACGGTGCGTATTCGCGAATGAACGACACGTCGGGCGGAACGTCCACCGGCCGGCCGCGGCGTATGTCGGCAACCCCGCTCCCGACCCACTGCGGAGCGATGCCGGTCAGGGAGTGAATCGCCGGGTAGACCAGGACCTCGTTCTCGGGCGCGACGCGCACGCGGCGGGGAAACAGGCCGAACGGGTCCCCGAGCCGGGCCTCGAGGGGACCGAACTTGTGCCGTCCGCGGCGTGAGAACGAGCCGCGCGCCGTCCACGTCACGCTGCCACCGCTGCCCAGAGAGAAGGCACGCCCCGGCGCATATCCGGGAAGCTCGGTCTTGTCGTAGACCTCGCAGTAGGGCAGGCGGAGGCCGCTCGTGTTCGTGACTGTGAACTTCTCCTCGAACGGCTCACCCATGGTGTACGTGCCCCGCGGCGACTGGCGGGTCACGCGGATGCGCCTGGCCAGTGAGCGCGACCAGAAGAACGCCAGAACCAGCAGCAGCACCAGCACGTAGGCCAGGGTGTAGGCCAGATGCACTCCCGTAATGCCTGCGAAGAAGGCGAGTACGGCGATGCACGCGATGAGGGGAACTCGGGCAGTCATTCGACTCCCTAGGCCAGGCGCCGGCTCGTCATCGGCACTGTCTCGGTCGCGATCACCTCTTCGACCACCGCCGCCGGCGTGAGGCCGCGCAACTCGGCATTGGGTCGCAGGATCACGCGGTGAGTGAGCACATGCGGGGCGATGTCCTTGATGTCGTCGGGCAGCACGAAGTCGCGCCCGGCGATCGCCGCGCGGGCCTGCGACGCGTGCAGGAGACCCAATGAGCCGCGCGGGGATGCGCCCAGCGCGACATCCACATGGTCGCGCGTCCGCTGGACCAGGCGGACGCAGTACTCCTTGAGGGATGGATCGCAGTACACCGCCCGGCACACCTCCTGCGCCGAGAGGATCTCGGTGGACGACGTGACCGGCTCCAGCCCTTCGAGGGGGCTGTGAGCCTGAAAGCGGTCGAGCATCGCCACCTCCTCTTCGCCGGGCAGGTAGCCGAGCCCGACCTTCAGGAGGAAGCGGTCCACCTGGGCCTCAGGGAGCGGGAAGGTCCCACCCAGCTCGATGGGGTTTTGGGTGGCCATGACGATGAACGGCTCAGGGAGCAGATGGGTGGTGCCGTCGACCGTGACCTGCCACTCCTCCATGGCCTCGAGAAGCGCGGACTGGGTCTTCGGCGTGGCCCGGTTGATCTCGTCCGCGAGCAGCACCTGGGTGAAGACAGGGCCGCGGCGGAACTCAAATGTCTGCGCCTGGGGGTTGTAAACGCTGACACCGACGACATCGCTGGGGAGGAGGT
>Ga0209526_10000786_pt1 | contig 20844 bp, 20 predicted proteins | sample JacPinW_OM2H0_M1_FD_188566 | JGI IMG/M metagenome (GOLD analysis project Ga0209526, IMG submission 188566) | Forest soil microbial communities from Algoma, Ontario, Canada - Jack Pine, Ontario site 1_JW_OM2H0_M1 (SPAdes) (version 2) | ecosystem: Environmental > Terrestrial > Soil > Boreal... | reverse complement strand
GGCGCGTCGCCGAGCACATCGCCGACGGTCACAAACGGCCAGCCGGTGTGGGCGTAGGCGCGCACCGCAATCACACGAACAAGACGGAGTCTGGCAGATGATAAGCAGAAGCGCTCGTTTGCAATCGGTTCGAATTCTGGCTCTATTGGTGGCCGCGATCGTCCTTTCGGCCTGCGGCGGTCTTCCAGTCAGTGAGCCTTCAGGTCCAGCGGCAGCGAAGATCGACGCCTCCCGCCTGAAGCCCATCGTGGAGGCCGAGCTCAGAGGGGAGATGCCGGCGTCGGTCCAGAGGCAGCTCAACGACGTTCCGCCACTGGGAGTCGGTCAGGCAGTCCCGGGTTACCCGCAAGGACTGCCGCCCTCGAAGGCCGACATGTTCCATTTCACGCCGGAGGACATCGCCAAGCTGAAGGAGGGTCACTACACCGCGGCGATCGCGATGCACCTCATGAATGACGCCTGGCCGCAGCTCCAGGTCGCGGGCATCACCGATGAGCTGAATCGTTTTGGCATCAAGGTGGTCGCCACCACCGACGCCAACTTCAACGCCGCCACCCAGATAAACCAGGTGGGCACGCTGGTCGCCAGGCGTCCGAACCTCATGTTCTCAATTCCTGTCAACCCCACCACGGAGGGGCCGGCCTTCCGGCAGGTGACGGCGAGCGGCATCAAGCTGGTCTTGCTCGATGGCGTGCCGCAGGGGCTCGTGCCTGGCAAGGACTTCGTGACGGTCGTGTCTGCCAACAACAGGGGCAACGCGCAGTTCGCCACCTCCCAGCTCGTCAAAGCACTGGGAGGACGGGGCGAGGTCGGACATCTCGGGATCGGCTACTACTTCTTCAGCGCAAGCATTCGCGATGAGAGGGCGATGAGCGTCCTGCAGGGGCAGCCCGGCATGAAGATTGACAGGGGCAGCTTCAGCGAACCCACGAAGGCCGCGTACAACACAGCTTCCGGCATGCTGCTGGCCCACCCTGACATGCAGGCGACGTGGGCGGCCTGGGACACCGTCGCCCAGCAGGTGGTCGCCGCAGAGCGGGCGCAGAACCGCAAGATTTACATAGCGACTGTCGACCTCGGTGCGATCTCCGGCTTGCTGGTGGCGCAGGGCTACATCCACGCCATCGGCGCGCAGCAACCCTACAACCAGGGCGTCACCGAGGCTGACGCCGCGGCGTACGCGCTGCTGGGGAAGCAAGTGCCGCCATACCTGGAGCTGCCCACCGTACCGGTGACGATCGAGACCCTGCTTCCCGCATACAAGATCGTGCTGCACACGGACCCTCCCCCGGCCCTCGTAACAGCCCTCAAGCGTACTGCTGGGATCGAACCACAGGTTTGAGGTAACAGAAGGTAATCACATGTCACCGACAAAAGAATCAGTCTCCTCCGATCGCGTGCTCGTCGACATGGTCCACATCGCCAAGGCATTCGGTCGCGCCACTGTCCTCGCGGACGTGAACCTTCAGGTCTGTGCAGGCGAGGTGCACGGCCTGCTGGGAGAAAACGGTGCGGGCAAGTCGACTCTCATGAAGATCCTGGCCGGCGTGCACCGGCCCGATGCCGGCAGCATCCGGGTCGACGGGCATGAGCGTTCGTCCTTCTCCGTGCACGCCGCACGCGAGGAGGGCATCTCGATGGTCTACCAGGAGCTGAGCCTCGTGCCGCAGCTCTCGGTGGCGCAGAACCTCGCGTTGGGACGGGAAGGTCGTTCCCTCGTCGGAGTCGTCCACGACGACCGCGCCAAGCAGCGGGCTGAGACGCTGCTCGCGGAGTTCGATACGCGGATCCGGCCGTCAGTCAGAGTAGAGAATCTCAAGTTCGCCGAGCGCCAGATCACCGAGATCCTCAAGGCACAGTTCGGCGACGCCAAGGTCATCGTGCTGGACGAGCCCACGGCATCCCTCACCCCGCGCGAGGAGAAACCCCTGTTCGCCACCATCGCGCGGCTCAAGAAGGCCGGGGTCGGGGTCATCTACATCAGTCACCGGCTCAACGAGGTCCTGGCAATCACAGACCGCATCACCGTGCTGCGAAACGGACTCGTGGCAGGGGCGATGCCGACCAGCGAGGCGACCGTGCCGATGCTCGTCGAGATGATGTCCGGCAGGCGCGTCGAAGCGAGGCCTTCTTACCGGTCCAGTCTGCCCGCGGGCTCCGCGGACCGTGGGGCTGAGCCAGGCGCAGACCGATCAGCAATTCTCGACGTGCAGCAACTGGGCGGCGGGAAGGCCGTGACAGGGCGGCGCAAGCTCACCGAGGTCAGCTTCCGCCTGAAGCCTGGTGAGGTGCTCGGGCTCACGGGCTTGGTCGGGGCGGGCCGGTCGACCCTCCTGCGCTGCCTTTTCGGCCTCGAGCGCACAGACGAAGGGCGGATGACACTCCTGGGCGAGGGCTACAGCCCGACTGGCGTGTCAACCGCCGTTGAGTCGGGCGTGGTCCTCATACCTGAGGACCGAAGGGATCAGGGAATCTTCGCCGGGCTGTCCATCGAGGACAACCTGACGATCGGCTTTCCGCAGGACCTGGCCACGTGGCCTGCCCTCGTGGGTGTGAGCCCGCTGAGCGGCAAGAAGCAGCGGACGCTCGCACTCGACCTGATGAAACGGCTCCGGATCAAGGCGACGGGGCCCGAGCAGCCGGCCGGTGAGCTCAGCGGCGGCAATCAGCAGAAGATCGTATTCGGCAAGTGGCTCATCCGCCGGCCGAAGCTTCTGCTGCTCGACGAGCCCACGGCCGGGGTGGACGTCAGCAGCAAGAACGAGATCTGGCAGACGGTGCGCCAGCTGTCGGACGAAGGTGTGGGCGTCATCTACAGCTCCTCGGACGCGGAGGAGCTGGCGGCAATCTGCGATCGGATCCTCGTGCTCGCCGACGGACAGGTCGTGGGAGAGCTGGACAGTGAAGCGGCCAGCGACGAGAACGCCATCAGGCGAGCCATCCAAAAGCACTCGAGTAGAGGAGAAGCAGCATGAGTGAGATCAGCGCAACAACGACCCGCGCCCGGTCCGGTTCTGGACTTCGCGGGCGCTTCGATGCCGTGATGGAGCGATTCGGCTCGCAGGCGATCGTCTACGTCATCTTCCTGGGGATCATCGCCTTCTTCGCGGTCTATGCCCCATCCTTCGCAACTGGCAGCTCGCTGGCGAACATCGGGCGCCAGACGGCCGCCATCACCATCGTCGCGGTCGGCATGACTCTGGTCATCATCAACGGCGAGATCGATCTCTCGGTCGGCGCCACTGTCAGCCTCACCGGCGCCCTGGCAGCCGTCCTGATGTCGAACGGCTGGCCGATGCTTGCGGCCGTCCTGGTCGCTCTTGCAGTCGGCGCCGGGATCGGGGCCTTCAACGGCCTGGTCACGGCCTACATCGGCGTGCCGTCGTTCCTGGTAACCCTCGGGATGCTGGAGGCGGTCGGTGCAGGCGCATTGATGCTGACCAAGACGGTGGCCATCCCCATAACATCCGTCGCCTTCACGACTGTGTTTGGCGCCGGCTCGCTGCTCGGAATCCCGATAGCGGTGTTGTGGGCCGCCCTCGTGGTGCTGGCCGGAATCTTCGTCCTCCGGAAGACCATTTACGGGCGCTGGGTGTACGCCACGGGCGGCAATCGCAGCGCGGCCACCTACTCCGGTGTCAACACCAAGAGGGTGGTGCTGATCAGCTTCGTCGTCTCCGGCCTGCTTGCGACGCTCGCCGGCCTGCTCCTCTCGGGGCGCGCCGGCGCAGGTGATCCCACGGTGGGTACTGGGATGGAGCTTGCCGCGATCGCGGCGGTCATCCTCGGCGGCACCGACCTCTTTGGAGGCAAGGGATCGGTGGTGGGCACGGTAATCGGCGCCCTCTTCATCGGGGTTGTCGGTATCGGTCTGATCCTCCTCGGTGCGAATGCGCAGCTCCAGCAGTTCATAACCGGAGCCATCATCATCGGCGCCGTGGCGGTCAACCGGTTGGGGCGGCGTCGATGAGCACGTCACAGCAGGTGAGCGGACTCAGGAGGGCATCGTGAGCCGGTTCAAGTACAGCTACAACGCGCTGGTGTACTACGGCGAGGACATCGCCAGGAGCATCGACCGTGTCGCGCGCTTCGGCTACGACGCCATCGAGGTCGTGGGCGAGCCGGAGCAGTTCGACGCCAGGCGCATCAAAGCCCTGACAAGGGATGCCGGGATCCAGGTGAGCTCGATCTGTCCTCTGTACACCCCAACCCGGGACCTGGTCCATCCCGACGCCAACCAGCGGGCGCAGGCGGTGGGGTACGTCAAGGAAGTCGCCGAATTCGCCTCGGAGATGGAGTGTCCGACGATGATCCTGCACCCTACGGCGAACGGGAAGACCCAGCGTCTGGCGTCCGAGGCAGAGGAGCGCAGGTGGGCGGTGAACGGCATCCGTGAGGGCGGCGAGTACGCCGCCCATCTCGGAGTCAACCTCTCGCTGGAGTGCTGGAACCGCTACGAGACCTATTTTCTGAATCGCCTGGACCAGGCCGCGTCGCTGTGGCGAGAGGTGGGGCTGGACAACGGCGGAATCCAGGGCGATACCTTTCACATGAACCTGGAGGAAGAGTCGATAGAGGGAGCGTTCCGCGCTTACGGCCACCTCCTGCAGCACGTCCATCTCGCCGACTCCAATCGCGCGGCTCCGGGATCCGGCCATCTGGACTTCAGGCCAATCCTCTCAGCCCTGGCTGACGTCGGCTACGACAAGTATTTGAGCTTTGAGCTGCTGCCGCCCTTTGCCGATCCGTTCGCGGCCCTGGCCGGTGGCGGAGGAGAGGAGTTCTTCGACGCTTACACCGAGCAGGCGATCCGGGTGACCAGGATCGCCGAACCTCAACCGTCTGGAGTCTGAGATGCAGCTTGGCACCAGCACCTTCATCTGGGTCTCGCCCTTCAGCAGCAAGCGGCTCGACCTTTTCGCCCATGCGGCCCGACTTGGCTCCGACGTACTGGAGATCTGCATCGAAGACCCGGCACTCATCCGCCCGGATGAGATCGCCGAAGCCGCCGCCAGCGCCGGCATCGGCGTCAGCGTCTGCGGAGCCTTCGGGCCGAGCCGCGACCTCTCCAGCGAGGATCCCGCGGTCCGCGCTCAGGGCCTGGTGTATCTCCGCACATGCATCGACATCGCCGCCGAAGTGGGCAGCACGTTGGTCTCCGGGCCGATGTACTCGGCGACAGGGAAGACCCGGCTGGTTCCCGGGGACGCTCGCAAGCAGCAGCGCGAGTGGGCCGCTGACGGAATTCGTCGCGCAGCCGACTACGCCGCGCTCCACGGGGTAAGACTCGCCATCGAGCCGCTCAACCGTTATGAGACCGATCTGGTCAACACCGTCAGCCAGGGCATGGACTTATGCGAGCAGGTCGGACGCGACAACGTGGGCCTGCTCCTGGACACATTCCACATGAACATCGAAGAGAAGCACATAGCCGAAGCCATCCGGCTGGGAGGCGACCGGCTGCTTGAGTTTCACGCCTGTGAGAACGATCGCGGCACGCCAGCAAGCGGGCACGTGGAGTGGGGTGAGGTCTTCGATGCCCTGGTGCAGGTGGGCTTCGATGGCTTGATCGCGCTCGAGGCATTCACCCCCGAGATCGAAGAGATTGCCAGGGCCGTGTCGATGTGGCGGCCGGTCGCGGCCAGTGGAGATGCTCTCGTGGAAGACGGGCTACGGTTCCTGCGCAGCGAGCTTGGTGCTCGGGGAGTTACGTTTGCAGCTGGCGGTGCGGCCGTCTCACCGAGCCAGCGGACGGGGGTCTCACGCTGATGGCGCGGCCCGTCACCTTGTTCACCGGCCAGTGGGCGGACCTCCCGTTCGAGCGCGTGTGCGAGCTGGCCTCCGACTGGGGTTACGACGGACTCGAGATCGCCGCCTCCGGCGATCACTTCGACGTCGCCAGAGCGCTCGAGGACGACGACTACGTGGCGCGGCAGCGGGCCGTCCTCGACAGGCACGGCCTCGAGGTATTCACGCTCTCCAACCATCTCGTGGGACAGGCGGTCTGCGACGTTCCCCTGGACGAGCGCCACCGGGCGATCCTGCCGGCGCGCGTCTGGGGAGATGGCGATGCTGAGGGCGTCCGCGACCGCGCGGCAGAGGAGATGAAAGCAACCGCCAGAGCGGCGGCCAGGCTCGGCGTCGCAACGGTCACCGGCTTCACCGGATCGTCCATCTGGCACATGCTGGCGATGTTTCCACCCGTCGCGGCGGACCGCGTCGAACTTGGGTATGAAGACTTCAAACGGCGGTGGGACCCCATCCTCGACGTGTTCGAGGAGGTGGGTGTGCGCTTCGCGCTCGAGGTCCACCCGAGCGAGATCGCGTACGACTACTGGTCAGCGGCGCGAGCACTGGAGGCGATGGGCGGGCGAACGTCCTTCGGCTTCAATTTCGATCCCAGCCACATGATGTGGCAGGACGTGGACCCACTGACTTTCCTCTGGGACTTTCGCGACCGGATCTACCACGTCCACGTCAAGGACACCCGGCGCCGGTTCGATGGGCGAAATGGCCGGCTGGCGTCACACCTCCCTTGGGGCGACCCCCGCCGGGGCTGGGACTTTGTCTCCCCGGGACACGGCGACGTGCCGTGGGAGTCATGCATCCGGCTCCTCAACGCCATCGGCTACGACGGCCCACTTTCGGTGGAGTGGGAGGACGCGGGCATGGACCGGCTGACGGGAGCGCCCGATGCCCTCGCATTCGTCCGCGGGCTGACCGTGATCAAGCCGCCCACGGCAGCCTTCGACGCCGCCTTCGGCACAAGTCGGGAGGCGACCAGTCCGTGAGATGGTGGCGACACAACCACCGCGTCAACAGCGATAACGACCTGCCTTCTGGAGTAATAGCGCTGGTTGGGTGGGCGAACAGGTTCTTGGTGGCGAACTGGTCGGGAACGGCGGGTCGGTCGTTACGGGCAGGCGAACCTACGACATCGCGGATGCCTGGGCGGGGACGGTCCCGGCCGACCGCGCTAGGTCTCGGCGCGCTGCCTCGCCAGAGAGTCCGCTCGCAGCCGCTCCCCCATCGCAGCCATCACCTGACCAAGTAGGTCTTCGTTTCCCTTGATGGCGTCACGGAACTGCGTGTGGCTCATCACCATCAGGCGTGCGGGGGTTCGCGTGACGACAGTCGCCGTAGCCGGGCCCAGGTCCAGCATGCTGATCTCGCCGAAGAAGTCGCCGGCCTTGAGAGCGGGTCGTGTCTTGCCGTCCACTTCCAGGTCGGCCTCCCCCTCGAGCAGCACGTAGAACGTATCCGCCGGACGTCCCTGCTGCACCAACAGGCGACCAGCCGGGACCTCGACCTCGTCGGTCCTGCTCGCCACGAACTCGAGGTCCTTGCTCGCGGCGCGCGCGAAGAGGGGGACCTGACGAAGAGCCTGCGCCTTGGGGTCGCTCATCGCCAGCAATATACTCAGAAGCTGGCAGCGCGTCCGGCTCGTCGGCCACTCGAAATCAGGCTCCCCGGCGCAACCGGCCGCGATCGCCGCCGGACCGCTAAGTCACCTAGAATCGCGATCAGTTATGGACCTGCGCTCCGTGAAGCTCTTCGCCGGGATGCGGGACCGCGATCTGGAGAGGATCGCACTGCAGATGCGCGAGGTGAGGCATGACCGGGGAGCAGAGGTCGCCGTCCTCGGCGAGAATGGCCTGGGCTTCATGGTCATCCTGGACGGCGAGGCGGAGGTCACCGTCCCGGATGGCCACAAGCGACTACTCCGGGCGGGCGACCATTTCGGAGAGATGGCGCTGCTGGACCGGGACGGGCGCAGCGCCACCGTAACCGCCACCACCGACCTGGTAGTGGGAGCGATTCCGTCGTGGCACTTCAAGCCTTTCCTGATCGAGCACCCCGAAGTCGCCTACCGGATGCTCCAGATACTCAGCCACCGTCTTCGTGAGGCCGAAGCCCGCTAGAAGCTTGGGCCTCAGATCGAGGTTCTGACGGTTCCGTCAAGCGAAAGTACCCCAGAGATGCCAGGCATGACCTGCTCGGTCTGTGGTCGTCCGCTCCCGGAGGCGGCGCGCTTCTGTCCCAGCTGCGGTGCCGCGGTCGGATCACTGCTCGAGACCGCGGAGCGCAAGCTGATCACGGTCCTGTTCGCCGACCTGGTTGACTCGACAGGCCTCGCCCAGAGGCTGGATCCGGAGCGGGCTCGCGACGTGCTGGGGAGCTTTTTCGACGCAGCCGCCACCGAGCTGCAGGCGCTCCGGGGCCGGCCGGAGAAGTTTATCGGCGATGCCGTCATGGCGGTGTTTGGCGTGCCGCAGATACATGACGATGACGCGCTGCGGGCCGTCCGCGCCGGCCTCGCGATCCGCGGCCGCACCCGTCGGCTGGGTCAATCGGTCGGGCTGTCCGAACCGCTGGAGGTGCGGATTGGCATCGAGTCGGGTGAGGCGGCCACGGGCAGGGGACCGGCCGGCCAGCTCCTCGTCACCGGACCAGTCGTGAACACCGCGGCGCGCCTCCAGGCAGCAGCACAGCCTGGCCAGGTCCTGGCCGGCCAGACTGCACACGCACTGACCTCCGCAGCGGTGTCCTACGGGCGTCCCCGGAGAGTGAGGGCGCGAGGCTTCGAGGACGTGCTCGCCGGCTTCCCGGTGCAAGGGCTCACGACCCGTTCGGCGCGGCGCACCATCCCTTTTGTAGGCCGCGCCAGCGAGCAGGCCATGCTGGGCGATAGCCTCGGTCTCGCCACCAGCACTGGCCGGCCAGTGCTGGTGACAGTGGTGGGCGAGTCCGGCATCGGGAAGACGCGTCTGGCCGACGAGCTTGCGGCCGGGGTTGGTGCGGCGGTGATCGTCCTGCGGGGCCGCGCCCGCTCCTACACCGACACCGCCATGTTCGCTCCGGTCGCCGGCATCATCGAGGACCTGATCGCCATCAACGCCGGCGCGTCATCCGACGAGGTCCGGCGCCGGCTTCGTGAGCTTGTCGACCGCTACTGCGATCAATCCGAGGCCGGCCAGATCGTCGAGCAGCTCGCGCTGGTCTTCGGTCTGGCGGAGCGGCCGGAGGAATCGACGTTCGTACACAACGTGCAGGCCGGCTTCGTCGCGCTGATGGACGGGCTGGCTCGCGACCACCCCCTCCTGCTGATCTTCGAGGACGCCCACACGCTGAAGGCGCCGATGCTGGACCTGATCGAGCGCCTGGGCACCAGAAGCCGTCGCGGACCACGCCGGGCCCTGGTCCTGGCGCTGGGGCGCAACGAGTTGCTGGAGGAGCGCCCCGCATGGGGATCCAGCAGTGGGAACGCTGTGCTGGTCCGCCTCGATCCACTGTCGACCGAGGAGTCGATTCACCTCATCCGCCACGCGGGCGGCGGTCACATCGATGAGGCCCGCGCCTCCGAGATCGCCCGGCGCGCTGACGGCAATCCGTATTTCATAATCGAGACGACGGGCATGCTGATGCCAGGCGGGGGTGGTTCACCGCCGAGCAGGGTCATGCTGCCGCCCACGGTGCAAGCCGTCGTCAGCGCCAGACTGGACGCCTTGCCCGACAGGCTGCGCGAGCTCGCCCGGAGGGCCTCGTTGTTCGTGTATGCCTTTGATCTCGACGAGCTCGCCCTGGTGGACGGTCACGCGACCGTCGAGGAGCTCAGGTTGCTCGAAGACGCCGAGATCGTGGTGCGCGACGAGGGGAGCGCCACGCCGCGATGGCGGCTGAGGCATGCCACGCTCAGGGAGGTCGCGTACGCCAGCCTGCCCAAGCGCGAACGGCTGCGCCTGCACGAGCTCGTCGCCGAGAGGCTCCTGGATTCCGGGCAAGCCGCCTGGGCCGCCGAACACCTTGAGCTGGCCGCTCTGGCTTCGCTCGACCTCGACCCGAACGACCGCACCTCTGCGGAACGAGCCGCGGACGCGCTGCTGTCGGCCGGAGACGGCGCCCGGCGGCGGATGGACAGCCGCTCCGCGGTCGACCTCTACGAGCGGGCGCTGGCCATGGGCGGGACAGAGGAGAACTGGGGGGTGCGGGAGGCGAGGGCGCTAGCAGGGATGGGCGAGGCCCGCTACTGGCTGGGAGAGTATGCGGCGGCGACTCAAGCCTTGAATCGGGCCGTGGCACTCGGCGAGGCTCGCGACGACCCCTTCGCGCTTGCGCTTGCGCTCCGCTTCCTCGGAGACATCGCAATCAACTTCGAGGCAGACGTAGACAAGGCAGAGCGGCTTCTCGATCGGTCTCTGGCAGCTGCGGAACGGCTTGACAGTCCCTGGGCCACGGTTCGAACCCTACTGTTCGCAGGCTGGGTGCCCTGGACGCGAAAGCGATTCGAAGAGGCGGAGGCGATCTGGAAGCGGGCACTGTCGGTGGCCGATCCGCGGGATCGCTGGGCGCGCGTGCGGGCGCTCACCGCCCTGTCGATAAACCGGACGGACATGCACGACCTCGAGGGGGGCCTCCGGTTCATCGAGGAAGCCGGTGCGCTGGCCGCGGACACCGGCGACCAGTTCAGCATCGCGGTGACGGCGGTGCAGAAGGGCCGAGTCTTCGAGGAGCTCGGTCGCCTGGAGGAGTCGCTGCCTTGCCTGGATCGCGGGATCGGGATCTTCGGCGAGGTGGGCGCGCGGTGGGAGCTCGCGGACGCCAGGGCCCAGCGGGGAATCGTGAAGCGCGAGCTCGGCCGCCTGGATGAGGCGGAGGAGGACTTGCGATACGCGATCCGCATTTCACAGGAGTTGGGCGAGCGCCAGCTCGCCGGCTGGGCGTGGCGCGCGTTTGCCCGCCTGGCGGAGCGGCGGGGAGATCTCAGCGAAGCTGAGGAGAGGTATCGTCGCTCGCGGGCCGCGGAGGCTCTGGGTCCCCGCTAGGTAGCGTGGATGCCGTCGCCGGCCGGCTCCTGCTGAACTGAGGGCGTGACAGGCGCGGAACCCCCTGCGTTGCTCGGGTGTACTAGCAACGGAGGTGCAGTCTCATGAGGTTGCCGAGAGGACTTCTCGTTTTAATTCTGGCCGCAGGCGCTTGGGCGCTGACCAGCCCGGTCGCACTGGCCGGCGGTTGGGCCACGACGCTGCTGGATCCGCTGCCGGACCGAATCGAGGCCAACCAGGCTTACACGGCCGGCTTCTGGGTGCTGCAGCACGGCTCCCACCCAGCCAACCCGCCCATCTCCGAAGCCGGCCTCAAGTTCACCGACGAGAACGGTACGGCTGTGACGTTCAAGGGTGCCGCACTACCGGAGCCCGCGCATTACGCGGCGGCGATCGTCCTGCCACACGAGGGTGCCTGGCAGGTCGAGGGGCTGCAGGGCTGGTTTGGCCCCTACAAGGTCGGGACGCTCAGCGTGCCCGGTCGGCTGGCCCTGCTGACGCCTCCGCCGGCAATGGCCTTCGATGGACATGGCGACCACAGCTGGGGCGCCATCCACCCGCCCAACGTGGTGACCGACACGCTGTCGGGAGCGCCCCGCAGCGGGCAATCGCACGATGCGGCTTCCGCCCAAGGCGGTGGCGTGAAGGCAAGCCCACCTGCTGGAGCTGCGGGTCCGGACTGGCCACCAGTGCTTACCGGCACCCTGGGGCTGCTGATTGCCGGCGGCCTGGGTCTGTTGGCGGGACTTGGGCTAGCCATGGCGGGCCGCGGAGTGGCCGCCAGGATGCGGACGACTGCCTGATCGGATTAGGGCACTCAGGTCGTACGGCTACTCAGTGCGGCGCTGCCATCCCGCGCGAGACTGCCTCATCGAACTCCTTGCCACCCCGACCCGGCCAGAGTCCGCAGGTCGGAGGTCATCGTGGATCGGGCGCGCGGCCTAGCTGGGACCTTGTGACTAATGACATCGACGCCTCATGACGCACCTAACTCCTGACCAGGGACCGCCGGCGCCAGCGTGACGATGGGCGACGATCCTTCCGGATCAGCCTCCGGACGCCGCCCACAGACAAAGCACCGGGACCTGCCAGCCCGATTGTCGCTGCTGCCGTGCCCAGCAACAGTGCGAACTCGAAGCCGCCCTGCCCATAGAAGCCGACCTTCCAGTGCGCCTTTCGAATCGCCACCGCCATATTGACAACCACCGCAGCCGATGCGAGTGGCGTGAACGCACCCAGAACAAGCAGCAGGCCCCCGCCGAACTCAGCCAGGCCGGATGCGTAGGCGGCCAGTTCCGGTTGCGGTACGCCCATGCGCTGAAGGGCCTGAGCGAACCCCTTGGGGCCACTCCCCTCCACGGCCGCGGCGTAGTTCGAACCCATCAGCTTCGTCAAGGGCTCCGGCGGCTTCCGGCCCGGACCTCCGAACAGTTTGGGATAGCCGTGGGCCATCAGGGTTCCGCCGGCTGCCAGCCGCAACAGCAGGAGGGCAATGCTCGTCACGCTTGTCTCTCCTGGTTCCGGTCGCTCACCCCTCTGCCAATCTACGCGCTTCGCCCCGCAGGCCGACCGACCCACCGGGCGCCTGAACGGCGCGAGCGTTTCAGACGGAGTGGCCGGCTATTCGGAGAATGAAAAGGCCTAACCCCAATGTAATCAGCAACCCGCCAGCCATCTGCTCAGCTCGTTCCCGAAGTCCCTCTCCCAGCCGAGCTCCCAAGCGGACTCCCAGCTGGCTGGCCACCAGGGCCTGCCCTCCGATGAGTAAGGCGACGGCCAGGATGGGGAGGCGGAGCAGGCCGATGGCAAGGCCAATCGCCAGCTCGTCCAGGCTCACGCTGAGACCAACGCTGAGAGCCGCCAGCCCGCGCATGCGCTGGGCCAGTCCTTCTTCCGAATTGCCAGTGCGGAACATCAGCAGACCCGCACCGACCAGGACGGCCGCCGCGGCGTAGTCGGCGACGTTGCCCAGCGCCTCGCCGATCAGCCCGCCGGCGAGGAAGCCAACGATGGGCATGACGGCCTCGAAGCCTGCCATGAGGAGGCTGAGGCGCCACCGTTCCCTCCTGGAGAGGCCGGCCACACCGAGCGCAGCGGACACGGCGAAGGTATCGAGCGACAGCGGCAGGACGAGCGCGATCAGCTTGAAGGGCACGCGCCCATGCTGTCAGGTCCCGGCCGCAAGGCGTCAGGTCGGAGGCGGCGAGCTCAAAAGGGCTGCTCAAGCACGACCCCGCTTTGCGACCGACCGCTCCGCATATGCGCCCCGGTAGGCGTCTGGAAGCAGGGCTGCGATGGCAAGCATCACCTCATCGGTGTATCGCAGCAATTCGGATTTTCCGGCGCCAGGGCGCGGAGGAGCGAGCGCCTCACCGATGCGGACGCGCACCCGGACGCGCCTCATCCTCCGCCAGGAAGCCGCCGCCCGCTCCTGCCCGAAGGCGCACGCGGGCACCACCGGCACCTGGGCTCGAGCGGCCAAACGGGCGACGCCGCGGTGGCCTTGGCCCATGACGCCCGTGCGGCTGCGGGTGCCTTCTGGCAGGATTGCCACGACCGCCCCGGCAGTCAGCTGCGCGGTAGCGGCATCGAGCGCACGGCGATTGGAGCTTCCGACGAAGACGACATCGCTCATGGCCCGCAGCACCCAACGGAAAGGCGCGCGGTTCCACTTCTCCTTCACCACTCCCACCACGCGCCCAGGGACCAGCAAGAGCCCGATGGCCGGATCCAGAGCGTGTAGATGGTTGGCGGCCAGGACATATGCTCTGTCGCTCGGGAGCCGTTCAAGGCCCTCCACTTCCAGCCGCACCAGGGTGCGAAGGACCAGGACCAGGAGGTGTCGGGACAGGCGGTGAGCGAACGGCCGGCCGGAGTACACGACCTTCGAGTAGTCGAAAGGCGGCGGCCGATTTTTCACGGTATAGGCTTGACGGCGGGAATGGCCTGGCGGACCGAATTGGCCGGTGATGACCGCGTGCCCTGGTGGGTGCGGGCGGTCCTCCTGATCGCAGCGGCACAGGCCCTGCTGCTACTGGCCGCGCTGGTCGATCCGCCCCAGGTCAAGCTCCTGGTCCCCTGGCCGGCCAGCCCACTGAACGCACGCTTCATAGCTGCGCTCTATGTTTCCCTGGGTGCGGGAGTCGCGTTGGCCAGCACTTCGCGGCACTTCGCGGAAATCCGACTCGTGCTCTTCGGGATCGGCTTGGCCACCATGGTGCTCCTCATCCTGACCATCGTCAGGATGGCGCTTCACCCCCAGGAATTGAAGCAGTTTCCGTTCTTCTGGCTCCTCTTCTACGTCATCGATCCCGTGCTGGTGGCCGCAGTATTCTGGCGGATGGGTTGGGGCGGCCAGGCCAGTGCCGGGTTCCGACCGCTCACCTTCCTTTGGGCGGCGGAGTCTTTGATCTTCGGATCCGCCGGCATCGTGCTGATGATCGATCCCAGCGCGGCTCGAAGTGTGTGGCCGTGGGCGATCACCGAGCCCCAGGCGCAGATCTACAGCGCCTTCTTCCTGACCCTCGCGGCTGTCAGCATCCTCGCGGCTCGCGAGGAACGCTGGGAGGGCATCCGCTGGTTCGTGGTCATGATCACCCTGCTCTCATTGCTCGTGATCGCCGTGTCGATCCTGCACCTGCCACGGTTCACAAACGCGACAACCACAGCGCTCTGGTTCGTGGTCTTTGGAGTCGAGGCCGTCGTGTTCGGCGCCCTGCTCGTCCGCGGGACGCTGCAACCCCGGGAGGCCGCTTCATCTTGACTTCCGCGGTCCCCGGCACGCGCCGCGCTCCCTGGCCGCTGGTGCAGACGCTGTACGTCTGGGCGGTCATGGCCGGTTTGCTGGTGCAGGGCGCCGGCTCACTCCTGCTCGACTTCAACTCCAATATGAAAAGCGTCATGCCGATCCCTCTTGCGACCCTGATGAACGGCAACCCGCCTCACGCCTGGCTTCACGTGGTTTGGGGCGTCGGTGGACTGGCCTGGCTGCTGCTCTTCCGAAGCGCGAACGCCCGGATCGTTCTCGGCCTGGTCTTCGGCATCTTCTACACACTTCTCGGGTTCCTGGGCATCGCCGTCCACGACCCGTTCGGAATGCGGATCGAACTGCCGGAGAACGTCTTCCACCTGACGGTGGGACCGCTGATGCTGCTCCTCACGTTCCTGGCAGCCGGTTCGATCCGGCGGCCACAGCGCCCCTCAATCCGTTGAACGCAATACCGGCCGACGTGGGGAGCGTCCACGCAGAGGCGGACTATGCGGAGCTGCGCCGAGAGGTCCTGGCCGCGGGTCTCCTCGACCGCGCCTACGGCTACTACCTGTTCCGCGCCGGCTCGTGCTTCGCGATGCTGACCGCGGCGATCGTGATCGCCCTGGTGTCCTCGCCCACGCCCGCCTGGTTGATCGTGAGCGCGGCGCTGCTCGGCTTCTGCATAGTCCAGGTCGCACTCATCGGGCACGACGCCGGGCACCGAGAGGTGTTCCGATCCCCGGCCAGGAACGATTTGCTCGGCCTGGCCTGCTGGTCGCTGGTGGCGGGTGTGGCCTTCTGGTACTGGAACGATCGCCACAACGCGCACCACGGCCACACGAACGACCCGGAAAACGACCCCGACATCCAGGGTGGCGGGCTGCTCGCCTTCACCGAGGAAGAGGCGCGGGACCGCACCGGTTGGCGGCTGCTGGCGCTGCGACACCAGGGACTCCTGATCTGGCTGTCGGCAGGACTGCTCGCGTTGTGGTTCCGGCTCGAAAGCATCGTCTACGTGCTGCGCGAGCTGCGCGGCCGGCGTCGGGCGACCGAGCTCGCGCTGGTCGGAGCCAATTCCGCCGTCTGGGCGCTGGCGGTGATCTCGCTCGGCTGGAAGGGCGCCGCCCTCTTTCTGATCACCCAGATCTGCGGCAGCGTCTACCTGGCCGCTCTGATCGCACCCAACCACAAAGGGATGCCGGTGTGGGCACGGGATGCTCCGGTCACGTTTCTCCAGCGCCAGGTGCTCGGCTCTCGCAACGTGAACTCCCATCCCCTCTGGGACTACCTCTTCGGAGGGCTCAACTACCAGATCGAGCACCACCTCTTCCCGAACATGCCGCGAGTCAACCTCAGGCGGTGCCGGGAGATCGTCAGGCCGTTCTGCGCGGCACGCGGACTGGAGTACACGGAGGTGGGCCCGCTTGCCTCGTACCGGATGATCCGGTCCGCCTATCTCGAGCTCCGCGACAAATTCGCCTGAGGATCGGGCACGACCAGTTCGATGGCGCCGGGAACCACCTCGAAGACTGCGGGCAGGTCACCGGGTCGTTCCCCGTCAGCGTCCACGCCGACGCGGCTTTCGGAGCTCACCTCGACGCGGCGCGCAGACCGGCGCTCCAGCTTGGGGTGGGGAAAGTGCGCTCCAGCACGGACCTTGCGGAGCAGGAGCAGCGTCTCCAGAATCCCCAGGTCGCCGTTGATGACGACGTCGAACAGCCCGTCATCGGGAAGCGCGCCGGGCGCGATGCGCATGCCGCCTCCGTAGTACTGGCAGTTCGCGACCACCACCTGCTGAGAGACCAACTCGAGCTTTTCGCCGTCCAGGTCCAGCAGCAGCCGCGGGTTTCGCCAGCGAAGCAGCGTCAGCACGGCAGCCAGCGAGAAGGTCACCTCTCCGTTGATGACGCGGAAGCCGCGATTGACGAGGTCCGCCACGTCGCCGCCGATGCCGGCGTCCGCGATGTTCACGAAATACCGCGTCGTCGGGCCGCCCGGTCCAGCGCAGGTGAGGCGCCCAGCATCGATCCGCCGCGTGGCCCCTCTTCGAAGAGCGGCGGCGGCGCTCACAGGCTCGCGCGGTATGCCGAATGTCCGGCAGAGGTCGCTGCCCGTGCCCATCGGCAACACCCCGAGCCGGGTCTCCGGCCGCTCTTTGGCCTCCAGGAGCCCATTGACCACTTCGTACGCCGTCCCGTCTCCACCCGCTGCCACGATCTGTTGCCGGCTCTCAGCAGCCGCGCGGCGTGCGATTCTGGCGGCGTCGCCAGGCCGAGACGTCAGCTCAGCGTCGAATCGCAGGCCTTCCGCGCGGAGCTGGGCGGAGACGCGCGGCCATTCGCGCCCAGTTCGGCCACCTCCGGCGGCTGGGTTCACGACGACGATCACGTCCTCGACGGCTGGCCACTCCTTTCAAGGACGCTCCCGACAGCGTCACACAGCGTTCCGACACCGTCCTCCTCCGCGATGCGCACAGCCATCGTCTTTGCGCAGCGGCGCAGATCGCCATCCGTGAGAAGCGCTTCGACGTCGCACCGGGCCGCGGCAGCACTGAACCGCCGGTGGTGACGCGCCAGTCCCGCCCCCGTCCGCTTCAGCTCTGCCGCGGTGAAGAACTGGTCGATGCCCCAGGGCACGGCGAGCGATGGAATCCCGGCCCTCAGCGCCTCGCCGGCTGTGTAAGGACCGCCGTGGTGGATCGCGGCGGCGCAGCGGGGGTACACCTGCGAGAACGGCGCGAACGGAATCGCGAGCACGCGACCGTCTGAGGCCAGGGTGGAAGTCTCCCGGTCCGCGCCGACGACCAGGGCCCTGGCGCCGCAGGCGAGCACGGCGCCCACAGCCGTTTCGTAAAGGGCCGAGAGTGCGCCGCCCGCGAAGGGCGCTATGGAGCCGAAGGAGACAGCGACGACCGGATCCGGTCCGGCGAGGAATGCGTTCAGCTGTTTCGGGCTGCGCCACACGGAAGGAACGTCCCAGAAGCAATACCCAGTCGTCGTGACGTATGTGGGCCAGTCCGGCTGGTGCGGCGATACAAAAGGGGAGATTGCCACGGCGGTCAGATGGCGCGAGTGGCCCCCGCGCCCCATGACATTGCGAGTCGGAGGCAATCCCAGTTCGCGACGGAGGTCGTTGACCCTCCCGTCCGCGAGACGGCGCGTCACAAACTCGATCGCCGCCCATGCCGCACGGTTGGCCCGCCGCGGCGCACGTCCGGCCCGCAGCGGTATGAGACCTGGATCGGCGTGAGCCGAGGGGATGGTCAGCGCGGTCATCGTCACCTGCACCCAGGGGATTCCCAGGCGCTCGGCCGCAATGGGGGCGGCCAGGTGGGCCGCGCGGGCTATCAGCAGGTCCGCTCCGGCGCACGCCGCCTCCAGGTCCTTCACCTTTGCCGCCAGCTCAACCGTGAGCCAGTTGCGCGCGATGGTCCTCACCGAGCCGATCGGCGTCAGCCCACCGACGATTGTGCCCAGGTGAGGCGAGAGTGCGTGCAGCACGTCACCGGTGAGTTGTTCGAATGGAAATCCTTCGTCCGCGACTGCGGCGTGGAGCGCCGGCTCGAGGGCAAAGGCGAGGTCGTGGCCGCGTGCCTGCAGGCCTTTTCCGATCGCGATGAAGGGATTCAGGTCGCCCCGCACGCCGATCGTGGAGATGACTATGCGGGCCACAGAAGCAGGGTAACCTCCGCTCCCAGAGTCCTCCCACGTCCGCCCGGTCGGGCGCAAGAGGCGACGGTGTACCCTTCTGGCCGTGTCGGAGCGCCGCGAAACCGGGGGCTCGGCGGCGCAGCCCTCGGCATTCCGCGTGGCCCGCGTGTTCCCCGACCTTCCGGACGACCTCCTGCTGAATCTCTTCCACAAGGGTGCGAAGGTGCAGTGGACGTCCCGCGACCTCGACTGGGATTCGCCGGTCGTCATGACAGACAGACAACGTGAGGCGCTCGCGCACCTACTGACACCGGTCTATTTCGGCGAGCAGTCGGCAATGGCCGGAGCGGGGGGCATCTTGCCCAAGCTCCTTCTCGCCGGCGAGACGACCGCGGCACTCTACGTCTCATCTTTCATCATGGACGAGGCGCGCCATTTCGAGGCGCTCACTCGCCTCTACCGGCAGCTGGGCCTCGAGCCGACCAAGCTGCGCCGGATCCCGGAGCTGCTCAGGTACCACCATCGAATTCGGCAGGGCGACCGGGCGGACTGGGTCTGGGGAATCCTCTTCAGCGACGTCATCGCCAAGCATTTCTACCGCTCGTTCGGCGTGGCTCAGGCCGACCCGCTGTTTGGCGAGATGTCCAAGCAAATTCTCAAAGACGAGTCCAGGCACCTCGCCTTCGCGGACCACTACCTGCGCAGGGAGGTTCCGAAGATGGAGCCGGCGCGGCGCCGAGCGCTGGTCGAGATGCGGGACGACCTGTTCCGCATCCTCAGCGCGATGACCGAGCGCGTTCGTGCCGACGCGGCCCAGTTCGAGGTCGACTCCGACGAGTACCTGTCCGCGGTCTGGGCGGATATCGAAAAGTTCTCGCGACGGATCGGCCTCTCCGAGGACGACAGCGGTCCGACAGACGACGACGGCGCCGATTCCGGGCCGGCAAGGCAAGAGCCGGCTCGCCCGACGCCCCCCGTCATCTCCCTGAGTAGCGTGCAGAACACCGCAGTTCCCCGCTGCTTCGGATGCCTGCTGGCCGCTCTCTGCGGCCGGCGCCTGGCGCCGGCGTGAATTCCACGGGGCCACGCTCCCCGAGCGGCCGCGATGGCGGTCCCTGGCCGCGCAAGAACACTCCAGAACAGATCCGCCGCCGGCAGACCCGGATCCGGGAGCTGGACGGCTGGCAGGCCGCCAGCGAGATGGTGTTCGACTGGCCGGTTCCACCGGAATCGTACTCGTCGCTGGTCGAGTCCCTGACCGCGACCGTGACGCTGCCGGTGTCGATGGTCGGTCCGCTGCCTGTCTCCATCGGCCGCTACCAGGTCGATCCGGCAGATGGATCGCTCGTGGAGGATGGCCGCCGGACCGAAGAGATCTACGTCCCTCTCGCCCACTCCGAGGGTGGACTGTCGGCGTCGATGCAGCGTGGCATCGCCGCGGTGCTGGAGGAGGAGCCCGTTACCGCCTGCGTGATCAGCGATCGAATCACGCGCGACAGCTGCTTCCTCTTCCGGAGCACAACCGAGGCGGTGACGTTTGCGCGCTGGGTTTCTTCACACACGGCCGAGATCAGGGCATGGCTTCACGACGAGCGCAATCCCCTTTACGCAGAGCGGGTCCGCGGCGTCCCCAAGCTCAGCCGTCATACACGGCTTTGGGAGATCGACACGCACGTCCTGGGAGCGGCCTGCCACGTGCTCTACCGGTACACGACCGGGGATGCGTGTGGACCGAACATGATCACCCGCAACTCCTACGCGATAAATACCGAGTTCATCCTGAAGCGATTTGCCTCCGATTCCGGCATCGAGCCAGTCCGCGTCCTGATCGAAGCCAACATGGGCGGGGACAAAAAGCCGAGCGCCCAGTACTTCACCTCGGGCGGTCACGGCAAAACCGTGGTGGCCGGCGTGACGGTCTCCGGCAGGACGCTGCGCCGGGTGCTGCACACAACCGCCGAGGACATGGTCGCGCTCGAGCACCTGGGGGTACATGGCAGCCACGCCAGCGGCATGCAGTCGGCAGCCTTCAGCCCGGCTTCCGCCGTGGCCGCGATCTTCGCCGCGACAGGCCAGGATCTCGGAATGGTCGGCACGAGCAGCATGGCGCACGACGTGCTGGACAGCTCGGACGGAGCCATCCACCTGGCGATCAGGTTTCCGGGGCTGGAGGTGGGCACGGTGGGAGGCGGCACGGGGATGCCGCACGCTCGTGCCTTCCTGGGCATTCTCGGCTGCCTGGAACCGGGCGGGAGCTACCGCCTGGCCCAGATCGTGGGCGCAGCGGCGCTCTGCCTGGAACTGTCCGCCTCCGCTGCCGCGTCGACCGTGGGAAGCAGCAATTTCGTGGCCGCTCACACGGCGCAGAGCGGCCGGTCGTGAGGTCCCGGCGTCACCAAGCCGGGAGACTGGCGCCCTCGGCGGGTCGATCGCGCAGGCTCGAGTCTCGTTGAACGCCGGCCGAGTGTGTCGCCTAAGCGGAGAGCGCCGGGACCGCAAAGGCCGCCATGAGACCTACCGCCGGAGCGGAAGCTGCCCCAGTTGGCGAAGAACAGCGATTTGGCGAGGGTGTGACGGAATTCGCCGCGGTTGAGCTGCAGCTGGATGGCGTCCCGCAGCT
>Ga0209526_10000785_pt1 | contig 20850 bp, 15 predicted proteins | sample JacPinW_OM2H0_M1_FD_188566 | JGI IMG/M metagenome (GOLD analysis project Ga0209526, IMG submission 188566) | Forest soil microbial communities from Algoma, Ontario, Canada - Jack Pine, Ontario site 1_JW_OM2H0_M1 (SPAdes) (version 2) | ecosystem: Environmental > Terrestrial > Soil > Boreal... | reverse complement strand
ACCCAATAACCACTGCAAGAACGTTCGTCGCGTCTGTTTCATGGTTGGCGGCTAAGAAAGCTCCGAATCGAGGTCGCTTCAACGGGGCTAGTAGATTTTCTCTCAGCTTATTGGGCCTTTAGTTCTGCGACGTAAGACTCTTCACCTTTGGCGAATGCGATCCAAACCGAGTGCGTATTCGGGTCAACGGCGAGCGTGTGCGTACCGGCTGGAGTGGCCACGTCACCGAGCGACTTGACGGCTTCCTCGGTCTCCTGCAAGACGGTGAGCTTTCCTTGCCCGGCGGCACAGTAGATACGCTGGTTTCCGGGATCGAACGCGATCTGATCCACTCCTTCGGCGATATCGACCGAACCCAATGATTTTCCAGAAACAGAGTCCAAGACAACCAGTTTACCGTTTTTTCCGGCGGAAAACAGCCGATGGGTTTTCGGATTGACGGCCAAGCCGTGCGGGCCCTGGGCCGGGATAGTTGACCAGGTAGCGGCGACCAAATTTGGTCCAGGGTCAATGACCAGCGTGACCGGTTGAGACTTGATGTTCTGAAACACCTTGTCAGTGACCGGATCGTAGACAACGAATTCCGGTTGGGTCGGAATCTTAACTGCTGTCACGATTTTCCGCGTGCTCGGATCAACGACCCAAACGTCTTCTCCATCGTCATGGCAAACGTAAACCAGTCCATTCTTTGAGTTGTAGGCGAGCGCATCGGCTGGTCCAGGTAACGAGACCGTGCCGGTTATCTCGAGAGTCTGACGATCAATAATCGCGAGCTTCTTCTCAGCGCTGACACTGGCGTAGTACTGGTTGTGATCGGTATCGACCACGGCTCCCTGGGTCTTACCGGTACTCACGCTCTTGATCAGCTTTCCATCCGGAAGACTGATGATATCCAAGGTTCCGTTGGCAGTGTGAGCTGCCAATAGGCGATTCAATCCTTCATCGATTTGCAGGTAATCGAATCTTCCCTTGGTTCCCGGTACAACAATTGGCTGGCCAAGAGTTAATGGGGCGGGCTCAGCCAAAAGTGCTGTTGGCAAGGAGAGCACGAAAGCCGCGATGGCAAAGCAAGCGTTTGAGAGGTTTGTTTTCATGATGATGTAGTTCGACTGGGTATTAAAACTTAAACTTCATTCCCGCCTCGTAAGTAAAATCGTAGTACTCCTGCTGGATCACGCGATTGCGGGTTCCTTCATAGATTCGCCAAGGCGCATCGGTCAGATTCTTGACGTTGAAATAAACACCGATGCCGTTAGAAAAGGTATAGTTCGCCGCGAGATCCAGTGTCGTTCGAGCATCAAAGTACAGATCGGTTCGGAAGCTGGCACCCACCGAGCTCAGATTTTTGTCGGTATATTGCGCCGCTAAGGTGACGTCGAAACCGTACTTTCGATAGAAAATCATCCAGTTGTACAAATTTCTTGAGGTGAAAGGTAGTTGGGTTGTTTCGCCCGGACGCGCTTCGCCTTCGCTATCAACGTAGGTGTAGTTGAAGCCAACTCCGAACCCATTCAGCGGTCCAGGTAGAAAAACAAACTGCTGTTGGTAATTAAACTCAACTCCTCGAGCGTGCGCATTTGGGCTGTTGAGAAAGGTTGATTCGTTAAAGGTTCTCCCGTTGATCGGGACGCGAATGGTACGGGTGAAGATGTAGTCCGAGAATTCCTTATCGAAAAAACCGATGGTGGCATAGGCGCCAAGTGCTGGGTAATACTCTAGCGTCAGATCGAAGTTGTTGGCGGTGGTCGGCTTGAGGCCGGGATTGCCGCTGATAATCGTCTGGTTGCCTACATTTACAGTGCTCGATGCAGTGACTTGATTGAAAGCCGGACGACCAATTGCGGTTGAATAGGCAAAGCGCGCTTGCAGATTGTCGAGGATTTCGTATCGGGCTTGGAAGGTTGGAAAGTAATTGATGTAATTTTTGTTCCGGTTCACGAAATGGTAGGACGCGGGATTATTAGGATCTGAGCCGGGGTCATTCTCGTTTGCTCCGTAGGTGGCATCCGTTGCTTCGATCCTTAGTCCGCTGAGCAAGTTCAATTTACCGAAAGAGATGGCGTACTGGATGTAACCGGCATAAACGTCCTCCGAATCATCGAAAAACGCTTTTTTGCTGGCTACCGCATCGCCAACAGAGTCCCGGACAAAATTGCCGCGATTGGCGGAAAAGAACTTGTTAACAAGGCCGAAGTCGGGCGAAAAACCGATCTTGTAGTTACCGTTGTAAATGCTGTTGAACTGGAAGCGCGTTACGTCGGCTAACGTGAACGCTCCATTGTACCCAACGTAAGTCTCTGGATCGTTGTAGGCACGCTTAGTCCGGAAACGCAGATTGGTCCCAAATTTGAAGATGCTCGGAAAATTGAAAATCGTAAATGGAACCGTTACATTCGCGCTTCCAGCGATTTCCGTATCGGTTGATCCGTTATTATCAAACGATAACTGATTAAAAGAGTATTTTTTGGGATCGAAAACATCGGCGACAGCCACCAGGAACTGCGGCTGTTTCATGAGCCCTGAGTCGTTGTAAGATATCGTCACATCAGGCTTGGTCACAAAACTGATGTTGGTGTCGCGCGGATTGTGGTCAGTGGCTTGGGCAAACGAGCCCTTATAATCGATAATGAAGGGACCCAGATCATTTTTACCGCCTCCCTGGACGATCCAGTTTTCAAAATGTTCCTCGTTGTGGCGGATGTTGGAATTAAGCTGCGCATCGGTTACTAGAAAGTTGCCCGGGTGTGTCGGATCGTTTTGCGGTTGGAAAAAAGTGCTCCCGTCCGGATTCGTGAGTTGGGCTCCGCTGCCGTTTGAGCCGTCGAGACCCGAATAATTTTTTATCTGCCGGTCCACGCTTTCCACGTAACCAGCATTCACGAAGCTGATGTAGTAGCTGTTTTTGCTGTCCGGTCGATAGTCGAAAGTCGCTCCGTAACCGTGTAATCGTCGGTTGTAGATGTAACGCCGTAAATCAATACTGCTCAGGATCTTGTCCGCACCAATTGGCTGTTTGCTGTCTGCAAAGGCTGGTTCAAAATCATCGACTCCACGGTGATCCTCGTAGTAGCTGAACTCGCCGAGTACGCCAAAGGGCCGGTAACCGGCGAGACCTTCGCCGCTGCCTGCGTTTTTCGTGTCGATCCCTTTTCCGTCCTTCAAGCTTCCATCAGGGCCTGCCGAACTCTCTGACGACGAATATGATGAGGCCAAAGGATTCCCTCCCGGTCCAAAGCCGAAGCGAAAACCACCTATGATTTCGCCGTTAATGATTGCATAACGGGGCCGGAGCGGTTCGTATCCGGAGCCAAGACGTCCTTGGAGGATCGGTTTGTCAGAATCGAAGGCACTCCGCGGGGTGAGTTCGATTTGTCCGCCCAACGCTTCCGCGTCCATGTCCGGCCGGTTGGTGTCAAACACGGTAATTTGGCTCACCAATCCGGATGGGATCTGATCGAAAGCAACATGCCGGCCGGTCGAATCAGTTGATGGAATCCGGACGCCACCAAAGGTGACACCAACCAGGTTGGAATCTAAGCCGCGCACGGTCACAAAACGTCCTTCACCGGTGTCGTTCTGTACGCCAACGCCGGGCAAGCGTTTTAAAGCGTCAGCGAGGTTGACATCGGGGTAGCGCGCAATCTCTTCGGCAGATTGAACTCGCTCGATGTTCGGAGCGTACCGTTCCTTCTCGATTGCGGACTCTTGCTCAGTCGGATCTTCCGCCGTAACCACAACCTGTTCGAGGCGACCGGACGGCGTTGGCGAAGGACTTTGTGCGAGTGCCGATGGAAAACCGGAAGGAAAAAGCCCTCCCGTAAGAGAAAGGAACAGAAGCGGCAATCGCTTCGAAAATAGTCGGTTACGCGGTTTCAAATGCTCTCCCTCCTTGGTCGATCGGTTAGCTAGTCCGCGAACAAATAATCTGCGAAAAACACCTTCCCTGAAGCACCCGGTATTTGCTCCGGCCAAGTAATGTCCAGCGCTTGTCCGGCACCAGGGTGGGCTGCTCGATTCTGAATTTTTTCACGTGCCGATATAATGTAGGGGCGCAACAGAAGAAACGGTAGATTTGTTACATATTCGTGTCACATGTTACGTACCTGTCACATGGCAATCATGTAACAAAGGCCGGTTAACAGTTCGAAACCACCGCCATTCTTGCGTCTGCTCGCCGAATCAAGAACCCGGCAACGAACCTCTTTATTGAGACCTTGCTCACCGCGGCGTGCTCAGACATTCGGGCCGTGAGCGACGCAGCAGCTCAGACGACGAATACGGCAACTTAGACAAAAAGAAATAGGCCTGGCAGGAAGTAGAGTTTATTCTCACTAACATTTTGGCGGGCGAGTATCATCACGGCTGCTCCAGCAAAATGAAGAATTTGCTGCAGGCAGTATCAAGAATTTCATGAAAAGAACGCGACTAGTCTTAGCCGTTATGACGCTCTTTGCTGGAAATATGAATGCTGCGACCGAGGAGCGGCAGATCGTAGATACAGTGAGCACGATATTCGCTGCCGCTCTCACCGACGATGTTGCGAAGTTCGATTCTGTCATTGCCTCGGACTTTTACATTTTTGATGGAGGTGCCCGATTCAACGGAGACAGCGTTATGGCCTTCATCAAGGCCCAACATGCTGCGGGCAAGCGCTACGAGTGGAACGTGACCGAACCCGATGTCCACATTAGCGGCGACACCGCTTGGATTGCCTACCTCAATAAAGGCAGCATCACCGACGCCTCCGGTACCGCGAAGCAGAATTGGCTGGAATCGGCCTTCCTCGAAAAACGGGCAGGCAACTGGAAGATTGTCTTCATGCACAGCACCCGAGTTCCCATGATGCTTCAAGAGAACCATGGCAAATGAAACCAGAACTCAGCTCTTCTGCGCGACTCGGATCGCCACCGCTAACAAATCCGATTAGAAGTGACGAAAAATTCATTGCGGATTCTTTATCCGAATGTGGGCGTTCGACTTAAGCAGATATTGACCGTCGATCACCACGTTTTCTCCCGCCGCCACGCCCTTCTCAATGAGAATCAAACCACCTTCCCCGTTCCCAACTTTGACCGCTCGGACTTCAGCAGTGAGGTTGGGACGAATAACATAGACAAAATCACCGTTTGGTCCCTGGTTGACTGCATTCGAAGGAAGAGTTAATCCTTGCCTTCGGGTATCGACGAGAAGGCGCACATTGACAAATTGGCCCGGCCACAGATCGAACTGCTGGTTCTGGAAAAGCGCCTTTAGCTTAATTGTGCCGGTCGCTTCGTCGATCTGGTTGTCGACAGCGCCCAGTTCTCCCTGGTCCAAAGCTTGGTTATTCTCCCGATCCATTGCCACCACCGGGAATGTATAGTTTTTTGCACTAGTTCCGATTCTCTGGTTGATCTCGCGCAGATTGCTTTCTGGTAGCGTAAAGACTACCGAGATCGGTCGGAGCTGAGCAATTATCGCTAAGCCCGCTTGGTCGTTAGCGTGAACAATATTGCCTTGGTCAACCAGTCGAAGCCCAACTCTCCCATCAATCGGCGAAATTATGTTGGTAAATTCCAGTTGAATCTTTGCGCTCGCCACCGCCGCCTCGTCGGCTTTCACCAAAGCTTCGAGCTGGGCGGTCGTGGACTGCTGGAGGTCGAGTGATTGTTGGTCTAATATCTTTTTGTCAAACAAACCAGTGTCTCGGTCGAGTACTTTCTGGGCGTAGCCGAGTTGGGCCCGATCTTGGTTCTGTTTGGCAACGGCTTGGTCGAGTGCCGCTTGATACGGTCGTGAGTCAATCTGCAGCAGGATATCGCCACTGCGGACATCTTGGCCCTCGTGGAAATTCACCTGCACGATTTTGCCGTCAACCTGCGCTCGGATCGTCACGGTGTTTAACGCCTGAACTTTTCCTAACCCGTTCAAATACACCGGTAGGTCCTGGCGTCGCACTTTTTCCGCCACTACCGGAATGGTGTCGTCGGCCTCAGATTTTGCCGCCGAAGGACGGGAAGAAGTTACCCAGATGAAACCGAGGCCGATAGCTGTGCCCAGAACCAAGACTGCCAACCAGATGAGACTTCGTATACGCATCAATGAAGGGTCCTTCGTCAACGGGTTACGATTTCTTCGAGATAAGACTCCCTCGCTGGCCGCCCTTGGCTGCCTCGCCCTTTCCTGCCTCCAGACCACCGAGCTAATCTGTCCATGTTTAAGAATATAAGGGGGACAGTGTAGAGCGTTACCAATTGCGATACGAGTAGGCCTCCAATCACTGCCACCCCGAGGGGGCGTCTAAGTTCGGAGCCCGCGCCGCTACTGACCACCAGCGGTATGGCACCGAGCAGGGCACACATTGTCGTCATCATGATCGGACGGAATCGAAGCAAGCTGGCTTTGAAGATCGCCTCCTCAGCATCCAGCTTTTGCTCTCTTTGCAGGCTCAGTGCCACATCAACCATCATGATCGCATTCTTTTTGACGATGCCGACCAGCAAGATAAGACCGATCAATGCAATTACTGACAGATCGTAGTGAAGGAGCCACATGGCGAGTAAGGCTCCGAAGGTCGCGGACGGCAAAGACGAGAGGATAGTAATAGGATGGATGAAACTCTCATACAGAACGCCCAGGATAATATAAACCACGAGAATCGCGGCGATGATTAATAACGGCTGGCTGGTAAGCGAGTCCTGAAAGGCTTGAGCGGACCCCCGAAAGGCGGCTCTTATGCTACTGGGTTTCTTGATGTCTATTTCGAGCTTTTGGATAGCCGAAACCGCATCGCTGAGAAACGCCCCGGGCGCCAAATTGAAAGATAATGTTACCGAAGGGAATGGTCCGAGGTGGTTGATAGCCAGCGGCGCAAAGGACGGGTTGAGGTGTGCGATAGTGTTCAGAGGAATCTGCTGCCCAGTGTTAGGGGATTTGATGCGAATCGCTTGCAAGCTAGTCCCGTCCAAATGCCAGCTCGGCTGGACCTCCAGGATTACCTTGTGCTGACTCAGCGGGCTAAAAATTGTTGCTACCTGGCGCTGCCCGAACGCGTCATAGAGGATTTGGTCCACGCTGTCTGGCGAAATCCCATACTTCGCGGCTTTGTCGCGATCAACCGCGACGACCATGGAAGGTGCCGACGGGTTCAGGTCACTGGCAACGTCCTGCAGCTGCGGCAAAGAGTTAAGCTTCTCCTCATAAATTTGCGCCCACTTATAAAGCTCGGCGACATCGCTGCCCTCCAGCACATACTGGTATTGGGTCTTCCCGCCGCCACCGATCTGAATCTCCTGTAGTGGTTTTAGGAAGACTTTTATTCCCGGTATTGCTCCTTTGAGCTGAGGGCGAAGACGCGCGATAACTTCCCTCGCAGTTGTTTTTCTTTTGTCGAACGCTTTCAGGAAAATCATTAGCCGGCCATTGTTTGCCGCCGGATACGGCTCAACAAAATGATAAACATTGTCGACGTCGGGATCCCGCGTGACAATTTGAGCGAGCTCCTGTTGCTTGCGCGACATTTCGGCAAAAGAGATGTCAGGAGCGGCTTCGGTTGAGGCACTGATTAATCCGTTGTCTTGTTCTGGGACGAAACCTTTGGGTATGATGACAAACAGATAAAGGGATCCTAAGAACATTCCGATCGTCACAATCATTCCCCATCGTCTATGCCTAAGCACCCAGGAAAGCCCGACTCGGTAGAAATTCAGAAACCATCTCTCTGCTCTTTCCATAGAACCGGTTAGTCTCCCTTTGGAATCCTCTTGTTTGCGGCGCAAGAAGAGCCGACAGGCAACTGCCGTTTGCGTGATCGAAATTGCTCCGGAAAGAATAATCGCGACGCTAACCGTAACTGAGAATTCCCGAAAAACCCGGCCGATAACGCCTCCCATTAAGAGCAGCGGAAGAAAGGCTGCGATAAGAGAAAGCGTCATCGATAACAAGGTAAACCCGACTTCGCCGGCCCCGTCGATTGCGGCTTGGAGCCTTGATTTTCCCATTTCGATATGGCGCATCACATTCTCCATGACGACGATCGCGTCATCGACGACGAACCCAACCGCGATGGTCAGACCCATCAGCGAAATGTTGTCGAGGCTGTAGCCGAACCCATACATGAAAATGAAGGTACCGATCAAAGACAGCGGGATTGAAATCGCAGGAATGAGCGTCGCTTGAGCGCTTCGCAAGAAAAGGAAGATAACCAGCGCCACCAGCCCGATCGTGATTAAGAGGGTCTTTTCGACTTCCAGCACAGAGGCCCGGATCGTTTGCGTCCGATCTGAAACCACCGTGAGTCTGATCGCCGACGGGACCGATGCCTCCAAAGCCGGTAGCGCCGCCTTAATCTTGTCGACGAGTACTGGAACGTTGACCTTGGCTCCGCTCTGTTTGTGAACGTCGATGATAATCGCTCGGCTGGTCTGAGCCCATGCTGCAGTCTTTGATTGTTCGGCCGCATCGATTGCTTGGCCTATATCCCGAATCCGAACGGGCGAGCCGTTGCGCCAGGTGATGATCTGGTCATTGTAGGCTCTTGCCTTGAACAGCTGATCGTTCGAGCCAAGTATGACCGTTTTCTTTTCGCCATCCAAAGTTCCCTTGGGGCGGTCCACCGTCGAACTCGCCAAAGCTGTGCGAACATCTTCCAGATCCAGACCATGTGCGGCCAATGCACTCGGATTTACCTGTACTCGTATGGCTGGAACTTGGTCACCGTGATAGTCAACCACACCGACTCCAGGAAACTGGGACAAAGCGCGCGAGACAACATTGTCCACATAGTCATAAACTTCTGGAAGCGGCATCGTATCGGAAGTAGCGGCCAAGGAGAGGATCGAAAAAGCACTGGGATTGACCTTCTCGTAAGTTGGCGGACTTGGCAGATCTTTAGGCAGGCCGCTCGCCGAGTTTATTGCGGCCTGAACATCCTGGGCTGCCGCATCGATGTCCCTTTCCAGAGCAAATTGCAACGTGATGTTGGTCTGGGAGAGACTGCTCGTCGAGGTCATCGAGGTGACGTTTGGCACATTCGACAGAGCCCGCTCCAAAGGTCCAGCTATTGAGCTTGCCATGTTCTCCGCGCTGGCCCCCGGCATCGTCGCGTAAACGTTGATAGTGGGAAAATCCACATCCGGCAGAGAGGAAATTGGCAACTGAAAGTAGGCCACCACGCCCAACAAAAAAAAGCCGGCGACTAGTAAAATCGTTGCCTTCGGCCGCTCGATAAACGGTTTGGATAGGTTGGGCATGCGCGATTACGTCAGAGCGGAAGCATGATACCTCTAGTGCTACTGCCTGACTTGATCCATCGTAATTTCAACGGTTCGATGGGAAATAAGAATGCCCTGTCACAATCCCTCAGGGATCCGCTGCCGATGGCCGCGGGCCGCTAACTGCAAACTGCAAGCCGCCAACCTTAACGGTCAACTCGTTCCTACATCAACGAAGCGCCGGCTTCTGCCAGCGGGCTACGCTCGCCTTTGGTCAAGCAAACATGTGCGGTGATTCCCTGATCTTTCAGCCGATTCCGGGTATAAACGAGACCATTCGAGCGGCTGTCTACGTACGGGTTGTCGATCTGAGCCGGATCCCCAACCATGACTAGCTTCGAGCCTTTGGACATGCGGGTGACCACGGTTTTTGCTTCGAGCGGTGTCAGTTGTTGCGCTTCGTCCAGAACGAAATACCGATTCGGAATCGATCGACCGCGGATATAACAGAGCGCTTCGATTTCGACAATGCCTTGTTCGATCAAGTGTTCGTATGGTTTCAGTTGCGGTATTGCCACATGGTTAGGGTCAGCCGATTTGCTCTTTTTATTCCTCCGGGCGGAATCGGTCAACGGTGTGGCCGGAAGCAAAAGTTCGAATGCATCATAGATTGATTGCAACCAGGGCTTCATTTTCTCGTTCAGCGTTCCCGGCAAATAACCTAGGGTATCTCCCATCGAAACTACTGGCCGGCTGACAGTTATACCGGTGAAAATATTGGACCAGAAAAGATGAAGGCCGGCGGCGACTGCTAAAAGTGTTTTGCCGGTGCCGGCCTGTCCGTAACAGGTGACCAGAGCGATTTCTGGATCCAGCAATGCGTCCAGCAGACACTGCTGTCCCAGGTTCATTGGTTTGAGATGAACTCCACGGGGATTGGTGAGTGCTGGTGGTAAATTAAGCCGGCGGCACAATCCCCCGCCCAGGTGGCGTCCCGGCATGAGCTTGTGATCGCCACCGGAAAGGAATACGTATTCGTTCAGAAGAAGGCCCGCGGCGGCTTTGTTATCTAATTGCAACTCCCGCGAACTGGCAAAACGCTGCAAGCTGCGTGGGTCTATCTCGATCGATCGCTGGGCGTAATCTTCGACATCGGCAACGGCAACTTTATCATTCTCATAATCCTGCGCCTCCAGGCCGATGGCGAGCGCTTTGAGCTGCATGTTCAGATCTTTGGTGACCAGAATCGCGCGCTCCGGATACTGGTTCTTCACATAAACGCAAAAAGCCAGAATCCGGTTGTCCGGATGATCGAGATCGCGAAAAACCCGATGAAAGCGCCGAAGTTCCTTATTTGTGCGGAAGGCGGAAAGAAACTCGTTTACCGCAATCCGAATGGTACCGCCGCCGGGGGTTTTGGCGCCGCGTAGCACCAACCGGCTATTTTGCTTGAAACAGTGAGTCAGAAAACGGTGAATGGCGCGAGCGTTGGCGCCGCGCTCAGTTTGTTCATTCTTGAACTTATCCATTTCACTGAGCACCTCGATCGGAATCCAGACATGATTGTCGGCAAACCGATAGACGGAATGAGGGTCGTGCAGCAGGACATTTGTATCGAGAACGTAGTTTTTAACCTGTCCACTACTCCCGTTCCTTGAGGGAGCGGCAAGGGTGACCGTCGGACTAGCGTCGTGAAATAGCCCGGGCTGATGTTCGGAGTACATCTATTTAGCAACAACCACAGCTGCCAGATCCGCAGGAATGGGGTGCTGCGGAACTGGTGATCAACCCGAACCCTCCAGAGATGACTCGTCGCACCGGTTGGCCCGTTTTTGGATCGCGGGTGAGCGGTGCGTCTTTCATGCTCTGCTTGACTTCAAACCTCCGAATCGGAACTTCCGGAGAATCCGGAACCGTTTCATAGATATAGGTTGCCATGCGTTGGTCCCATACTACCGCTTGTGGCAACGATGGCAAGACAAAGCTAATATCTGCAGGCCAATCCGGTGCAATCGAACTATTTACCGGACCCGTAGTCTCAGCGTATGAAATGCTAGATGAGCGCCCAAGGATCTGGTTCGGTCATATTGAGATTTGCCCGAACCATAGATCGCGAGTTTCTGGTCCTGAATGGCAGCCAGAAATTGGTCGGAACTTTGGCCTCAATCGACATTATCCTTGCCGCGCAACAATACCTTACCGCGTTTGCTGGACGCCAACCGGCTACGAAACCAAATCGGTGAATTGATCAACCGCCAGCTCTTCGGGAATGATCTGCGAAGCCAATTCTCGAACAGTTTGGATTGAGATTTCCGTTCCGATTTCCAAACTAAGCGAACTCATTCGCACATCGGTCAATCCACAGGGCGTAATGTACTGAAAACCGGCAAGATCGGACGACACGTTCAAAGCAAAGCCGTGCATGGTAATCCAGCGGCGAACGCCAACGCCGATGGAGGCGATCTTTCGGTGCTCGACCCACACACCAGTTTTTCCCTTCTCGCGCCGGGCAGGTACGTGGAATGCCTCCACTAGCCGGATCACCGATTGTTCCAGGGTTCGCAAAAAGCGATGGAGATCTTTTCCTCTTTTTCGCAGATCGATGATGGGGTATCCAATCAATTGTCCGGGCCCATGATACGTCGCTTGTCCTCCCCGGTTAATCTCATGAACTGGATAGGGGAGTCGATGAAGCAGGCCCAGGCTCGACTTGTCCGGTAGTCGTCCAATCGTATAGACCGGATCATGCTCCAACAAAAAGAGCGTTTCTTCTCCGGTGGCCCAGCATTTTTCCAGGGCTTCAATCTGCAGCTCCAACGCCGCTGAGAAGCTGATTCGTTCGATTGGACGAATGGTCATAAGCTGCGCTTGGCTGAGGAACGAGTGATAACCGAATCTTCCATTTGGAGATGAGTGAGCCCGATAGCTAGCGCGTCGGCAGCATCTGGATCTGGGGTTTCAGCCAACCCTAGTAAGGCACGCACCATAAATCCGACCTGCGCCTTTTGCGCTGCGCCGCGGCCGACCACGGCCTGCTTTACCCGCCGGGGCGGATACTCAAAGATGGACAAGCCATGTTGCGCAGCAGCCAATAAAGCCGAACCGCGAGCCGCTCCTAAGGTAACCGCCGTTCTCGAGTTTTGAACAAAAATCACGCTCTCAACCGCACAACATTCGGGTAGGTATTGCGCAATCAGCTGATCGGTCTGTCGATGAATCTCGAGCAGGCATTGACTCAGCGAAAGCTCGGTATGATTGCGAATGACACCATGAGCCAACGCCCGTATTGCCCGTCCTTCTTTTTCCAAAATTGCAAATCCGGATTTTCTCAGAGCAGGATCAATGGCCAACAGCCGCATTTTGCCTCAACAATAACTCGCGGCGGACTAGGAGCAAAACAGTTTCGGTAGCGGTCCGGCGTCTGCCCATAGGCGTCAACATAAAAGGTTGCGATCAGGTCGCACCCCCCGCCGAGGCGAGAGAATCAGTCCCTCAGGGACATTTGAAAGTAGCCCACTATGAAGTGGTGGGAAAAGGCGTTAAAGATAGCTCCGTCCCGTAAGGGACGATCGAACCCTCAGTCCTTGGCTCGCATTCGGCCTCGCGAGCGCAAGCAGCCGATCGATCGTCCTTGCGGGACGGGTCGCTTTTGAAAAAACGCGACCCACCACTTCGTAGTGGGCTACTATCAAATGTCACTCCGGGACGAGGTCCTCTCCGAATGCTACTTAGCCTTAAGTTGACGCGCATGGGCAGCTGCCGGATCCGGTTGCGTTCGTTGACGTTCGTTGGCGTTCGTTGACGTTCGTTGACGTTCGTTGGCGTTAGCTGACGTCGACCCACAATGGTCCCAAAACTTGCGAAAACAGCGACTTGAGAGAGGTTTCAGCTCTTACCGCAATTGCTTATGACGCAGAAAATGAAGGCGCTGGTCAAAAAGGATCGCGCTCCCGGTTTGTGCCTAGATACGGTGCCTATTCCTAATATTGGCGAATTCGACGTGCTTATCCGGGTGCTTCGCTCGTCGATCTGTGGAACCGATATCCATATTTACGAATGGGACGGTTGGGCCCAAAAAACGATTCCTACTCCGATGGTGATCGGACACGAGTTTGTCGGAGTCATAGAATCGGTCGGCGGTCACGTACATGATTTCCATCTCGGCATGATCGTGACTGGAGAGGGCCATCTCGTCTGTGGCCGTTGCCGAAACTGTTTGGCTGGCCGGCGGCATCTTTGCAACAAGACTAGCGGGGTCGGCGTGAATCGGCCTGGTGCTTTCGCCGAGTACGTCGCGATTCCAGAAACCAATGTTTGGTCTGCTGATCCAAAGATCCCCTTCGATGTACTCTCCTGTTTCGATCCGTTGGGAAATGCGGTCCACACCGCGCTCTCATTTGATGTACTTGGCGAAGATGTATTGATTACCGGCGCGGGTCCGATCGGGATAATGGCCGTCGCGATCGCGAAACATGCTGGGGCTCGCCACGTAGTAATCACAGATGTTAATCCGTATCGATTGGAACTCGGAAAACGGCTGGGAGCGACGGTCGCCTGCGATATTCGCAGCCAGAGTCTTCCGGAGGTGATGGAGATGCTGGGGATGAAGGAAGGTTTTGATGTTGGTCTGGAGATGTCCGGCAACAATGGTGCGCTCAACGACATGCTTGGAACGATGTGCCATGGCGGTAAGATTGCGCTTCTTGGAATCCAAGGGAAACAGGCGGCAATCGATTGGGATTTGGTGGTCTTCAACGGATTAACGATCAAAGGCATATACGGTCGCGAGATGTATGAGACCTGGTATAAAATGACTTCGATGCTCCAATCGGGACTGAATATTGAGCCGGTAATCACGCATCGTTTTGCTTACACCGATTATGAAGAAGCCTTCGCTTTGATGAGGAGCGGACAGTCCGGGAAGATAGTTTTGAATTGGTCGGAGGTGTAGGGATTAGAGCGTCGACAACGCATTCTCCGGTCGCGGCGACTGTCCGGTTACGCCGTTTCTCGTACCGGACCTGAAGACTAGATCGAAGTGTTTCGCTCGAGTTAATCGAAAAGCGCAGTCGCCATGGTGTGGTTAGCGAAAGGCGGCTGCACGTTGGGGCCAATGCCAACCACCAATCGTTGCCATCCGATGGCGACTGCGCTTTCTGGTCGCGCCGCGCGAGCAGCTTCGTTCCACTTCTTGTTTGAGCCGACCCAACGGCGTAACGGGATCCGACTTCGTCTCAATGGAGCAGCCCGCCACGTGAAAGCCAGAGACTATGTCGGACAGGCTAGGCGCCGCTGCCGGGAAATAATGCTGCTGGCGTTACGAATTTGTCTACTAGCTCCTGACTCCCGACTCCTATATTCTTTGTCGTTATGTTGGATGGTTTTCAGAATCACCTTGAGGAACAGCTCCAATCGATTCGCACCCAAGGTTTGTTTAAGACCGAGCGGTTGCTGAGCTCGCCGCAGCGCGCACATATCCGAACGGCTGATGGAAATGAGGTGCTAAACTTTTGCGCGAACAATTATCTTGGTTTGGCTGATCACCCCGAGGTTATTGAGGCAGCGCGGAAGGGTTTGGACAAATGGGGCTTCGGGTTGGCTTCCGTTCGATTCATTTGCGGCACGCAGGAAATTCACAAAGAACTTGAGGCGGCTCTTACCCAATTTCATCAAACCGATGATACAATTCTCTATAATAGCTGCTTTGATGCGAACGGTGGATTATTTGAAACATTGCTCGGTTCAGAGGACGCCGTCATCAGCGACGAGCTGAATCACGCCTCGATTATTGACGGGATCCGTTTGTGCAAAGCGAATCGGTTCCGATACAAGCACAATGATATGAGCGATCTGGAAACTCAGTTGGGAGCGGCCCAATCAGCCCGGTTTCGGCTAGTCGCTACGGACGGTGTCTTTTCGATGGATGGAACGATTGCCAATCTCTCGGCCATTTGCGATTTGACGGAACGCTACCAGGCATTGGTGATGGTGGACGAATGCCATGCCGCTGGATTTTTGGGTAAGACCGGACGCGGCACCCCAGAGCATTGTGGCGTGATGGATCGAGTTGACATCATTACCGGCACCTTGGGAAAAGCGTTAGGAGGTGGAACCGGCGGATACACAACCGGGCGCAAAGTGATCATCGATTTGCTCCGACAACGATCTCGGCCCTATCTTTTTTCTAACAGCCTCACTCCGAGTATCGTCGCGGCTTCGCTCAAGGCCATTGAGATTGCCTCTCGCTCGACCGAGCTCCGCGATAGATTGGAGACTCATACCCAATTCTTCCGCTCTGGACTCCTTGATGCCGGATTAACGATCCGACGCGGAACTCATCCCATCGTACCGGTGATGATTGGTGATGCGGCGTTGTCGCAGCAGGTCGCCAACCGTCTTTTGGGATTGGGGATTTACGTTATTGGGTTCTTTTATCCGGTGGTTCCGAAGGGTACAGCGAGGATTCGGACCCAGGTTTCTGCGGCACACGCTCGAAGCGATCTACAGACAGCGATCGACGCGTTCGCGAAGGTTCGTTCGGAATTCGAGTTATAGGATCCAAGGCAGGCAGGGATCGCGTACCCGCGATCGGTGGCGCACCAGGACTTGCCCTCTCGCCCTTAACCCGTGTTGTAATTAATCGTTGCCAGCGTGTCTCCCGAGGTTTGTTCAGTTACCACGAATTTGCACTCGTTTGCCGTCACCGGCGGCGATCAGTGTTCCAGATCCGCCATCGTGGAAACCGCGAAGTGTTGACCTCATTCAAGATGATTTGGCTGTTCGCAGCCGTTGCCTTTGGTGCCACTTGGTAACCGTGCGGCGCTGAGAAAAGTAGCCGCAGCTTCAAGCTGCGAAAAACGCGACGTTCCGCCTCCGCTTCGCTATGGCGCGACCTTCTCCTTTGGCGGACCCGCCGAAACTCGAAGAGCGGAAGAGGTTCGCAGCTGGAAGCTGCGTCTATTGTGGCTCACAGGCTATCTCGCTGTCACTCACTACGCTGTATCGCCCTATGGCCCGAATTTCTTCGCATGAAGCTCGGGAACGATATACTGAACTTCCCATGAGAGCGTATGCGATCGAGCAATTTGGCGACGTGAAAGGATTGAAGATAGGCGACCGGCCAGAACCAAAGGTCGGCGCCCGGCAGGTGTTAGTGCGCATGCAGGCCGCTTCACTCAATTATCGGGACCTGCTGGTGCTCCGTGGGCAGTACGACCGAAATCCGCAGCCAGGCCGAATTCCTTTATCGGATGGGGCTGGAGAGATAATCTCAGTCGGTTCGGAGGTGACTCGATTCAAACCGGGCGACCGAGTGGCTGGTTGCTTTTTTCAAGGTTGGATCTCTGGACGATTTCGTCCAGAGTTTCATCGGACCGCACTCGGCGGTTCGATCGATGGTGTTTTGGCGGAACTCGTTACGTTCTCGGAAGAGGGACTTGTGCCGGTATCGAGTTATCTTACCTCAATCGAAGCGGCGACGTTGCCCTGCGCTGCATTAACGGCTTGGCAAGCTCTCGTGGTTCGCGGAGGATTGGCCGCTGGAGAAAGTGTGCTGTTACTTGGGACGGGGGGAGTGTCGATTTTTGGTCTGCAGTTTGCCAAAGCGAGTGGCGCGAAAGTGATTATCACATCGAGCAGTGACGCCAAGCTGCAGCGTGCGCGTGAACTTGGAGCGGACGAATGCATCAACTATAAGACTACTCTCGATTGGGGAAAAGAAGCCGCACGTTTATCGGGTGCTGACGGCGTCGACCACGTCATCGAGGTAGGAGGTGCTGGTACATTTTCCCAATCGGTTCGCTCGTGCCGATTCAGCGGGCACATCAGTTTGATCGGCATTTTAGCCGGAAGAGAAACGAGTACCGGAATCTTTTCGATCGTGCCGAAGAGTTTGAACGTGTACGGAGTTTATGTCGGGAGCCGGGAAATGTTTGAGGAAATGAATCGAGCTTTGGCCCAGAACCAAATTCATCCGGTAGTGGATAAGATTTTTCCATTCACGGAAGCTGCTGAAGCCTTCCGTTACATGGAGAGTGGCGCCCATTTCGGGAAAGTTGTGATCGAGTTCGCAAGGTGAGGGGTGCGCACTTCCTTAAAGCTAGTGTACCGTCTCACATATAATGGTGACGTCGTCCGGCAGACGCCGGACCAGTTGGCCGTTTTTCAAGGCGACGAGCATCCGCCGCGGCGTACGTAAGGAGCGAGCAACGCGGAAAAACAGCCAACCGTCCGCGGCCCGGAGGGTTGGGTTGAAAATGGGCCGGCGGCTGCCCATGTGCGTCAACCTAAGGTCTCGTGGTATGCGCAGGGGAATTGTCCCGCAAGGGACATTTGAAAGTAGCCCAGTACGAAGTGCTGGGAAATGAAGCAAAAAGACACGGCCGTCCCGCAAGGGACGATTGAAATACTCGGATTTTGGTCTCGCAAGTGGCTCTGCGACTGCCAGCATTGGTCGATCGTCCCGTCCGGGACGGATGGCTCTTTAAAAACGCTAACCCAGCACTTCGTACTGGGCTACTTTCGTGAGGTCCCTGCGGGACTGATTTTTCTCTAACCCCAACAGCGATCCTGATCGCGGCTCCTTAAGTTGACGCGCATGGGCGGCTGCCGGATCGGTTACGTATCGATTCAGATATGCGCCTTCCTACTGCCAGTCCGGCTCGGACCGCCTTGCCGGCTGCCTATTTTGAACGCAACGACGTCACCATTGTATGTGAGGTACACTAGGGCACGCCCCGTCGGGCTTTCGCCCTGCCTCAAAATGGTTGGCGCAAGCGGGTGTCTGCTTCTTCCAGCCATTTGCGGCCTTGCTCGTCCAAGCGGCCGCGTTGGCTCAACTCAAAAAGAGCGTCACTGCTGGCTTTGAAGGCTGCATGCGCCGCGTCCGTGTCGCCTTTGCTCAGAAGCAGTTTGGCGATAGTGAGTTCGGTTCCGGCACGGCTTTCCTCAAATTCAAAATCATCCGGTTCGGCCGACTTAAGTTTTTCGAGAATAGCCGCAGCCTTCTGGTAGGCTCCGATTGCATCCTCGAATTTCTGTTGCCGAGCATAAACATAGCCTATTCCCTCCCAAGCAACGGTCAGTTCTCGATTCCATTCTGGATCGGCCGCATCGGTTTCGGCCAGTTGTTGCAGCAATTCGGTATATTCTTGCCAGGCCGCCAGAGCCCTATCGAACTGTTGCAGAGAAGTAAGCAGTTGCGATAGGCGCTTCAATAAACCAGCTTTCTCTTTCGAAAAAGCAAAGTTAGCAGAAGTGGCGTTTATGATATTTGCAAAAAGCTTTTGGCTTTCTTGATAGACAGCCAATGCCTCGGCCGATTTTTGCCGGGCTTGGGAGACATCGCCGATGGCCTCGAGAACTTGGGCGAGCGCCATTTGATATTTCAGATCCTCCGGTTGCTGCCCAGTAATCGAACGAAGGATGCGCGCCGATTGTTGATATTCCGCCAGCGCTTCTTCCATTTTACCCTGTGCAGTTAAAGCTCCGGCAATGTTGCCAAGGCTCAAAGCCAGATCGCTCTGAATTTCAACGTTGGACTGGTCGCGCTGGGCCAACCAGCGTCGGATCTCACGCGACAATTCAAAAATTTGCAGTCCACCATTGGTCTCGCCGCGTTGGGCGAGCAGACTGGCCACATTGTCCAAATTAACAGCTAACTCTTTGATCCACTGAATCTCGCCGACCTTCGATCCGGAAAGCAACCGAACCGCTTCCAGCGCTTGCTGGAAGCCGGCGAGGCCTTTATCGATTTGGCTCGAGCAAATTCCCGATTCGCCGACCCAATATGCGTTTGTGGCCAACTCCCGAGGCCATTCTACGTTGCCCGGATCGATCTGCGTGAGTTGGGTTAACGACTGGGCAGCTTGTTCGTAGAGTTGGAAGGCCTCGTCATATTTCTTTTCCAGGAAATCGACTCGGCCCATTTCAGCGAAGCTGGTCGCGAGCTCGTGAATCCGGGAAGCGTCCGATGGGTCTTTTGCCGACAGCTGCTGGCGCACTTGACAACTCTGCCGATAACAGTCTGACGCTCGGTCGAATTGCTCGTTCGTGACAAACATATTCCCCATTGATTCTAATGTGCGCGCGACCTCCGCGGAATATCGGGAATTTAGTGGGTCATCTTTCGCCAGTTCCTCGAACAATTGCCGGCTGGCTGAGAATGCTTCAGTGGCCGCATCAATTTGATGTTGCTCGCCGAGGGAGATGGCTTTCTCCCGAAGCTGAGTCGCTTGGTCCTCCTCTAACCCAGAACTTCCGCTCTCCGCCTCGGTCGGATTGACCAAGCAAAGGAAGCCGATCACGAATAATAAGTTCGCGAACGGTTGAGCAACGTTGTTCCGGCGTTTCGCGCCCAGCATAATGGGAATAAAAGCAACCTATCTTATACAGGCGCTTCGCACGCGTAAACTAGATAGAGGGATAGGGAATGCGGAACGCGGAATGCGGAATTCAGGTGGGTTAGGGGGGCGACTTAGGAATGTTCCTCTTGCGGCGAATGTTCTTCTTGCTGAACTTTCACAAACTCTTGAAGCGTTCCGGGGGCGGCGTCCGATACCACCCAACAATCGAGGCCATTGGCGTTCCAATAAACAAGATTGTAACCCTGATAGCCAAAGGTCTTTTGCCTCGAGTCAGCGTCAGGATTTCGTTCGCGGCACATGAATAGGCTGACGTAGTGGTTCTTGAATCGATAAACCAGAACGGCCACGTTTTTACCTTTCACATAATCGAGCCGTCCACCGACCAACTTAAAACCTTGATCGGCGAAGTCGCGCACGGGAGGTGAGAAATCGAGCTTACCGGCAAACCAAGGTTTGACCGTATGCTGGTCGCTCGATTCAACATCGACCAGGTGCGTACCAATAAGCGATCGAATGTGGTCTGATGCGACTTCGGTTACCATTGATGCTGGTCCAGCAGGAAGTAGCCGTTGAATATTCGCGTAGAAGAATGCTCCAAAGATCGCAGCCGCAGCAATTGCGGCAGGCATCCAGACGACAGACGGAAACGAAAGAATCTTTCGTGTCGGGTCAGATGAGACTGCGAGTTTCTTCCGGATTTGGTCTGCGAAATCGTGCGGTGTCGAGTAGCGCAAATCGGGATCTTTAAGCCGGTGGCGGAGGGCTACTCTCAGCTCATATTGCGAGCGGCAGCTGGCGCAACTGCGGAGGTGCTCCTCAATCGCAACGGTCTTGGTCAGGTCAAGCTCATTGTCAAAATAGGCGTCGAGCAAGGCCAATGTCTCTTCGCAATTCATTCGTTCTCTCCTTGCTTCTGCAGCAGAACGGCAAGTTGCTGTCTCGCGCGGGAGAGACGGGACATCACCGTGCCGACCGGCACACCCGCTATATCGGAAATCTCTTTGTAAGAGAATCCGTCGAACTCTCGGAGGATAATCACGGTTCTAAATTCCAAAGGCAGGATCTCCAGCGCCTCACGGATTCGTAATTTTGTTGAATTCTGGATGGCCAATATATTTGGAGCCGGCGCTGAGTCTGGAACCTCGGCAGCTGCCTCTTCATCGAGCGAAATAACATTGCGCTCTGATTCTTTAGCCCGCAAAGCGTCGTAACAAACATTACGGACAATCCGAAGCAGCCAAGCTCGACCAGAGTCGCCCTGGAACGACTCAAAATAGCGAAAGGCCTTCAGGTAA
>Ga0209526_10000783_pt1 | contig 20878 bp, 16 predicted proteins | sample JacPinW_OM2H0_M1_FD_188566 | JGI IMG/M metagenome (GOLD analysis project Ga0209526, IMG submission 188566) | Forest soil microbial communities from Algoma, Ontario, Canada - Jack Pine, Ontario site 1_JW_OM2H0_M1 (SPAdes) (version 2) | ecosystem: Environmental > Terrestrial > Soil > Boreal... | reverse complement strand
CGATCGCGCTTTGGCGCGGCGCTTCTTGGCGAAACTACGGGTGGCCGATGGGATGGTTGGTAGGGGCGGTGGGGATCGAACCCACGTCCAAAGCTTGGGAAGCTACAAGTTGCCCGCGTAGGAGATGGACTCGTGTTCCTTCGGGGAGCTTGGATACGGAGAGGCATTCCATCGGTTCGATGAAAGCAGCTTTACGCTTCGGCAGAGTGTGAAGTTGAGGCTTGGACATGATGCGCTATCTGGCGGCCTCAGAAAACTCATTGCAGGGTAATGTCGATTTTCCACAAAAGCAAATGTGCGCCGCCGCATCCGTCAAAACCTGTAGTCCTGCAACCCCTTGATCGGGAGCGTTCAACACATCACGCCTTCCTGTGTTTGTTCGCCAATTCTCGATCTGCAACGCCAGTTGCGCTGAGTTATTCCGGAACCTGCTAGTGCTTTGCCGTAAGCTGCCGGATCAGATCCACCTCTACCTGCCGATACGGTGTCCCGTCGGGATGCAGCACCTCGTGGAACCATACCGCCGGCTGGTCGAGAATGTAAGGATGCTCCCACGACTCCCACGGCAAATATGTCTGGGTTTTGCCAGCAACGAATCCCCAATTGATTGCCCCAACCCGCTCCTGCTTCGCGATCGGCAATACCGTATCGAACGTGCTCCCCACGGCACGCGCCATATATTCTGTGCAGATCACTGGACGGTTGTACTTCTTGAGCCACGTCACTTGGCGCTTGAAGTACTCCGGCCAACTGTAGTTGTGAAAGGTGAGGATGTCGGACTCGCGCAGTTGAATCTGCTGCAGTTCACCAAGGTTTGCTCCGTCAGGCGAGGTGTCGACGGCCCACACTCCGCTGGTGAGAGGCTGCAAGGGATTCGCCTCTCGCGCCCATTCAAACACCTGCGGCAAAAGCGCGGTCACCCGGGCAGGCTTATCTTTCAGTTCATCTTTCGGATAGCTTCCGAGGTTATCGGCGCCTGGCTCGTTCCACACGTCCCAGGCAAGTATGCGGTCGTCCTTGGCGAAGGCTTCCACCACACCCCGCACGTACGCTTTCAGCTTCGGATATTGGTTTGCATCCGCCAGGGCCGTCGCGCCAGGACTCTGCACCCAGCCTGAGTTGTGAACCCCTGGAATCGGAGGATGCTGCAGGCCTAGATGAGGTAACGGGTCCCAGCATGAGTCGAAGAGCACAAACATCGGACGGATGTGATGCCGCGACGCGATCGTCAAGAACTGGTCAATGCGCTTCTGAAAACCGGCGGCATCCTGCTGCCAGAGCAAGTCGTGCAGAAAGACGCGCATGGTGTTCATGCCCATCGCTTCAGCCCAAGTCAATTCCTTTTCGATCTCCTCGGGATCAAACGTCGCCTCCTGCCACATCTCCAACTGGTTGATCGCTGACTTAGGAACATAATTACTTCCAATCAACCAGGGCTGTTGCGCGTACCAAGCATTCGCCTTTTGCTCCGGCCAGCGTGGCGTTTGCGCCCACACTACATTCACGCACAAGCCGAAGGCGAGGAGCACTGCTGCCATGAAAACGGATTTGAATCTTTTCACGGTGTGAACTCCGCTGGCAATTATATGCTGGCGATTAGGAACTTCCCACGAGGGATTATCGAGCGGGTCAACGCCACATGGGTGTGCTGTCGCTATTCGTAGATATGCCTCCCGCGCGACGGGCCATAGGTCCCCTTCGTGATTGGTTCTGCCTCAGTGCTCTCCTGTCGTTTCCCATTTGATCCACTTGAGATCGAGTACAAAGATCGAGTAGAAGACCGGGACCAAGAGCAAGGTGATGAAGGTAGCGACGGCGAGTCCGCCAATCTGGGCATAGCAGAGAGGTTTCCAGAGCGGGCCACCTTCGAGTGCGAGAGGAAACAAAGCAAGGATCGTTGCGCCCACTGTGATCATTACGGGGCGAATGCGCTCAATCCCGGCATCCGGAAGAGCACGCTCCAGCGGCTCCCCCTTTTCGTGCATCTCCTCGATGAAGTCGAACAGCACGATCACGTGGCTGACAATGACACCGATCAGACTCGCTACGCCGAGAAAGGCCATGAAGCCGAACGGTGTATGCATGACTGCCAACGCAATCAAAGCTCCGATCGCCCCGTAGGGGGCCGCAGCGAAGACCAGGAGAGGCTTGATGGCATTATTGAATTGGATGAGAAGTGCGAGATAGATGCCGACGAGCGAGATCAAGAGAACGACAGCCAGATTGAGGAAACCGTCGACCTGCTTCGCCTGTTCACCCCCGATTTCGAGTTGATATCCCGGAGGCAGGTTCTTCTTTAGATCATCTACTCTCGATTGCGCCGGCCCGAGGATTTCGGATGCGAGCACGCCCGGGGCTGGAAAGCACAGCACGGAGATGGTACGGAAATGTTCGCGACGCCGAATTCTTCCGGTCTCGAGTATATTTCGTATCGTGGCCACGGAAAGCAGCGGAACCCGGGTGTTCTGCTGCGAAGAATAGACATAGAGATTTTCAATTTGTCCGAGCTGCGCCCGCTCCTGTCCACGCAGACGAGCCACAATTGGAATGCTCTTATTGCCCTCCTTCAGCAAGCCGACGGGCGCGCCGCTGATCGCTGCCGCAGTGGAGTTCGCAACATCGGCGTTCGTTATGCCGACGACATTCGCGCGGTCCGGATCAATCTGGATCTTCACCTGGGCGCTGTCGGGAGACCAATCATCTCGCATGACAGCAATTCCTGGAAACTGGCGTAAAACGTCCATCGTTTCTGTCGCAATTCCACGTAGCGTCTGAATGTCCGCCGCTTCATCCTTAACATCCGTATCGGCCTGACCGGAGATAAGGATTTCGACTGGAGTCTCGACGGGGTTCGTTTGGAGTTGCCGCACGGTTATCCATGCGCCTGGTACCTCTCGGCTGAGGGCTGACTGCAATGGACCGATAATCTTCGGGGTGAGCTCTTTGTCGCTGACCTGAACGATGACCTGAGCGTAGTTCGTCTGTGGGGGTTCCGGGGAGATTGAGAACCAGAAGCGGGGCCCGCCTCCGCCGATAAAGCTGGTGATGGATGTCAGATTTTGTTCGTTCTTGCCTTTGGGAGAGCGCTCTCCTGCGTTGGCGAGGACCTGTCTAACCACCTCTTCGGCTTTGACCGCCGCTTCGTTGGTTGCCGTTAGCGGGACATCGTTCGGCAGCCAGACGTCGAGATAGAACCAGTATTGAACATCTTCGGGGAAGAACTGCTGCTTCAGATGGGAAGCAAAAAAACCGCCAATCACCAGGAATACCATGGAGCCAAGCACGACGCTCCAGCGGTGCGCGATCGCGCGCCCGACAAGCCTGTTGTAAAAGCCGTAGAAGCCCCGCTCGCGCTTCTCTTCAATACTGGGTTCTTTCTTTCTAGGAGGTCTCTGTATGTAGTAGCCCAGGAATGGAATGAACGTCATGGAAACAACGAGCGCGCACAGCAGCGAAGCGGTCATCACGATCGGAAGGCTTTTGAGGAACTGCCCGGTATTGCCTGTCAGCATCAGGAACGGAAGATAGGCGATTACATTGGTGATGGTGGCAAAGAAGATTGCAGTCGCCAGTTTCGTCGGACCGAGCCACGCAGCGACGCTGCGCGGAAGGCCGTCCGCGAGACCTCGCTTTATCCCATCCCCGGATACCACCGGCACGTCGACCAAGAGCCCCAACGCGATAATGAGTGTCGCTACGGAAACCTGCTGGAGATCAATACCCAGCATGTAGACAACACCGAAGGTCATGGCGAGTGTGATGGGTATTGCCAGGGCCATGATGAGTGCAAGTCTCCACTCCCAGAAGCCGAGGAGCGAGACGATAACGACAAGGATGATCGCTTCGTTCAACGCCCGCAGGAAAAGATGGATGTTTTCCTTTACCTGCAGGGGTTGGTCGGAGGTGTGCACGGTGATGAGATCTGGAGGGAGGATGCGATGGAGTTGTGCGAGTTTCGCGTCGATGGACTCGCCGAATTTGGCGATCTGCTTTTGATCGCGCATATAGATGGCGATCGTAACGGCTCGACTGCGGCGCCAATGTCCGTCGGCGTCCTGCCATGTGTAGTAGTTCAGGTAATTCGCAGGGCTCTGGTATCCGCGGCTTATATCGACGAGGTCGCGCAGGTAGACGGGAGCTCCTACTGCCGTTGTCGTTACAACGCTGTTACCGATTGCCTTGGGGCTCTCGAATTGCCCGGAAGGAGTCAAAGTGATCTCGCGTTGTCCCGTCTCGAACACCCCGCCCGGCGCGATGATATTGCGAGCTTGAATCAATTTCGTTAGATCGCCAGGCTGGAGTCCGTAGGCAGCGAGCCGATCCTGGGAGAATTCCAGATAAATTGTCTGTTCCTGCACGCCTCGCCGCTCTACCTTTGACGTCTCCGGAGCCCCTTGCACGGTTCGGGCAATGAGATCAGAGAAGTCATCAAGCTCTGCGTAGCTGTACTTGTCGCCCGCAACCTGTGACAACTTCTCGTGTGTCTCAGCCGGATCGTGAACGATGATGGCGCTCCAGGCATCGGGATGCAGCTCCGATCGCTGCAACTGGTTGGCGAAGAATTGCTGAATAAACACCTGGATCGAGGCATCGTCTCGACTGCTCGCGCCGTCAAGACCAATGAAGCCGGTTCCCTGAATCTGCGTGGTGTTGCTTAGGATGCCGGCCTGCATCGCCTGCCTTTCGAAGAGCGCTGCTGCGCTCGCGATGGCTTTTGGCGAAATCGATTCTGGAAAGGGATAGATGACGGTGACTGGTTTCTCCGGCTGCACGGTCTTTTTGGTGGCGCGAGCCGAGCGCACGGCTGCCTGAATGGATTGCGAGCGGAGATCGATCTCTACCGAGTCCGCCTTTGGACTCGCAACCGTCAGCATTAGTGCTGCCGTATCTCCGAAGTCGCTCTGGAATGTGATGGGCCCGGCCCCTTGCGGAAGTTGGCCACTAAGCGCGTTGAGCTTCAGATTGATATCGCTGAACTGACGCTTCAGGTCATCCACATCGTCGATTAGCTGTATATAGACATAAGAGTAGCCAGGAAGGGAGATCGACCTGATACCGAAGTCTGCAGGTGTTCCTGCATGGATCGTCTTGTTTTGCGCGACGGTGTCTTCAATCGGCCGCGTGACCAGTTGCTCGACCTGTTGAGACGTCGCGCCCGGCCATGAACAACTGGCAACAGCAACTCTGACCGGGATGTTTGGATCTTTGCGCTGCGGCATGGACTTGTAGCCGAACCAGCCCCAAATCAGAACGCCGACCAGCAGCACCCAGGAAACCTGTGGGTGTTCTACGAAGAATCGCGGAGCGTTCCTCGTTTGCTCGATTCTTTCCTGATCGCTCTTATGTGCCATGGTCTCGCAGTCCGCTTATGGAATCACGGAAAGAGAATCGCCGTCCTTCAGGAGCTGTGCCCCAATCGCGGCGACTTTTTCTCCGGTGTGGACCCCCGTTACGGAGACCGAACTGCCGTGAGTCGCGCCAACCGTGACCCGGCGAACGTGCGCCTTCCACTGGCCGGACTGCTGCTCGGCAACGACCACCGCGAACTGTCCCGATTCACCGGGAAAAGGAACAATGGCGCTCAATGGGACCGCGGGTTGGGACACCTCGCGTTTCCCGCCAAGTTCAACCGATGCAATCATGCCCGGCTTTAGGGTGTTCTGGCGGTTCGACAGTGTGACTTCGATAGTGAACACGCGGCTCCGCGCATCAGCGCTGGGAGAAATACTTGTCACGCGTCCGGAATACCGGACAGCGTCATTCTGAAGCTGAAGGGTAAGGAGCTGGCCCAGATGAACAAGATTGAGGGCATCTTCTGGCACACCGAACGTCGCCTTTACCGCACTCGTATCGGCGATGGTAAAGGCTGCTGAAGACGGTGAAGCCAGTGTACCGATGTCGAGGTTCCTTGCGAGGATGTATCCGGAAAGAGGGGCCTCTAGCTCTGAATCGCTTAACGAGAGCTGCGCCTGACGCTGCGCGGCTTTGGCTTGGTTCACCGCCGCCAGGGTCGAATCAAAGCGGGCTTGTGCTTGATCGTAGTCCGGCTTGGTCAAACTTTGCGTGGCGTAAAGTGCTTTGGCTCGGTTGAAGTCCTGTTCGGCCTGCGTATGTTGTGCAACGGCGGAATCGACCTGCGCACCGGATTCGTCCGCCTGATTCTTCAAATCCTGGCGCCTTAGCTGAGCCAGTACAGTTCCTCTTGTGACATAATCGCCGGTCCCGATATTGCGAGTGCGACCATCAGCTGACTTGATTTGCTTTACCTCGGTAATGTAACCGGTCGTCCGGAAAGCGACGTCGACCTGAGCATAGGGGATGAGGGACGCGGAGTATTGCAGACCTTCGGTCGATTGGTAGGGAGTCACGTCTGCCAAACGCACAGCGATGGGGGCCTTTGCGGGCAAAGCGGGTTCGTGGCGGCAGCCGCCAACAATGGTTGTCGCCAGGAGAGCCACCATTGAAGTTGCTCTCGCGGCGCGGCGTGATCGTATCGGTGCGTTGGCTGGTTTCAAGGCGCTACTCCTCACCCAAAGCCCTATCAAAGTCGGCTCGCGCCGCCCAGAACGCCAGCAAAGCCTGTCGGTATTGGTCGTCTGCATTTGCGAGCGAGGCTTGCTGCTGTAGCAGATCACTAAGCAGAATCGCCTGCTGGGAATAGGCCTCAGTTTGGTTACGAAGTCTTTCTTGTTCTGCGTCGCGGGCGGCCTCCGCCGCGGCAAGCTGTGCTCTGGCTTCGCCTAGCTTGCGGAATTGCGAGTCCACCTCTAGAACGACCTGATCTCGCGCATCTTTTTCGGTGAGATCCGCCTCGCGTTCCGCGATGACCTTTTGGGCGATATTGTGACGCTTCTGGCCCCAATCCCAAGGTTGCCAGGTGAGGAGAACTCCTGCGCCACCGATATTTTGCGGGAGGAAGTTGACGCCCGCTGGAGTCAGATAGTTGGCCTGGATCGAGATGTCGGGCAAATACCGCGTCTTCTCAATCCTGGTCTCTAGATTCGCTTGATTCTTTTTGATGGAAGCAATCTTGATCTCCGGACGTTGCGCAAGCGCCAGCCTTCGAGCCGCCGGCAGATCCAGTTCTTCCGGCAGATCGGGAGACACCGGTTGGACAGAAAACTCGACGAGAAGATCTCTGCCAAGGAGACGGTTCAAAGCTTCTTTTCGGTCAGCAAGCGTATCCTCGACCACCAGGAGCTGATACTTGGCTTTTGTCTTCGCAGCCTTGATGCGCAGGCTGTCCGCTTTAAGGGTTGCTCTTTCCTTCAGACGCTGTTCGGTTAAACGGTCAAGTTCCTCAAGGGAGCGGATGGTGGAACGCTGAGATTCGGCTTGGCTTTGAGATTGGAGCAAAGAATAATAAACCCGACGAACGTCGCTCACCAACTGCTGGTCCTTCTCCGAGTAGGTTTGGCGGCTCAGATCTTCGTTCAATCGCTGCTCGGCGACCGAAAGGCGAATTCTTGGAATCTGAGTGATCGGTTGCGTGACTGTAATCGACGCTACGGCGATTGGACGAGCCGGGGTGTGCAGGTCGACGTTGCTACTTGGAATCGGGCCAGTCGAGGGAAATGTGCCCAATTGGCCCGTCCTGATGGTGAAATCCAGAGGGGTAAAAAGTTCTGTGGCAAGCAAATACGTGTCAAAGCGGGGATAGTACGACGTTTTGGCTTCTGCCGAGGCCTCTCTCTGCCTGTCGATGTCGAACTTGGCCCGTTTGGTCTCGCGATTGTTGGCGCGCGCCAATTCGATCGCTCGATCCAAGGTGAGTATGTCCTCGGTTCGCTCTTGCCCTGGCGCTGCCATCGCCAACGTCAATGAAGTAATGGCCCCGAAGAGGCAAGTGCGTATTGAGTGCCAGCCGATCATTGGTCCTCTCTCGGCTAAATCCCTTCGCGAATGGTTTGCGGGCTGCTGAGTGCGAAACGCGCGATCTCGTCTTTTCGCATGAAAACGACTCCGGGATTGTTCTGCGCATAGACGATAAATTCTTCAAGGGTTTTGGCGCGTGATGGGCGTCCCGCGATGCGATCATGAGCGCTCACCGAGAGCATGCGACGACGCTTTGATGATTCGGCGTAAAGCATGTCGAATTCTGATTTCAAATCGCCGGCATATTCCTGAGTGCTGAAGTAGCGCGATTCATAATCCACAATGTCGTTAATGTGCAACGTATACGGCACGACCGCGAACGGCTTTCCTTTCACGTTGATTAGGAACGGCTCATCCCGGCTCACGTCGTCAATGTGATAGATGAAGCCAAGCTCCTGCAGAATCTCCAACGTGTGTGGTGTACCGCGAAGCCAGAAGGCATTGAAACCTAATGGCCTCGTGCCTGTTGCACGCTCAATGCTCGCGATGCTCTGCTTGTACGATTCGCGCTCCTGCTCTGGCGTCATGGAATATTGCGCAGCCCAGGTTTGTCCGTGGCCGGACGCTTCGTGCCCGCGCTGGACGATCTCTTTGGCTAGAGCTGGGTGGAGGTCGACCGCTGCGCCTACCATGTGGGAGGTAACTTTGACCTTTCGGCGGTCGAACATGTCCAACAGTCGCGGAAGCCCTTCTTTGAATCCGTATTCGTACCACTTGATCGCCGGCAGATCGGGATACATCGGATCAAGTTTCGGCATCGGGCTTTCCGCTCCGCTCAGGGGCTGAGCCCCAGCTTCCATCTGCATCGATATGGAAACGACCAGACGGGCTCCGTCCGGCCAGAAAAAGTCTTTGGGTTGCGCTTGCGCAGACCAGACCATGGGTCTGCCGCTTCCGAGAAAGTCACGCTCGAACGATTGAGATACCGTGCCAACCGTGAGTGCGGAAACGGCAGTATCTTTGATGAAGTCGCGACGTTTCATTGAGCCTCACCCTAGATCGAGAATCTCTTTGCTTTTGGCGGCGCGGCTGACTCGAGTTCGCCTTCGGCTTGCAGCCAATCATCAAGCTCATTCCCTGGGAGGCCGCCACGCTCGAGAAAGATTTCATATGCGCGGAGCCTGATTTCTTCGCGACTTGGTGTGTGCTTTGCGGAAGTATCTTCCGCGTGAGACTGAATCGGACCTGCGCGAAGCTCCAAAGTCTCATCTCTCTTGCCCTGCAATGTCATGCCCAAGTCCTTTCTTTGTCGTTGAATTGCTCTCGATCTCAGTAACGTACCCCAGGACCTCATTGCCACGACTTCCGATGCGGTGGTCTTGACTCCTGACTCTGCCTTGTCGGCGCTCTAATCACAGGAACTGCAGACGAGTTGATCGCGCAAGACGCCTCAACTTTGGCTTCGTTCTCTCGTGATCCATTCGCGGATGTATGCTGGACAGTTCTTGAGCTGGATGTTATCGGCTTCGCAGCGTTCAAGAAAACTGACAGCGTCTTGGTCCACTAGAGTTAGCTCTTTTAAGTCCAAGGCAATGCGGCGACCGCTAGGTTCCGAGCGGAACAGCGTTTTCAACTCGACCAGGTTTTCTGCGTCCATTCGACCGCTCACCGTAAAGACCACCTCTCCGTTCGCTGCCCGTGTGATCTTGAGCATGTTCTCTCGCTTGAAAATTCTTCCTGCGGTAGACTGAGGTCCTTACACGCTCTGGGCAATCGCAGTTCCAATCGCATTCTCGTTGGTATAAAGGACTTAGCTGGTGGAGAAATGTCGGACCTTCGGCAAATGCCGAAATTTCCTGCAACATGTTTGGGGGGTCTGGGAGCAAAGAGAGACGCGGCTACGCATGCCGGCATAACGGCACTACGGTAAGAACTTGTAGCCGGCGCCATGTACTGTCCGAAAGTGTACGGGGCGTGAAGGATCGCGCTCGAGTTTTTGTCGCAACCTCAGAATATGGTTGTCTACCGTTCGCGTGCAAGGATAGTTCTCATATCCCCACACTTCATTGAGCAATTCATCGCGCGAAATCACGCGGCGCGCATTCTGAATGAAGTATCTCAGCGTCTTAAACTCCCTCGTAGTGAGTATAACGGGCTCACTTTTCCGAAGAGCTTCCATGGCGGAAAAATTGACGGTCACATCACCAAACGCGACCGTATTCCCTCCGCTGGTGCTCTTGAAGCGCTCCACCGCTTTTCCGAGGACTCCAAGCAGCTTTGTCGTCTCGGAGCGTTCGCTCGAAGACTTAGCCACCGAAGTTTTGTGCGCAGCAACTTGGTCTGCGGATTTGGACCTAGGAATGAGGACTATGACCGCAAGGAAGTGCGACAACCGGTGGATTTCCTTCAAGTCCACACTTGTGATCGGAGACAGCGACTCATCGAAGAAGATTTCCTTGTCCGACTCCGCGGGGGCCCGCGTGATTTGCGTATCCTGGTTCTGCATAATTGCCGCCGCGGAAACTTCCTCCTGGGTTTGACGATGCCTCCGAGCTACGCGCTCAAAAGGTGACTTTGCGTCAAATATCTGCGTCGTGCCTAACTCCTTCGCTTGATCCACACTTCGTTGTTTTCCGGGCTCACGGCAATGTTGGGGCACAACGGGCTGGTTTGCGACGCGCGCTCGATGATGTGGTCGGATGTTACGTTCGCTTCTGAGCTGAACAGCATTTGCTGCCCTGGTGATCTTGAGCATCTTCTCCTCTTCAAAAATTCCTATCTCTACTTTAGCGAGAGACAGTCATATGCTCCGGAGATGGCAATCACAGTTCCAACCACAACGTGCTTAAGATGCATGCCTTAGCTGCTAGCAAAATGTCCGAGGCTGCAGCAATTGCCGAAAGTTCCTACAACATGTTGAGGAGCGCCTTGGTCGAGTAGGAGAGACGTGATTAACTATTTTTCGAGGCGCTTGCAGTTTTAAAGCGATACTTATCGATCTTCAACGAGGTAATTTTAGGTTCTAAGGTAGATCGATGAATCGTCAGTTTCGCAGCCGCTCCTGACCGTCCGAATACCTGCCCTCCACTTTCGCTCGAGGCAGCCTCGATCATCTCTTTTTCCTGAGCCGCAAGCCTTTGAGGTAGCTCCGGTTGCTTTTTCGGCTCGCTTGCAAGAGGCTGCCGCGAAAGCCAACTCTCGTCCACCGAGAAATTCTCTGTTTCGCACACGATGACAGAGCGTTCGATGACGTTCTGGAGTTCGCGAATATTACCTGGCCAAGGATACGACTGAAAAAGCTCCAGGGTCTTGCTGTTTACCCCGCGTATGTTCTTACCTAGTTTCCTCGCAGAACGATCGATGAGGTACTCAACCAGCGCGGGAATATCTTCCTGCCGTTCGCGCAGAGGAGGCATCTCAATCGGAAAAACGTTGAGCCGGTAAAACAGGTCGCTACGAAAGTTTCCAGCAGCGATGGCCGCCCGCAAATTACGGTTGGTGGCAGCGATCACGCGGACGTTCGTTTGGATGGACCGGGTTCCGCCGACACGCTCAAATTCATGTTCCTGAAGGACACGCAAAAGGGCGATCTGGGTTTCGACGGGAAGCTCTCCAACTTCATCGAGAAAGATCGTGCCTCCTTCCGCCAATTCGAAGCGGCCCAGCCGCCGCTGAAACGCTCCAGTGAATGCGCCCTTCTCATGGCCAAACAACTCAGAGGCAATTAAGTCGCGCGGGATAGCGGCGCAGTTTACGCTAATGAAAGCGCGTGAGGAGCGCCGGCACTGCCGATGGATGGCGCGCGCAACGAGTTCCTTACCCGTACCGGTTTCGCCGGTGATTATAACGGTAGCGTTCGTCGGAGCAACTTTGGATACAAGCGAGAGTACTTTCTGCAGAGCGGAAGAAGTTCCGATGATCTCTTCGTACATTGATGCCTTATCGACTCCTTGGCGCAGAGCGACGTTCTCGTGTGTGAGTCTCTGTTCAGACTGCTTTGGATCTTCGATGAATACTGCGACGCTAGCCACGGGTTGTCCCCCTAATCTAGGAACGTTGCACGCTTGTTAGCCCCTTTGTTCATGCGCGCATTGTGGAGACATCCGTAGTCTGCGGACAACCCCAGATGGAGTCGCCGTGCACACCATATCGAGACGCCCTATCAACTATTTCGGAACGCCGTAGGCACTCTTTTGGGGCGCTCTGGCCACTCGTTTGGACCAAGGAATCCCCTCCAACGGGTGGGTGAGACAAAGGTGGGTGAGAGCTATCTCTGCCGGTCTCGAATGTCGATTCGCTTCCATCCAAAAAGGCGAGCGTCCAGCGACCAGGCCCCAGGTCCAAGCAGTGCCAGGGCGGCACCGAGGGTTCCCAACAGGATATGAATCCACGGATCTCCTGCCTGCGAGAGAGTGCTCCCCAGCTCGATGACCGCCACCAGCGCCCCCGCGATCGGTGTCCACAAACCTGCGAGCAGCAGTATTCCTGCACCGGCCGCGAGCACGTGAAGTATAGCTGCTCCGGTCGCAGTCTCTACCCGCAGTGTCGTAACCCCGTAAACAACCAATTCAATGCCTGCAACAAGCCGCATCAATAGCAGGCCGGCCCCGGGCGTACCGCGTGCGAATGTCGAGAATAATCGGCGCAAAACAATTCGAGGTTAAAAGACTCCTTCGCACACCGGAAGCCCCAAAAGGCCCGCACAAACCACTCTTTTGAGTGAACTAAAACTCGATAATTCCGCGCTTCAGGCCAATCAGGGCGGCGTGAGTTCGATCGTTGGCGCCCAATTTGGCGAGGATGTTCCGGACTTGGCCCTTGACGGTTTCTTCGCTGATAGAGAGCTGCGCCGCAATCTCTTTGTTGGCATTCCCCTCGGCAATCAGACGCAGGACGCGCACTTCCGCTGGGGTCAGCGCAGCATCGGTGGCATGTTCCGCAAGCTGAAACGACACCTCAGGGGAAACCGTCTTTTTCCCGGCATGCACTGCCCGAATCGTTTCCAGCAGTTCCTTATGCAACACATTTTTTAGCAAGTAAGCCCGTGCGCCCGCTTTGAGCGCGCGCAGCACCTGCACGTCCCCGGTGTATGTGGTCAGTACGATGATTCGCGCCTCGGGAAATTCCCCGCGAATCGCAATCATCGCATCGACACCGTTCATTTCCGGCATCTGTAAGTCCATCAAGGTGATGTCCGGACGGTGGCTACGGAACTGATGGATCGCCTCCCGCCCATTCGAGGCTTGTGCGACTAAAGTCATGTCCGATTGACCAGCCACAAGCCCAGCGATCCCCTCGCGCAGCAGGGCATGATCGTCGACAGCCAGGATCCGAATCGGGCCGGCATCGCCACTCACGACTTCATCTCCGTGTCTTTTCTAGCCAACTTCCCCAATAATTTTTCAGTCAACCAGGAACGGCGTCGGGCGGTAGATGTCTCCCAAGCATGCGAGGCAGGAATGCTCAGCTCAACCTCGGTGCCAGAATCGAGCTCGCTCCACACCGCCAGCTTGCCGCCCACAACTTTGGCGCGTTCGCGCATGCCATGCAACCCGTAGTGTCCCGCGCGCCCGTCTTCGCTGAGCAGCTTCGGGTCGATGCCCTTACCATCATCGCGCACCCGCAAGCGAAGCTGCCGTTCGTCATACCGGATCTCCACTTCGATCCGGTGTGCCTGCGCGTGCCGGAATGCATTGCGCAGCGCTTCACCCGCGATCCGGTAGACTTCGTCCCGCAGGATCGGACGGAGGTTTCGCGGCGTGCCTTCCACTGCCACATGAAACTCGGCAGAATTCGAGTTGCTTTCATCGCCCGCGAGTTCTTCGCCCAGAGTGTTTAACGCCGAGGCCAGATCGTTGGTCTCGACCGTGAAGGAACGCAACCCTTGTACGGCATCTCGGCCCTCGGTGATCGCTTGCGCGGCCTGATCGATTGCGCTATCGAGTTTTTGTTTGGGCTCGCCCGCCTGGAGTAGGTTAGAAACCGTTTGAAACCGCAGCAACAATCCGTGAAAACTTTGCAGCAGCGTGTCGTGCAGGTCCCGCGCGATGCGTGTGCGCTCGCTGACGCGCTCTTCCAGCCGAATGTTGAACTGCCGCGCCACCTGGCGGACCCGGAGTTGATAAAGAGCCCAGAGCAATGCCAGAAAAGCGGCCACGCACGACACGCGGAACCACCATGTCTGCCAAAACGCCGGGTCGACTTCGAGCGAAATCGCAGCCTCGGAATCATTCCACTGCCCATAGCTGTTGCTTGCGATCACCCGAAATCGGTACGAGCCCGGGCTTAGATTGGTATAGACCGCTTCGCGGGCTGCCGTCGGCTCGCTCCAAGTACGGTCGAAGCCGTCAAGAAAATATCGAAAGCGGTTGCGCTCCGGCACCGCAAGGCTCAATCCCGAATACATAAACGTGATCCGTTTACGAGAGGAGGGAATCCGAGCCAACTCGCCAACAGTAATGGGATTGTTATCCACCATAATGGCCTCGACGTGAGGCAGCGCAGGAGCAGAATTGTTCGTGATGTGAGACGGGTCAACAACCGATAGGCCACGAGCCAGCGAAAACCAGATCCTTCCCTCCCGATCCGCAACCACCGATGTGCTTCTCTTCACTCCCTTGGCGTTTGGCAGGCCATCGGCAGCCCCATACTCGAAAACCTCAGCCGAGCTTAAGACGCCACTGGATAGCTTCTGATTTGAAACGCGCAGTACGTGACCTGAAGTCGCGATCCAAAACCATCCCTCCTTATCTTCGGACATTCCGAGTGCCTCTTCGCGCAGCGAGTCCGGCGCATCGCCAGGAACTTGCATGCGCCCCGATTTGAAGAAGGCCAGTCCCCTCGACGTTCCAATCCAGAGAACGCCGGAGGAGTCTTCAAAAAGGCAGTTCACACTATTGGAGGGCAGCCCGTCTCTCGTTGCGTAGCTGGTCCAATGCCCGCGCGACAATGAGCTCAGGCCATTCGGAGTGGCAAACCAAATCGTTCCGTCGTGTGTCTCCAGGATTGCCGAGACCGTGTTCGACGCGAGACCGTCAACCGTCGTGTACGTTACAAATCTTCCGTCTTTGAACTTACTGACGCCGCTCGTCAAGGTTCCGGCCCACACTGCGCCATCTTGGCTTTGATACACCGCAAACACGCTGTTTTTGGCGAGACCATTTGCTTGCGTGTACGTTTTGCCGCCTATCACTCCATTTCTGTATTCGAAACGTTTTAGACCGCTGTGTTGTGTGCCGATCCAAATCTCGTCCTTGCGGCCCGTGATGGAGTAGATCACTTCCTTATGAAGCAAAGACGATTTGAGTGCCTGAGCTCGGCCGTCCTTCATGACGTACAAGCCACCTCCGGCGGGAGCGAACCAGGTGCGATTCTCACTGTCTACATAGACCGGCCCGTCTTGTTTGGAGGGCAGGCTTCCAGCGGCCGGCGTATAGGTCACAAATGTGCCGTCTCGGATGCGCTCCAGGCCGTGTCCACCTCCGGCCCAGAGATTCCCTTCGCGATCCTCAAAGAGAGCGTTGATACCTCCACTTCCGAAGTCGCCCTCGTCGGAGTAGGAAACGCCAGAGGCGTTAATGCGCAAAAGACCTCGCGTTGTCCCGGCCCAGACGTTGCCATCGTGGTCCCGCAAAAGAGTGAGAACCTGGACGCCGGCCCGGGCTTGCGGCAACTCAACTCTGCTGAATAAAACGCCATTCCATCGATATAGTCCTTTACCGGTACCGATCCACAATTCCTTATCGCCAACGGGCAACAAACAATTGATTTTTTTGTCCGGAAGACCCGCGATAACGTGGGTAGTCCGCCCATCTGCGAAATAGAACAGACCCGCTGCTGCGGTCCCCAGCCAGATTTTGCCATCGCGCGTCTCCGCCATCGCGACGACCAGAGATGAGCCTGGGAGGACTGTCGGGAAGGCCAGCACTTGGACGTTTTCTCCTCGAACACGGAGGATTCCGTCCATCAGATCTGTAAGCAGCAAGGCCCGGTCTTCTTCTTGCCAACTGCTTGTGATTTGCAGTGTTGTTCTCCCAAGAATGGATGCCAGGTTCACAAATTTTCCGTCGCGATGGCACAGCACACCCGCACCCCAGAAGATTACGCACAGCCTGCCGGCGGTATCCGTGATCAAACCCGAAACGGGGTCGTTCGAAAACTCCGAAAACGATGAGACCAGACGAAAGTTAAACCCGTCGAAACGCACCAAGCCTTTTTCCGTTCCCATCCATAGATAGCCATCGGTCGTCTGCGCAATCGTGTGGATGGGTCCGCCCGGAAACCTGTCTTCGGTACTCCATCGCTCGCGCACATACTGCGACACAATGCGATTTGGATCGAGTGCACGCGCTTCACCAACTAAGCAGATGAGTGCTAGTCCAGCGGCGAGCCATCGAGACGAAGTTGGCATGCGGATCACGGATAGTACTCAAACTTTTCAACAACAATTTCGTTTTCGTGTTGCAGCGGGACTTCCCCCTTTCCGAAGACATACAGATTTATGCGTGCCACCTCGCCAGCCGCCGTCGGCACTCCAGAGGTAAAAACATGCTGGTTCAGGGGATGGCTTCGTCCGGTAACTTGGGACCCTGCGTAAGTTGTGAACGTCACCTGCAGAGGTTCCCAATGCAACGCGTGAGTGAGCACATCCGCTGGTGCGTTAAATCGAACGACATTCGTTGGCATGTAGTAAGGCTGCACGACGTATTGGGCGTTTTCATTGTTCCGGGATCCCCAGCGGCTTACTTCAGTATCTAATTCCCGGCGATTTTCGTCGGTACCCAAACCATCCCAGATAAAGAGCGTTAGAACGGCGGAAGGTTCCAGATGAGAAATATCGCGCACCACGAACAGGTACGTCCCGTATCCTAGACTGCGTGTAAGTTGAACTTCCGCGCAACTCCATCCATCCTGGTTCTTGGCTATGCGGAGATGCAGAGCTCCATTTTCATCGGTCCAGGCGTTTGCCGGATCAAAGGAGTTTCTTGAGCGCCCGCGATAGCTTAGCCCAGTGCGTACTATCCAATCATAGCCGCTGAAATGGAGCATTTTAGGCGGCGGCGAAGAAGAATCGGGACTTTGGCCTTTGACGACCGCAACGGCCGCGACCCCACCACCTATGGCAGGCAGGACTTCCGTAGATTGTGGCGGTGTGCCGCCGGGATCAACCACCAGAGCGGCATATTCCGTGCCCAGATGGGTCTCGTTCTTCCACTTGGAATCGCCCTGGATTTTCGTGAATGGCTCTCGAGCGAACGGCTGTATCCACCAGCGGCCGTCACTTTTGGCATACAAGACGATCTGTTGTCCTGGGCGAACGCCAGTCGCCTGTCCCTCAATGGTATCCATCTTATCTGGACCGCCTATATCCGCCACCGGAATTTTGGTGAATTCGATGGAAGGTTTTGAAATGCCGTGTTGACACCCGTCAAGAAGGAAGAAGAAGAAGAAGCAGAAGAAGAAGAAAAGAACACTTAGTCGAGCAGACCTGTTTAGAACTGCGGATGCCTGAGACCCCAGGTCACATCGATTCAAGCGACGACGGCAAAGTTGCGGGCGCCAGGGAGCGAAGCAACAACAATGCATTCTACTGCGTTCGACAATAGCGCCTGCACTTGTCACTCTATTGTTCTCTGCTCAAGATATTGACACAAGTATCCCTTTAAGACTGCAAGCGGCCCGAAAAATAGCTAACCGCGTCTCTTCCTCGAAGAAACGCCCCTCAACATGCTGTAGCGGCGCAGCAGGATGTCGAGATCCTCTTCGTCGTAGGACCCCGCTCTGTTGGCGCCGAAATGTCCACTGGTTCCCGCGTGCGCCCTTCTTGGCACGCCGCGCAAATGCATTCAACGCGTTGTCATCATTTACTGCTAGTGCTCCTGAGATTAGAAAGTCAGGTTGTCCTCGATGTACCAATTCTCATCGATGCGTCCTTTAGTGATGCGATAGATGTTGGGATCAATGCCGCCGTTTGCGGCGACAGGTTACAGTTTTTCATCGGTCATCTGCTTCGTTCTCCTTGGATTTGGTCGCGATTGGGCTGGCTTTATTTTTTTCAGCTGCACGCGCCTAACCGCAGACGTCCTTCGAAAGTGGCTAGACTGGAGGAATTCCGCTTTCTGCTTGATTCAGGAACGACTTAGCGGCTGACTTCCTACGAGAAGAAACCACACACTCAGATAACGTGACCAAATCCACTCGCGGATCTTGTAGGAATTTTCGGCAATTGCTGCAGTCTGGGACATTTTGCTAGCAGCTAACTCATGCATCTTAAGCACCTTGCCGTTGGAACTCTGATTGCGATCACAGGAGCATATGGCTGTCTCTTGCTAGAGCAAGGTAGGAAGTTTTTGTTTCGAGAGGGAAGATGCTCAAGATCAGCAGGGCAGCGAACGGAGAGGTGGTCTTTACGGCGGTCAGCGGTCGAATGGACGAAGAAAACCTGGTCGAGTTGAGACGCTGGTTTGGCGCATTACCTTGGACTTAAGAGACCTAATTCCTAATGGACCAAGGTGCTGTCCGTTTTCTTGAGCGCTGCGAAGCCGAGAACATCCAGCACAAGAATTGCCCAGCATACATCCGCGAGTGGATCACGAAAGAACGAGGCCAAAGTTAGCGGTTCATCTGGCTAAGGGAAAGAGAAGCACGTCAATCGTTCCGTTTCTGAAATTCACCACCCGTGTGCCAGGTGTTGCCAGAAACGACAGGAAAGGAGACATCATGGCAACGGCGACGCAATCGGCCCTAATACAAGGCTTGGACACGGAAAAGCGGAGTCGTGCGTCACGCCAATTTGCAGATGCGCGGCGACAGAGGATCGCGTGCCCGGACGAAGAAGCGGCGCTCGTCCTTGCCGCCAAACGTGGAGATGGACGTGCGTTTGAAATTCTCATCGAGCGTTACCAGCGAAGGATACTAGCCGTTGCGCGACGCTTCACCCGTATCCGAGAAGACGCAGAAGACGTCGTCCAGCAGAGCTTCCAAAAAGCTTTCGTTCACTTGCACAAGTTCGAAGGGAAATCTTCCTTCTCCACCTGGTTAACGCGGATTGCCATCAACGAAGCTCTTATGTCGCTGCGCAGAGGTCGCGGCCTACGCGAGGTATCAATCGACGATTTAAGTGGGAATGAAGAAACCGCACTGAAGCTGGAGATTCCCGATTCACGGGCAGGCCCGGAGAGTGCCTTTTTTCAGGATGAGCGGAGCCGAATTCTATTTGCGGCTATGAATAAGTTGACGCCAGGACAACGGACAGCAATCGAACTGCGAGAACTCGCTGAGTTATCCACAGAAGAAGCCGCTCGGGTCATGGGGCTCTCGGTCGAAGCGGTGAAAGCCCGAGTCTTCCACGGGCGGAGGAAATTGCGCCAGGTATTGAAGCGCGAGTCCGCCCGAATGTCCGGGAAACAGATCTTGCGTGCGAGCTGTAAGGCGAACGATCTCTCGCACCATCCAACTCGTCTGCAGTTCCTGTGATTAGAGCCGCGACATAAGTCCTGACTACCCCATCGGGAATCGTGGCAACGAGGTCCTGGGCGCACGCGACTGAGATCGAGAGCAATTCAACGACGAAAGGAAAGGACTCGGGTAAGCGAATGTCGTATAGGACTGACAGATGAGTGCAGTGCCAAATTTTGTTACTCACATTGACAGATATCGGGAAATCGCAACCGGGAGCAACACTCCTGCTTGCCTTGATGCGTCTGTTATGCGCAAGCCTGAACGCCCTCAACATTCTTTCCTTGAGACCATCGTGGGACGCCGCGGCGGTCTGCGTTCCATCCTCTGCGAAGTCGAGGCAGTCGCACCAACGAATGCCACCGTTTTGATCACCGGCGAGACAGGAACCGGCAAGGAGGTCATCGCGCGCGCAATCCACGAACTCAGCCCGCGCCGCAGCCGGAATCTCGTCAAGGTGAACTGTGCGGCGATGCCTGCCGGTCTTCTCGAAAGCGATCTGTTTGGACATGTGCGGGGAGCGTTCACGGGCGCGTTCAGATCGCACGTCGGCCGCTTTGCGCTGGCAGATCGTGGCACGTTGTTTCTCGATGAAATTGGAGACATGCCACTGGAACTCCAGCCCAAGCTGCTTCGTGTGCTCCAAGAGCGTGAGTTCGAGCCGGTCGGTAGCACCCGTACCACGCGCGTCGATGTTCGTGTCGTTGTCGCGACCAACCGAAACCCGCGGCAGTTGGTCAGAAACCGTGAGTTCCGTGAGGATTTGTACTATCGGCTGAATATTTTCCCCATTTCTCTGCCGGCGCTCCGCGAAAGGAAGGCAGACATTCCGGAGTTCGTGAGGTACTTCGTCGAACAGTTCGCGACCTCCATGGACAAAATTATCGAGACAATCCCCGAGGAAACCATGCGCTCCCTCGTTCGTCATACGTGGCCCGGAAACGTCCGCGAGCTCCAAAACTACGTTGCGCGCGGCGTGATCCTTTCCACGGACGGGGTTTTCAAACCGGCGCCGCCCGAAAAATACGAATCGGCACCGGTCGAGATTCCAAATCAAACGCTGCAGGACAAAGTCCGTCAAGAAATTCTCACGGCTTGTCAGTGTGCCAATTGGAAGCTCGCAGGTCCGCGGGGAGCAGCCGCGAGACTCGGCTTGAAACGCACCACTCTGTTTTACAAGATGAAACGACTGGGCATCACGCGACCCGCGGACAGTTGGCAAGACTGAGCCCCATCAACACAGAGAGAGAGCGATCTGAGACTCCGCCGGTATTTTCTCTCCTCTGAACTATGGCCAAAGGAAACACTCCGTCCAGGTCTCCGCGTTCGAGTCCCGAGGGATAAGCCGGGACCTGAAGGCACGATGACGGTACCGCTAGATCCCAGGCTGGCTGAATGCTTAGGGGCGCTGGACGAACGGATGACGGGAAGCAAACTCTCGTAGCGATCGCTGCGACGCGACCTATCCAACAACTGTGGAGCTTCTTCTGAAAACGAGTGTTGCCGCAGCGAGACGCAAATCAATTCACAAAAAGGAGCAACAAAATGAGTAATCCAATGACGCCTGTGCGAGTAGTACGAGCAATGTCTCAGTCCCTCTGCATCG